>Ga0210024_1001560_pt1 | contig 20744 bp, 25 predicted proteins | sample CryGeymeta201525_FD_183988 | JGI IMG/M metagenome (GOLD analysis project Ga0210024, IMG submission 183988) | Groundwater microbial communities from Crystal Geyser aquifers in Utah, USA - Crystal Geyser metaG 2015-25 (SPAdes) (version 2) | ecosystem: Environmental > Aquatic > Deep subsurface >...
TAAGACCCCACAAATCACTTGGTTATCTTACCCCGCAGGAATATGTTAATATCTGTAAAAACAAAGAAAGGAATGTGTACGGGATGTACTGAACGCGTACACTTCCTTGAATTTTAATTGAAGTTTTGTTACAATATCTCTGTTATTAAATTACACACATTCGGCATTGACTCCTGCAAACTGCGCTGAATGGAGGAATAAGGAGTTTCATTTCATGAAAGAAGTATCATTAAAAGACTTATTGGAAGCCGGTTGTCATTTTGGTCACCAGACAACCCGTTGGAATCCGAAAATGCGACCGTATATTTTTACGACCCGTGACCGGATTCATATTTTTGATTTGGTCAAAACCAAAGCGGGGCTGGAAGATGCGGCCGCCTTCGCTAAAGCTACGGCGAGCCAGGGTGGACAAATTCTTTTTGTCGGCACCAAAAGACAAGTTCAGGACTTAATTAAAGAGGCCGCCATAAAAACCGGCATGCCATATATTACCGAGCGTTGGATTGGGGGATTGATCACCAATTGGGATATGCTCAAAAAAAGAATCAAGCTTTTGGCGGATTTAAAAGCAGGAATGACCGAAGGCAAATTTAAGGACAGAACCAAAAAAGAAAACCTTTTGATTAACCGGAAAATTACCAAAATGGAAAGAATTTTTGGGGGAGTCAGTAATTTAACCGGTGTTCCGGCGGCGGTATTCATTGCCGATGCCAAAAAGGAAATCTCGGCCGTGAGGGAAGCCATCGGCCGCGGGGTGAAAATTATGGCCATTATCGATACCAATGCCGATCCGGACGGAATTGCTTATGTGATTCCTTCTAACGACGACGCCACTAAAAGTTTGGAGCTTTTAATTAATACCATTACGGAAGCGATTGAGGAAGGACTAAAGAAAGTAAAGACCAAAGAAGCCGTCTCCGTTCCTCTCAGCGGAACTACGGCGAGCCAGGGAAAGAAAATTGCGAGTAAGGCTAAAAAGGAAACAAAAAAGAAGGAGGATAAACCCTCCTCCGCTAAAGCTACGGGGGGTAAGACAAAATGACTGTAACTACAGACCAAATTAAAAAATTAAGAGAAAAATGCGGAGCGGGAATAATGGAATGCCGCCGGGCTTTGGAGGAAAGCTTGGGCGATGAAAAAAAATCTTTAGTTTGGATTAAAGAAAAAGGAATAAAGATTGCCGAAGAGAAAAAAACAAGAGAAACCAAACACGGCTTAATTGAATCTTATATTCATAATGGCGGCAAAGTGGTTAGCGTGGTGGAAGTTTTGTGCGAAACGGATTTTGTGGCCAGAAACAAAGAATTTAAAAATTTTGCCCACGAACTGGCGATGCAGGTGGCGGCAATGAACCCCAAAAATTTGGAAGAGCTTTTAAAGGAAGAATATATCCGGGAGCCGGAAAAAACCGTTAAAGATTTACTGACCGATTTAATTGGTAAAATCAGGGAGAATATAAAAATTAATCGGATTGCCCGATTCGAGTTGGGGGAAGCATAAGTTCTGACATAACAAACTTTTAGAAACAGCTCTAAGTTTTTGTACCTTGAAATTGCAAGAGAAAGAAAAGTTTTGGGTCAGCCCGAAAAATTCTAAAGACATAAAGGGGGTCGATATGGTTCTGAAGAAGCCAAGGTAATTTCGGAAACAGTGTTTTTGTTTTTAATTAACAATTAAAATAAAAACAAAGGAGTAGAATGCATAGGAAGACGGATGAGTCTGATCGGCGTAAGCCAAACGGAAGGATGGTTCCTAGGAAGGCAAGAAAGATTGAGATCACTGTCCAGGAGATATTGCCACGGCTGAAGGAAGAAGGCACTGAAGAAGGCACTTTGCCCTCACTCTTAGTTCGTCGTCGAAGATAGTCGATTCCTTATTTGATTGAAGAAGAGCGGCCACAGTGTCGTGGACGCTCTTCCTGCTTTGGGTGATTCTTTTCTTGGTCCTGCCCCCTTGTTTTTCTTTCTCATTTCCGCCTGCACTTTATTACTTGTAGGACTAAGTTGTCTTTACCTTTTTCTATTATCTATTGTCGGTAATTTACTTGGTCCCAGAAGCATAAAGTGCAGGCTTTAAATTAAAAAAAGTCTGCTTTAAGGCATTTGCGCCGAAAGAAGCGAGTTTTTATCCCGCCGAAGTTTTATACAAAGGCGGGTTTTTTGCGGCTTGAATTTTTTCGGGAATAAGCTAATATCTATTAAGATGCTTGATTTTGCGGATACAAAAGCGGGGATGCAAAAGGCCGTTGACTACTTTAAGGTGGAGATCGCGGCGATTCGAACCGGCCGGGCCGTACCCGCTTTAATTGAAAATATCCCCTGCAATGCTTACGGCGGAACCGCCAAGCTATCGGTTAAGGAATTGGGAACAATTACTACCGCCGATGCCCAAACTTTAGTAGTGCAACCTTGGGATCAGTCGGTTATTGGTGAAATCCGTCAGGGAATTTTGGCCGCCAATGTTGACTTGACTCCGGTGATTGATAACAACTTGATTAGAATTTCCGTGCCTGTATTAACTACAGAAAGACGATCGGAATATGTTAAACTACTGCACGATAAAACTGAAAGAACCAAGATTAGTGTCAGAAACAGCCGTCAGGACAAAATGCGCGTGATTAAAAACGCGTTTGAGGAAAAAAATATCTCCGAGGACGAACAATTCAAAGCCGAGGAGGATTTGCAGAGAATTACCGATGAATTTGTCGGGCAGATAGAAGCGATTGAAGAGAAAAAAGAAGCGGAGATTATGGGTAATTAGGGTTAGTCTCTTATTCTTTTTTTCTCATTTTGTCTTGATATTGTGTTTTTCCAGGGAAACACGGAGGACTTTTTCCCGGTTTTGGTTCTTACATCGGGGTAAGGGTAGAGTAGTGGCCAAGAATGGGGCGGAAGTCAGATTATCAATACAAAGCTTTAAGGCAATTTGATACATTCCCAAAGAAACCACATTTTCTTCTTTATAGACCTGGCCAAACTCGGAAGCCATTAACTTGGCGTCCTGGGCGCCGACCACAAAAGAAATTAAAGTGCCGGCGTTGCCGAAAATCGCTTTTTGTAATGCTTCGTCCAGCTGGCCGACATACTGGTTGGCCAGAGTTAAACAAAGCCGGTATTTACGCGCTTCCGAAAGGATTTTGATAAAAGCGCTGGTGGCGAAGTTCTGGAACTCATCGACATAAAGATAAAAATCTTTTCTTGTTTCTTCCGTCACGTTAATACGGTTCATGGCGGCAATTTGCATTTGGGCAATAATCATCGCTCCCAGTAAGGCGGAATTATCTTCTCCAATTTTTCCCTGGGAGAGATTAACCAAAAGAACTTTACCCTCGTTCATAATTTCTTCCAAGTTAACCGTGGAATGATAAGTCCCGATGATTTGGCGGATAGTGGGTGAGGAAACAAACTGGCCGACTTTGTTTAGAATTGGGGAAACCGCTTCCGCCCGCAAATTATCCGACATTTTGTCAAATTCGTGGTACCAAAAACCTTTTAAAGTGGGGTCGGCCAGGCCCTCCACGACCCGATTTCTGAAGTTTTTGTTGGTCAGTAAATCGGGAATTTGGACCAAAGTTGGTTGAGGCGTTTCCAGTAAGGTAAGCAGGGTATTGCGCAAGATATGTTCCAGCCTCGGCCCCCAGGTATAGGCATAAAGTTTGTAAAAAATGGCGACAATGCTCGAAGCAATTAACTCTTTGTGCAACGGATTTGTCACCTCTAAGGGGTTAAGGTGAAAAGGGTGAGTGGTGTCGCTCGGGTCAAGATAACAAGTTTCGTTTATTCGGTAGGAGGGGATGTAATCCAGTAAAATTTCCGTCAAATCGCCGTGCGGGTCAACCACGGCCAGGCCTTCGCGGTTGCGCAAGTCGTTGATGGCCATATTGGCAATTAAGGTTGATTTGCCGGTGCCGGATTTGCCGATGATATAAAGATGACGGCGGCGGTCCTTTTTCTTAATCCCAAAAGTGGTAATTTTATTTTTAAATTCAGTTCGGGCAAAAAAATTAATTTCTTTTTTATCGGCGTCATCGGTATCCAAGGCGGTCGGTAGGTTGGTGGGGGGTTCGGACATTGCTGCTTGAGTCCAGGAAATATTTTTAATGCCGGCAAGAGCCAAGACCGGCGGATGCCAAAGCGAAGCCAGCTCGTTTAAATTCAGAACCTGATTTGCCGGGACAAAGGCAAAAGTACGGTTTTTAACGGATTCGATAAACTTCGTTTTTTCTAGGGGCCAGGGCTCTTTTAGGCGTAGGGAATTAACATCGCTTTGGTAGGAGGAAAAAGAATTGGCTAGTGATTTTAAGGACAATTCCGAGTTGGTAATCAGACGGATCCCGGTCCAAAAGCCGCCGCTGCCGATTTTTTCGGTGATTTTTTTCGCTTGGGGATAGGGAAGGACTTTGCCTTCCTCGATGGAAGGAATACCGCGGTCAATTAAGCCTTGGGCAAAATCCTGCCATTTGCCGGCTTGGGCAATCAGGATTTGGCAGACCATAAAATCGGTTGGTCCGGCTTTAGACATAATGCCCAAAAGTGAAGAAAGCAAATCGGTTTCTGTTGAGTCTTTAAAGGTCCGTAAGGGTAAATAGAAATGAGAAGAAAGCACCATCTGACCCGCAAAAGGAGTCATGTTGGGTAAGTAGCCTTTTAAATAATCTTTGGGAAGAATCGACATAATACTTTCCGGGTATTGAGCAGAAACCTGGCTTTCGACATAGCTTTGCCAGTCTTTAGGGCAGACGATTAAGAAGTGAATTAACTGCTCAACACAAACAATTTCAAAAGAAATAGAAACAGGAGGTTTAAAGGAAAAAAGATTTCTTTTAGGCAAAGAAGAAAATGAGGCAAAAAGTTGAGCGGCTGCCTCGGGAGTTTTTTCGCTTGATTTTGGCAGTCTGATTTCAATTAAAGAAAAAGGCAAAGTCTCATCAACCATTAGATAAATTGTAACACAGAGATGTTAAAAAGTGAGACGGAAATGGTATATACTTATTGCTATGACTTTACTTATTTTTATTCTTATTTTATCCATTTTGGTTTTCGTGCATGAACTGGGTCACTTTTTAATGGCCAAAAGAGCGGGAATTTACGTGGAAGAATTTGGTTTTGGCTTGCCTCCTAGAATTTTCGGCAAAAAAATCGGGGAAACCATTTATTCTATTAATGCTTTACCGATTGGGGGATTTGTCAAGCTTTATGGAGAAAACGGTGAAAATGAAAACGTGAGTACGGAGAAACTGGTAACGAGTTACAAACGGGCTTACTTTGAAAAATCAATTTGGCAGCGACTGGCGGTCCTTTTGGCCGGAGTGACCATGAATTTGCTTTTGGGAATTGTCGCTTTTTCCGTTTTGTATTTTGTTTACGGTATTCCCACCAAAACCGGAAAAATTACGGTCGAGGGAATTGCCAAAAGTTCTCCGGCGGAGTTATCCGAACTTAAAATCGGTGACCAAATAATTTCCCTCGACGGCCAAAAGCTGACCAAGATGGATGAATTTATTTTCTTAACCAAAAGCAAGGCGGGGAACCCGATTAAGTTGGAAATTGCCCGGGAAAAAGACAATCCCTGTAAAACGGGGAGCGAGGACGTTTTGGGAGGGATGACTACGGCAGAAGGGACAGGCTTTAATTGTAACGGAGAAAATTTAATCGTGACCTTAATTCCCAGGACTAATCCGCCAGCAGACGAAGGGCCGTTGGGAGTGGCGATTACCGATACAGAAATGAAAAAATACCCCTGGTATCAGATGCCCTTTTTGGGGGTTGCCGAAGGCTTTAAGGAATCGCTGACTTGGGGAAAAATGATTGTTTCTTCGCTTGGCCAAACAGTTTTTGTTTTGGTGACCAAAGGCCAAGTGCCCAAGGATGTTGCCGGGCCGATCGGGATATTTCAAGTTACCGGCCAAGTGGCTCAAGCTGGCTTTTTGGCAATCTTGCAATTTTTAGGAATTCTTTCGGTTAATTTGGCAATTATAAACATCTTGCCCTTACCGGCTTTGGATGGGGGACGCTTGATCTTTTTGGCTTATGAAGGTATTTTTAAGAAAAGAGCCAACCCTAAAGTGGAAGACTTAGTCAATAAATTAGGGATGGCTTTTCTGCTTTCACTGATGGTTCTTATCACGATTAATGATATTTTGAGATTGGTGAGAAAATGACGGACAAAAAAACTGCGAATAAAATACTTTCGGAAATTAAAAAAGCCAAAAAAATACTGCTTGCTCTTCATGTTTCTCCCGACCCCGACGGGGCCGCCTCGGTTTTGGCTTTAGATCTAGTTTTGCAGAAAATGGGAAAGGAAACCAAGCTTATTTCCTACAGTCAAATCCCTTTTGAAATTGCCTGTCTGCCGGGAATAGAGAAAATAAAAGTCGTTGATTTTGCCAAGGAAAACCTGGCCGATTTTGATTTGTTTATTGCCCTTGATTCGGCTCAGGCCCGGATGGTAACCCGTTCTCCCTGGCCGGAAAAATTTCCTCCAAACTTTAAAATTATCAATATCGACCACCATGTTTCCGGCGAAAAATTCGGAGACATTAATTTGGTGGAGATAGTTTCTTCTACCGCCGAAGTTCTTTATGATCTTTTTTTGGCCTGGGGAATAAAAATCGGGAAAGAAGTGGCCTATCTTCTTTTTTGGGGAATTTTTGCCGATACCGGTTGTTTTCAGTATCCGAGCACCACACCAAAAGTTTTACGGACAGCGGCGGATTTATTGGAAAACGGCGGCTCTTTAAACGACTGCGTTTTACTGGACTTCCGTTCCTATAATTTTAAAACGCTTAAATATTGGGGAAGAATTTTGGCCAATATGCAAATGGACGAATCCGGCTTATTTATTTGGTCAAAAATAACCAGAGCAGAAAATGAGGAATTGGGAGTTAATCCAACGGAAATTATGTCGGCAGCCACGCTTTTTGCCCCTATCGTTTTTGGGACAAAATTTGGTATAATCTTACACGAAGAGAAAGAAAATTTAGTCCGCGGCAGCCTGCGCTCCCGGGTAGAGGATTTTGATGTTTCAAAGATTGCGGAGGCGTTTAGCGGGGGTGGTCACCAAAGGGCCGCCGGTTTTTCCCTTGCCTTACCGATGGCGGAAGCAGAAAAGAAAGTTTTGGCAGTCGCCAGAAAATTGGTGGCAAGACAATAGATAATTACCCAACGGCAAGAAACGTGACTTATTCGAAAAGATTGAAAAAATTTTCTTGCGGGCAGGACGTTTGAAGAACTCGCAAGATACAAATTTGGAAAGTCTGCCTGCCGGCAGGCAGGCGAAACAAATTCAAATATTCAAAATAAAAAATACCAAAATGTTTCGAATTTCGATATTCGGATTTCGAATTTAAAATATGGGAGGGGGTGTGATAAATAATCTATGGCAACTATTGTTAAAAAACAACCTGGTCAGACTGAAGATCAGCTAATTGCCCAATTTAGAAAAAAAGTCCTGGCGGACGATATTTTGGGAGAGTTAAAGAAAAGAGAATTTTATATTAAGCCTTCACGCGCCCGCTACGAAAAAATGAAACTGATTAAAAAGGGCGGGGGAAGAAGAGTTTAAAATGTTAAAGCAAACCGTTGAAGAGCAAATTAAAGTCGCCCTTAAGGCCGGGGAGACCTTGCGGCTTTCAACCTTGAGATTGCTTTTGTCAGCCATTAACAACGAAGAAATTGCCAAGCAGAAAGAACTTTCCGAAGAGGAAATTATTGCCGTAGTGCAACATCAGGCCAAACAAAGAAAGGAAGCAATTGAAGCTTATGAGAAAGGTGGACGGGAAGAGTTAGCTGCCAAAGAAAGGCAGGAGTTGGAGATATTGAATAAGTTTCTTCCCCAGCAACTTTCCGAAGAAGAAGTCAAAAAGATTGTTCTGGAAGTAGTGGCCGGACTTTCAGATGACGATAAGAAAAATTTTGGGAAAATAATGGGGTCGGCAATGACCCGTCTTAAGGGACAAACTGAAGGAAATATTGTCAGTAAAGTCGTAAAGGAAATCCTGGCTGAATAAGTCAAAAGTCAAAAATTAAAAGTCAAAAATACAAGTCAAAAGTTAATAATTAATTTTGGGCTTTTTTAGTTAAATTTTGCCTTTTACCTTTTGATTTTTTATTTTTTTTGATATGGTTTCTTAGTAAAAGTTTACACTTGACAGGAAGATATGAATTCCGTTTTAATCACTTCAGAATCACGATATCCGATCAATCGCCGAAAAATTAAAGAAACAGTCCTTAGTTATCTTAAAAACTTGGGTATAGAAGACGCGGAAGTTTCCGTGGCCATTGTGGGCTCGCGCAAAGTCAGGGAACTAAACAAAAGTTGGCGGAATTTAGATGAACCAACAACCGTGCTGACCTTTGCCCTGGAAGAACCGCGCGGGGCTGATGGAGTTTTAAGAATAGGGGATATTGTTATCTCTTATCCGGAAGGAAGAATTATTGCCCAAGAAGACGGTCTTTCTATGGACGGGGCGATTGAGAAGTTAGTCAATCACGGTTTAAACAATTTATTAGGAAACCGAAAAAATGACAGTCAGTTTTTATCTCAAATACCGGCCGCAAAAATTTCTTGATCTGGACAGTAGCGAAGCTCGGGAAGAATTGCTTAAAATCTTCAAATCCGAAAAAATTCCCCATGCCCTGCTTTTTTCCGGCCCCCGGGGAATCGGAAAAACCTCTGCCGCCAGAATTGTCGCTAAAGCGGTTAACTGCGAGAAAGTACAAAGTACAGAATACAAAGAACATAGGGAATTTGAACCGTGTAATCAATGTGACTCTTGCATTTCCATCACCAATGGTACCAATGTTGATATTCTGGAAATTGACGCCGCCTCAAACAGGGGAATTGACGACATTAAAGAATTGCGGGAAAAAATAAAATTGTCTCCGGCTTCGGCAAAATACAAAGTTTATATTATTGACGAAGCGCACATGCTGACACCGGAGGCCTTTAATGCCTTATTGAAAACCTTAGAAGAGCCGCCCAAACACGCGATTTTCATTTTATGCACGACCGATCCGGAAAAATTGCCGAAGACGATTATTTCCCGCTGTCAGAGAATAAATTTCAAAAAAGCGAGCAATAAAGAAATAGTGGACAAACTTATCAAAATTTGTAAAGAGGAAGGTTTAGACTTTGAGGAAAAAACTTTAAGCCATATCGCTAAATTGGCTGATGGCAGTTTCCGGGATGCCAATAAAATTCTGGAGAGGGTTTCCCTTTCCGGAAAAATAACCGAGGAAGAGGTGGAAAAAACCGCCGGGATTTTGGCCGAATTTAACCCAGAAGATTTTTTAAAGTTATTGACTAAAAGAGAAATTAAAGGAGCTCTTTCCTGGATTGGGCAGGCGGTGGAGAAAGGAGCCAATCTAAGAATAATAACGGAGGAATTATTGGAAAATTTAAGAATTCTGCTTCTGGAAAATTTTGGCATTAAGGAAATTGACCAGGAAGTGAAAACCGATTTAACCCTTTTTGAAGTTCAAACACTCATTTCTTTATTTTCCCGGGCGTACTATGAACTTAGGTATGCGGTTATTCCTCAATTGCCTTTGGAAATGGCGATTGTCGAGTGGTCCCAAGGCAGCGAGAAAAAGGAAGAAAATGGTGATAAAAAAGAAAGCTCCTCCACCCCGCCAATTCGGCGGGCTTCGGCAACTCAGGGACAAAATTTGGCACCATCTTTGGTTTCAATTGAAGCGGTATTGGCTAAATGGCCGGAAATTTTGGAAAAAGTCAAACCGCTTAATCATTCGGTGCAGGCTTTTTTAAGGGCAACACGGCCGCTCGCGGTGGAAGGAGATTTTTTGATAATAGAGGTTTTTTATAAGTTTCATAAAGACCAGCTGGAGAAGGAGACCAGCCGGAAGATTTTTGAAAAAGTCGCCAGTGAAGTTTTGGGCGGCGAAGTGAAAATGAAATGCAGGTTAAGTGAAGCGCGGCAGCCGGCTAAGCCCTTGCCGGTAGTGGAAAATATCCCGGTCGAAGTTGCAAATGAAAACAGTGATGATATAATCAAATTCGCCGAAGAAATTTTTAATAAAAGTACTATACAGTAATTTTTAAAAATGCAAAATCCTCTTAAACAATTGGGTGACTTAAAAAAAATGCGTGACTCCGCCATGCAAATGCAAAGAGAATTAACGCAGGAAAAAATTGAAATTAACGAAAACGGTATTCGCCTTGTCATTTCCGGCGATCAGAAGATTTTGGAGTTTGAGATTCAGGGAATTTCCAACGAGGTAGTCAAAAATACTTTAAATAAAGCGATTAAGCAGTCTCAGGAAATGGCGGCGAAGAAACTGGCTTCGATGTCGGGAGGCTTGACCGGACTGTCGGGACTGTTGGGGCAGTAAAGACTTCTTCATTGAACTTGTGGTAGAATTTAGTGATGCAAATTCCAAAGGCGATTAAGAATTTAACGGAAGCGTTTGAACGGCTGCCCGGAATTGGACCGAAGACCGCTCAAAGATTAACTTTTTATCTTCTGCATGTACCGCAAAATTTACTGGACGATTTTGCTTCTTCCTTAACTAATTTGAAAAAAAATACGGTTTTGTGTTCGATTTGTTTTAATGTCGCGGAAGTTGACCCTTGTCCGATTTGTTCTTCACAAAACCGTGATCACTCGATAGTTTGTGTCGTTGAACAACCTTTAGACGTTTTGGCTCTGGAAAAAGGCGGCCGGTTTAACGGTGTTTACCATGTTTTGCATGGGGCGATTTCACCCTTGAATAATATCGGGCCGGATGAGATACGAATTAATGAGTTAATTCGTAGAATTAAGAATGAAGAATTAAGAATTAAGGAAATAATATTGGCGACTAATAGCAATATGGAAGGAGAAGCGACGGCAATGTACCTCGCCAAGGAATTGAAAGAATTAATTCAAATTTCAAATTTCAAATTTCAAATTTCGAGGCTGGCACACGGGCTGCCCGTCGGAGGGGATGTGGAATACGCTGATGAAGTGACCCTGCAAAGGGCGATGGAGGGAAGAAGAGAATATGGGGTATAATTTAACTGAATACTGAATACAGAATACTGAATATGCCAAAACAAATAGTATCGGATGTTTTTGAAACGTTGGGGGGAGTCATCAAATCAACCGGACAACAGGCGGCAGTTGAATTGGGGCTGAAAGCCCAGGCCCAAGGGGTAGCCGACGATGCCCAGAAACAAGATCGGGCCAAAGAGGAAGAGATCAATAAAATGAAAGCGGTAGAACGTCAGAAAACAGCTGCCGGTTATAAAAAAATTACCGAAGAAATTAGACAAATTCAATTGAAGAAAAAACAAGAAGTTCCCAAAGAAGTTTCCGGCAAACCGGGATTTGATGAAGGTAAGGCGATAAGACAAATCGAAACAGGCAAACCGGAACAAGACCAGAAAAAACTGCCGCCAATTAATGTTCAAAGAGAAAGAACCAAAGCGGAAAGGTTTAGAGGAGTAAGCGGATAAAACCATGAAATTATTTAATACCTTCACCAGATCATTGGAAGAATTTAAACCGATTAAAGAAGGCGAAGTAGGGATTTATTCCTGCGGCCCCACCGTTTATTGGAACCAGCATATTGGTCATCTGTACGCTTATACCCAATGGGATTGCCTGGTTCGAACACTAAAATATTTAGGTTTTAAGGTTAAGTGGGTGATGAATATCACTGATGTTGGACATATGACCTCAGATGAAGATTTGGGTGAAGACAAAATGGAAAAAGGAGCCCAAAGGGAAGGTCTTTCAGTCTGGGAGATTGCCGATAAATATATTGTTCAATTTAAAGAAAGTTTAAAACTTTTAAATATTAATGAACCGAATATTCTCTGCCGGGCGACTGAACATATTCCTGAACAAATAGCATTGATTAAAAAAATTGAAACCAATGGATTTACTTACCGGACTAAAACCGGAGTTGTTTTTGATACCGCCAAATTTCCCGGTTATGCCGATTTTGCCAAATTAAATCTTGAAGAACAAAATGCCGGTTCTAGGGTGGAAGTTGATCCGGAAAAGAAGAATCCCTGGAATTTTTTGCTTTGGGTAACTAATCAACCGAATCACATTATGCAATGGGATTCTCCTTGGGGCAAAGGTTTTCCCGGCTGGCATATTGAATGTACGGCGATGTCGGTAAAATATTTAGGTGAAGTTTTTGATATTCATACCGGCGGCAAGGAACATATTCCGGTTCATCATACCAACGAGATTGCCCAGGCATATGGCGCTTTCGGCCGACAAACAGCCAATTTTTGGCTCCATAACGGTTGGTTGACTTTTGGGGGCGAAAAAATCAGCAAAAGTTTAGGCAATTCGATTTTAGTTTCTGATTTAGTTGAGAAAGGTTTTAACTCACTCTCTTTACGATATTTAATTTTAACCTCTCATTACCGGACGGGACTAAATTTTACTTGGGAAAGTTTAAAAGGCGCGCAAAATGCTTTACAAAGACTTTATGAGATAGAAGATGGCTTACCTAAACCGGAGCGGGTGAAAATTTCGCCTAAAGGAGATAAATGGCAGAAAAAATTTATTGAAGCAATTTCTAACAATTTGAACTTGCCTCAAGCTTTGGCGATTCTCTGGAAAATGCTAAAGAGCGATTTACCGGAAGAAGAAAAACACTGGTTGCTTTTAGACTGGGACCGAGTGTTCGGGTTAAAACTGAGAGAAGGAAAGGAAAGCCGGGAAAAGCCGCCGGAAAAAGTGGTTAAACTGGCCGAAGAAAGAGAAAAATTGAGAAAAGAAAAAAAGTTTAATGAGGCAGACGAAGTGAGAAAAAGAATTGAAAACTTGGGTTGGCAAGTGGAGGATACCGCCAAAGGACCCTTGTTTAAACCAGGAGGTTTTGATATATACTAAAGAAGTGACACTGCCTAAAGCTATTAAGATCCTTCTCATTTCCTTTGGAATTTTGGCCTTTTTAAATTTGCTGGCTTTGGACTGGTTTTGGTATGCGGATAAAAGTCCCAAAAAAGAAGCCGTAGTTGAAGAAAAAACAGAGGAAGAGGCGATTGTCCCGGAAAATTGTGCCTTAACTTGTCAGCAAACCATTAGCGAAAAAATCCAGGAAGAATTGGCGAAAATTTCTCCTTCTGCCGGTCAAAGTTCGGTTTTGCCCACCAAGACTTTAACCGTTAAAACGCCGACTACCGGTCAACAAAAAATTTTGTATATTCCTTTAGTAAATGACGGCAGTACGGTTTTGACTACCTGGATAGATATCGTTCCTTCAGACTTTTATTTTGATTTGGAAAGTTACCCTGGGGCGAAGGAAGTACGTTTCGAAACATATCTACTGGCGGTTCACGGCTCGGCCAAAGTTTATACCCGGCTTTACGACGTTACTAATAAAAGAGGGGTGGATTATAGTGACCTTTCTACTGCCAACGGGGTTTTTTCTCGGTTAGAATCCAGGGCAATAACTATTTGGCGGGGGAACAATAAATATACGGTTCAACTGCGTTCGGAGAATGGCACCGAGGTTCAGTTAAAAGAAGCTAAATTAAAGATTGTTTTCTAATTGTCGTTACCCTGTCATTTGAAAGACCGTCAAGAGCAAAGCCAAAGCAATCACCGCAAAAACAAAAAGTACGGTAAAAGAGACAGTAGGGGAAACTTTTTGTGAAAGAATACTGCCACAGCAGGCTTTTTGTTTTTTAACCGGTCTTCTAACAGTTGTTTTCCTTTTTTTCATAAAAAATTCACCTCCCCTCAGAGCAGATCTTTAAAATTCAAATTTAGATACCTATATCTATCTTTCTCTAAATGGGAAAGCTTGTCAAGAGAGGATTAAATTTTTGGTGGAGCTTTATTTAGCCCAAGACTTTTCGCCCAAAGCTCTTCACAAAAATCACTATTTTTACTTCTGTGACAGTTTTCGCTTGAGAACGGATATTCACAGTTCATTAGTAAGCCTCGAAAATCTCTTCTTACCCAACAAAGTCCTTCGACAGGAATTCCCTCGGGAGGGATTAAACTTTTTCCGTCGTCCAGTAAAATTTTCTGTCTGGTATACCGATAAATACAAGTGTTGGCATTTATTTCTGGAGTAGACATGATATACATTATATAGCATTAGAGATCTATTCAGTGTCTCTAAACCAGTTTGTCAAGTACCCTATTTTTAGGACTTTGATTTGATATTCTCCTTTCTGTATTTATTTCTAAATTCGACTGGCGGCATTTTTAGTTTTGAGTGAATTCTTTGATTATTGTAATAATACATCATCTGGTAAATCTCTTCTATTAATTCTCCCAAGGTTTCAAAACGGTCAAAGTCTCCGGCTTCTCCTTTAAGATGACCAAAGAAACTTTCCTGATGTCCATTTTCCCAAGGGCTGCTTTTATGACTCAGGGATATTTTAATATCTAAGCTTTCCACCAATCCGATAAAGTCTTTTGAATCATATTCGCTTCCCTGATCGGAATGAATAATTTTTGACGGCGGGTTTTTCTCAAGAGCATTCAATACCGCTCCCATTACCAGAAAACGATTGTGGTATCTGGAAATATTAATCCCTACCACTTCCCGGGTAAAAAGATCAATTACAGTGGCCAGATAAACAAATCTCTCTTGAAACCTGATGTAGGTAAAATCCGTTACCCAAACCAGTCCCGGCCGGTCTATCTTCATTTTCTCAATTAAATTCTCATAAGGAGAAGCTCTTTTTCCCTTATCCTTCTTTTTATACGGGGGTTTGGCTCGTCTCCGGTAGGGTTTAACGCCAAACTTTTTCATTACCCGAAGGATTCTTTTTTTATTGAGCTTCAACTCCAAGGCAATCCGTTTATGACCGTAAGCCGGATGGTCTACCAATACCGATTCTATTTGACGCTTAACCTCTTCGTCTAAAGCAGCTCTTTTAGGCTGGTAGTAAAGAGAAGAACGGCTAATGCCTAACTCTTTGGCCAATTCTGTTTTATTAACGGCTTGTCTTATCATCTCAACCTTTTTTCCCCTTTTCTTGTTGGAGTACCAGATTGCCGATGATTTGTTTTAGTCTGGCATTTTCCTTTTTCACTTTGGCCAGTTCCAAAAGAGGACTTCCAAGACCATTAATGTTCCTGGAGATCCAGTTGTAAACCGTGTTTACCTTAAGCCCATGCTGTTTGGCGATCTCCACTACCGTCTCTTTTCCCTCACGGACGCGGGCAAGGACTTGTTCCTTTATATCTTTAGATATTGGTTGCATAGACCTTCAGTTTATATCAACTCCATGTCCATTTTAAGGGGTACCCGTCCCTTCGATAAACTCAGTGTAAACACTTCGATAAAATTTATGGTGAGTATAACCGAAACACTCAGTGTAAACGCAATCGAAGGACAAAGAGAGATTACCCAAAAAAGACTACCCTAAAGAGAATACCCCTAAGGTTAGAAGAAAATAAAAAGTAATACTTGACAATAAAGGTATTACATTATATAGTAGGTGTTACTATGCAAATGATATCTACAGTGACATCTAAAGGACAGGTGGTTATTCCTGCACCAATTAGGAATAAATTAAATATTAAGCCTTTTGATAGAGTGATTTTTGATGTTTTTGGCCCGAAGATTGTGGCTGAAAAAGCTTCTACAACTGAGGCAATGTATGGTTTCGTAAAATCAAAAAAAAGATTGACGGATAAACAACTGGAGAAAGCGATAAATAAAGCGACAGAAGAAGGAATGTCAAATAACTTATGATAGTCCTGGATACGAGTGCCTTAATCAGATTTTTTACTCGGGATGATGAAACTAAAGCTAAAAAAGCCAAGGACCTGCTCGAATCCAATGAAGAATTATTGCTTATAGACGCAGTATTACTAGAATTGGTCTTTACTCTTATAAAATTTTATAAATTACCGAAGATTCAATTATTAGAGGTTATTAAATATTTATTATCACGTTCTAATATTAAAGCCAACCCTCAGATCAGAAATGCCGTAAGAATATTCGAAGAAAAAAATATGAGCATTACAGATTGCTTGGTAGTAGCTTATGGAGAAGGTAACAAGATAGCAAGTTTTGATGACAAGTTGGTAAAAACTGATGGAGTTAAATCAGTTTGGCGCTGAGTATAGTTTCACGCCTCTTGTAAAGGACAATTTGATTTTTACTTCAAAGCCTGACAATAAAATCGTAAAACCTAAAATCATTGAAAGAGCGTAGTAAGTTGCGATAATTATTTACCTTGAAGTATAATCTCCAAAATGCCTAGCCTTTACGAGCTAAGCGAAAATGAGCTGGTTTATCCGGTTTTTTCCCGGAGGGCAGGCGGGGTATCACTCGGCATCGATACCTCCCCGGGTAGGCAGTGTAATTTTTCGTGTATTTACTGTGAGATTGACAGGCAGGGGCCGGAAAATAATCGGCCCTTTGACCTAAAGGAAGCGACTGCCCAACTGAGGCTGGTTTTGCTCGGGTTTTTAGTGGGCCATGTTTTCAGCGATGAAGAGCCGTTAAAAGCAATTACTCTTTCCGGCGGCGGAGAGCCGACTTTACTGCCGGATTTCGATCAAGTGATATCTAAAATTGAGGAAGTCAAAAAAGAATTTGGTTTGAGTAAGACCAAGACTGTCGTCATTTCCAACGCGACAGGGTTACATCGGCCCGAAGTCAGACGCGGTTTAGCGGAAATGTATTCCAGCGGCGGGGAATTATGGGCAAAACTTGATGCCGGGACGCAGGAATTTTTTGACCGAATCACTAAAACAGAAATTCCGTTTTCCTTGATATTGGAGAATATCGCCAGTACCGCCAGTTCTTGGCCGATTAAAATCCAAACCTGTTTTATGAACATTTCCGGAATTCCGCCGACAATTGCCCAAGTTGAAGCTTATAGCGACAGAATAAAAGAAATCCTTAAGTCCGGAGGAAAAATAAAAGCGATTCAGCTTTACAGTGTGTCTCGGCCGCCGGCCAAACCAACAGTCACTCCCTTGACGGGGGAGGAGCTGGATTATTACGGCCGGTTGATTCGGCAAAGTACCAAAATCCCGGTGGAAGTTTACAAATAAACTCTTTCTCCTACCACCTCGACACGTCTTTTTTATGAAGGTCTATTCCTGTTTTGAACATTGTGGTGATGAAAGTAATAAACATAATTAGAGAAAGAATGGTGATGGCGATGTCATATTGAGAAAACATCTGTCCCCAAACAAAAAAAGTGAAAGTCTTTGAAAAATACATATAGATAACCAGCAAACTGATAATAATTCGAAATTCGGTTGGGCCAAGCAACCCAAAAGAAAGTTTAAAGGTGTTTTCGATAGTTTTTACAATCAGCGCGTGAGTTTCTAGCGCTAAATAGAGTGCCACCATAATCAGGGCCAAGTCTATCCGGACATAACTGGAATAGCCAAACCCGATACCGGCGACAATAATCGAGAGGGAATCTACGGTGTGGTCAATGTAATATCCATAATTTGGCCGGGTCTTTTTTCTAAACCTGGCGAGACTACCGTCAAAGGAATCACCAAACCAATTTATAAAAAGACCAATTATAACCAGAAACAGATATAATTTTTCGGTTGAACCGAGAATAAACCCTGCGGCGCAAAGAAGAATGCCGATGAAACCGATTAGTGTAAGATGGTCTGAATTTATGTAGGAAGGAATTCTTGGGCAAATGTATTCTTTTGCCTTTTCTTCGAGTCTGGCGGTTATACCCGTATTAATACATTCGTGTTCATCTCTTTTGTATTTCAAGACTTCAATTTGAAGATTTTTTATTACTTTCTCTTTTAGCCATTTCTTTATCACCGGAACTATTTCTTCGGAAAAAACCTCTTCAACTTCGTCTTCAAAGAAAAGCTCGAACATCCTATTTTTATTGTCATTAACGGTCATATGTAGTTAATTATACCCAACATACTCTAATTAGTATATTAATAATAACTATGTTGGGTTCAAACTCAATTTAAAATAATTGCAAATTCCAGTTAATTGAGTTTATACAGAAATGTAGGTCATAAAACGAGCATGATTTCACACCCTTAGGGTGTAATACGTTCACACCTTTGGTAAGGGATTTTGAAAAGCGTCTCGATATTTATGATGGTATAATCTGACTAATATGTCGCTTTCAGTCGGGATAGTCGGGCTTCCTAACGCTGGAAAATCTACTTTATTTAATGCCTTGCTTTCAAGGCAGATAGCCAATGTGGCGCCGTATCCTTTTTGCACGATGATCCAAAATTACTTCTGATATAATTCAGCTATGGATAAAAGGAAAGTATACGCTTTTATAGATAGTCAGAACCTGAATTTGGGTGTAAAAAGTCAAGGATGGAAACTTGATTTTAATCGTTTTTTGGTTTTTTTAACAGAAAAATATAGAGTTGAAAAGGCATTTTTATTTATTGGCTTCATCCCTGAAAACCAAAAGCTTTATACGGCCCTGCAAAAAGCTGGGTATATTTTAATTTTTAAGCCTGTTTTAGAAGTTAAAATAAAAAACAACAAAAAAGAAGTAAAAATAAAAGGGAATGTGGACGCTGAGCTGGTGTTACACACAATGATAGAATCTCCAAATTATAGCAAGGCGGTTATTGTATCAGGTGACGGTGATTTTTATTGTTTAATTGAATATTTGTTTGATAAAGAGAAATTGAAAAAGATAATTGTTCCTAACAAAAAATATTCTTCATTATTGAGAAAATTCAGTCTTAGTATTGTTAATATCGGTTTATTTAGGTACAAATTAGAAGAAAGAAGATAAAAAAGAGAGGCATTCCCTAGGGACGAAACCCTTTGGTAGTCCTCTCATCGTGATAAACGAATTTTATCAGAAAAAGGAGTTTTTGTCAATGTCGTCATTAAGTATAGGGATAGTCGGACTTCCAAACGCAGGCAAAAGCACTTTATTTAATGCCTTATTATCTAGGCAGATTGCCAATTGCGCGCCTTATCCTTTTTGTACGATTGAGCCAAATGTCGGAGTAGTTGAAGTGCCTGATGGACGATTAAAGATTTTGGCGGAAATTGTGCATACTGAAAAAATAGTGCCCGCGATTGTGGAATTTAAAGATATTGCCGGTTTGGTCGCCGGGGCTTCAAAAGGTGAGGGCTTGGGCAATAAATTTCTGTCGCATATTCGAGAAAGCGCGGCGATTGTTCATGTTTTGCGCGGATTTGAAGATCAAAATGTAGTGAGAAATGAACCGATAAATCCCCAAAGTGATTTTGAAATTGTTAAAACCGAACTTTGTTTAGCGGATTTGCAAACTTTGGAAAAACAACGCGAGCCAAACCTTTTGGTGGCGACAAAAGAAGAAAAGAAAAAATGGGAAACAATTTTAAGGTTAAGAGAGAGGTTGGAAAGTGGACTGGAGATAAGAAACGAAAAGTGGGAGGAAGACGAATGGAAGGTTATCGAATCTCTGTTTTTACTAACAGCCAAACCGGCAATTTTTGTTTTGAATATTGACGAGAAAGAAATAGAGACGGGGAAAGAGAAATTGGTGGAAAAATTCGGATTGCACGATTTGGGAGAAGTAATTCCGATTTGCGCCAAAATAGAAATGGAGCTTTCCGATATTACGGAAAGTGAAAGATACGATTATTTAAAAGAACTTGGTCTTTTGGAAAGCGGGTTGAGCAAGCTCATTAAAAAAGGTTATGAAGTTTTGGGTTTGCAAACTTATTTGACGGCCGGAGAAAAAGAAGTCCGGGCCTGGACGATAAAAAAAGGAGCCAAAGCCCCGGAGGCGGCGGGAGTGATTCATACTGATTTTGAGAAAGGGTTTATTAAAGCCGAAGTAGTCGGCTTTGAGGATTTTGTTCGATATAAAGGTTGGAAGGGCGCGGCGGAGGAGGGTAAGGTGAGGTTGGAGGGGAAAGAGTACGTTGTACAGGAAAACGATATCATTGAATTTAAGTTTAATATTTAATAATTGACAATTTTCTCCTCAAAAGGTAAAATTAGAACCAGTAAAAAAGAATAGGAATTTTTTAATGACTAAAACATACGAATTGGTAGTGATCTTGGATCCGGAATTAAAGACTGAGGAACAAGAAAAACTGCTTGCCAAAATCAAAAAAATAATTACGGATTTAGAGGGTAAGGTTTCTTCAACCAAAGAGTGGGGAAAGAAAGATTTAAGTTACTCAATTGCCAAGAAAAAGTCCGGAGTTTTTTATATTCTTAACATAGAAATTCCTCCTGCAGGAGTGGTTTCTTTGCGGCAAAAATTGTCTTTGGAAGAAAAGATTTTAAGATATTTATTGGTTGTAAAGGAGGCCTAAAATGTCTTCACGGTCACTTAATAAAGTTCAGCTCATCGGTAATTTAACCAGGGATCCGGAGTTAAGATATACTCCTCAAGGAACGGCGGTTTGTACTTTAGGCTTGGCTACCAATCGTTCCTGGACAACGGAGAACGGCGAAAAAAGAGAAGAAACGGAATTTCATCGGGTAGTTGCCTGGAATAAATTGGCCGAGCTCTGCTCCCAGCTTTTGTTTAAGGGCAGAAAAGTCTATGTTGAGGGCAGACTGCAGACCCGGACTTGGACGGCCCAGGATGGCAGTCAAAGACAGTCTACCGAAGTGGTGATTGAAGAAATGATTATTCTTGACAGCCGTCAGGCGGAAGGGGCGGTGACAGCCGCTGGCAGTGAGCCGGTAGCAGCCGAGCCAGTGGCGGAAGTGCCTCCGGTTCCCGAAGAAGCCGTATCTCCGGTACCAACCGAACCGACTAAAAAAGGGACCAAAACCGCTAAAACCGCCGCTAAAGAAGAAAGCACTGATTTACAAGTCGGAGATAT
>Ga0210024_1001563_pt1 | contig 20727 bp, 21 predicted proteins | sample CryGeymeta201525_FD_183988 | JGI IMG/M metagenome (GOLD analysis project Ga0210024, IMG submission 183988) | Groundwater microbial communities from Crystal Geyser aquifers in Utah, USA - Crystal Geyser metaG 2015-25 (SPAdes) (version 2) | ecosystem: Environmental > Aquatic > Deep subsurface >...
ATCCAGTCTTCAAGATGACTTTTACAGGAATATCTATCACTTATGCAGTTTGGTTTTTGTCTGGAGTAAATTGAATTCCTACAAAATCCCTATGTGGAGTTTGGTCTTGGGGGTCACCATATAAGGGAATTTCTACAACTGTGCCATTTGTTGTAACTGCCACTTCTTTATCCAGAACATCTATTCCTGTTTTATCACTTGTCACGAATCTTCCTGTTGATGCGACTGTTGTTCCATCTGGTTTAATAATCATCTTTGTCCCTTGCCAATGTGCTGTTCCATCAGTGATTTTTTTTCTGTACCAGGAGCTACACACTTAACTTCTTTAACTTCTTCTGGTGCATTCTCTCTATTATTTTCTTTGACTTGTCCAACAAAAAGGGGATTATTGAAAGGTTCATATATTAACGGATGTTTGATTCTTGCACTTCCGGAAGGGGTAAAAGTCACACTTGCTACTTCATCGGTTTTATTGACTTCAGTCCTTTCTCCTCCGATTACTTCTTGGGCCCCAATTTTAATAGTGCCATCCTTTCGTTAGTACCATCCGCATTCTTTGAAAATAAAGTCGGTGCTTGACTATCAATTTCTCTATAAATGCTTTTGAGGCCAATACTATCCGAAGCCATCCCTTGTCCAACTTGTTTAAGTACACCACCTGTATATGTGGCGGGTTTATTTGAAGTGAGTTCGCTTAGCGGGGTTTGAGTATGGTTATCGGGTGGCATTGTATTTAATTATCAAAACAGACAATTTTATATGTATTAGACATACCTGGTATATCAGAGTTGCTAACCCCAACCAAAATTGCATTTTTATCTTTTACAAATGTAAATAGGTCATATTTAACACCTTTATACATAAGATAAAAACTTGTTCCATTATTTGTTTTTTTCGAATATAAATAAAGATCCGGGATACTTCCTTCTGCTAAAATAAGTGACTGTCCCATGGTAAATCTTTTATATTCTTTCCCTTTATCACGTTCGTTACATGTATCTGTGCTTTCTCCGGCAAAGCCATAAAAAGATGCATGATATTTTATGTTGTTCTCTTTATAGAAATATACAACAGTATTGCTAATATAAAGCCCATTTTCTGTTTTATCCACTATTTTTAATGTTAAATCTTTAGAACCCCCGGCCAATGTTGGAGCTTTATATGGAGTGGGTGTGAGGGTGGGCGAGGACGTGGCAAGCATTTGTGAAAATAATGGAGTGGGTATTATCTCACATGCCCCATTACTACCACATTTGTCAACACATTTAAAATATCTCGCATCAACACTTCCACATGCAAATTGGTAATAATTGTTTTCGCCCTTTATCTGGAAACACTTAAATCTACCTGTGTTAATTTCTTCTGATGTACACAATTTATTAGGAGAAATATCATTTTTTGCTATTGTCCAAATAGTATTACAAGAAATTTTATCAATATTACATCCAATCTCGCATTTAGTAAGCAATTTTTTTGCTTTACAATCAAATTGTCCTTCAGCCACTCTAATACTCTTATATTGTTTACAGACAAGACCATCTGTTTTCTGTCCACATAGACATCCATAATCCCATGGCCAACATGTATCCACATTCCAATCTGCTCGTGAATTTGTAGATGTTTTGACTTGGAGTAGATTTGTAGTTAATAATATGGCTGTAACGATAAAAATTATAAGCAAAGACAATACTCCATTTTTTTTGTTAAAGCAAAACTTTTCATTCTTCATATATTTTCATAGTAAGAGAGAGAGAGAGATGAAAGTCAAATGATAATTTGACTCTTATCGAAGGCGAAATCCCTTCGCCATTGTCCGTACTTCGCTTCGTACCTTTTTGAGCTCTTTATTTTTTGAAATAAAGACACCGAACTTTTTGAGAAGTTTTAATCTCGTTTCTTTGTCGGTCGGGAGTCGATACGATTTTATGACGTCTAAAACCCTCCCCATATACGCCCCAATTTTTTTCATATCTTTTTCTTTCATTCCACGACTGGTTGCAGCTGGCGTTCCCAGACGGACTCCTGAGGGATAGAAAGGGGAAGATTGCTCTCCTGGAATGGTATTTTTGTTCAGTGTCAAACCCGCTTTATCAAGCGCTCGTGAAAAAAATATACCAGAACCAGGACCCATAACACTCGTTAAATCAACTAAAATGAGATGGTTTTGGGAAGTACCGCCTACCAATGTCATCCCCTGTCTTTTCAGTTCATCCGCAAGCGCAACCGAGTTTTTTACTATTTGCTTTGCATAGGTTACAAATTGTTTTGTTGACGCTTCCGCAAGAGCTGCAGCTATCGCCGCTGTTTGATTGTCATGTGGTCCTCCTTGAAGACCCGGGAACACTGCCTTATTAATTCTTTCCGGCAGGTCAGGATATGCATCCAGTCCTTTTTTTGTTACCATTATCATAGCTCCACGGGGTCCACGAAGTGTCTTGTGGGTAGTTGTGGTAACGATATGGACATGGGGAACTGGGCTTGGATGTACCCCCCCCACGATGAGTCCGGCAATGTGGGCAATATCGGCAGCAAGGACCGCTCCCACTTTTTCGGCTATTTCGCTGAATTTTTTATAGTTGAAAATAAGGGGATGAGCTGTAGCTCCTACCCAAATAAGCTTCGGTTTATATTCTAAGGCCAGTTTTAAAATAGCTTCATAATCAAAAAGATCGCTTTTCGTTGAATCGACTCCATATTGATGACTTTTATAAAAAATGCCTGTTGCGGAAACTGAATGTCCATGGGTGAGATGCCCCCCTGCGGTAAGTCCTTGCCCCATGATGCTGTCTCCTGGTTTGCATACTGCAAGATACACGGCCAAATTCGCAGGTGAGCCGGAGTAAGGCTGAACATTGACAAAGGGAACACCAAATAATTTTTTTGCCCGTTCTTGGGCAAGTATTTCTACTTCATCAGCAACTTCATTTCCTCCATAATACCGTTTTCCGGGATAACCCTCAGAATACTTATTGACTAATTCAGTACTGAGATATGAACGAACGGCTGCTGATGCAAAATTTTCGGATGGAATGAGTTCTATTCCTTCTTTTTGCCGTTTCTTCTCTTTTTTGATTAATTGTTGGAGCTGTCTGTCGATCATAAAAATAAAAATAAATGAATAATAAGAAGTTCTATTGGAGATTCACTATGTTATGTCATGGAGGAATAATAATATATTTCTTATCGCAGTGCAAGGGGGATTGGTAATAAGGTATAATACATTCATTATGTTGGGCTTACTTTTGGGTGCAAATCTGATAATGATTGGGTCCTATGTCCTCACTATGAAAACGATCCCTCCTCAAATTCCACTCCTTTATTCACTTCCCATTGGGGAAGATCAGCTTGTCGAATGGTGGATGATATTTATTATTCCCATCATAATGAATGGCTTTTACCTATTAAATTCATTTATATATAATCGATTCTTTTTCCAGGAGCAGTTTGAACGTTCTCTTCTTCGCTATGTCAATATGGCTGTTATAGGTATATGCACCTATTTATTTATTCGTATTGTTGTCCTTGTTTCTTGATTTCTATATGGAATATTTTCTAGCATTTGGAATCGCAGCCAGCATTACTTATCTTCTTACACCTCCCACTATCTATCTTGCCAAACGTTTCGGACTTGTTACCGATAGCAAGTTTCGCAAGCATCCCGCTCATACCCATATTGGTCGTGTTCCCCGTGGAGGAGGTCTTCCCTTATTCCTTGGGTTTATCATCACCTCTCTTATGTTTGTTACGCTCAATAAATTGTATGTTGGCATAGTCATAGCGAGCACACTCACTATCATTATTGGGTTACTCGACGACTATTATGATATTTCTCCGTATCTTCGTTTCGGTCTCAATCTCATTATTTCCGGTATTGTTATTGGGTTTGGACTCGGTATTCCTTTTATTTCGAATCCTTTCGGAGGCGTCATTCGCCTCGATACATGGCGGGTTACATTTCAGTTATTTGGAGCAACCCATTCGATTCTCCCACTTGCGGATCTTCTTGCTCTTGTATGGCTCACCTGGATAACGAACATGATTAATTGGAGCAAAGGGGTTGACGGGCAAATGCCGGGGTTTGTTTCCGTAGCCGCCATATTTCTTGGACTCCTTTCACAGCGATTTATCGCACATGATGTCAGTACCACTAATGTATTGTTTTTTGCCCTCATTATTTCGGGTATCTTTGCGGGATTTCTCCCCTTCAACTTTTTTCCTCAGCAAATAATGCCTGGATATGGGGGGGGTTCGCTTGCTGGGTTTTGGCTTGGGGTTCTTTCTATTCTCTCATTTGGAAAAATTGGAACGTTTATTTTAGTTTTGGCAGTCCCTATGATTGATGCGCTCTATACTTTAATACGAAGAATTAAAAAAGGAGTTTCCCCTTTTAAGGCAGATCGAGGGCATTTACATCATCGTCTTATGGAACTGGGTTGGGGCAAACGACGTATTGCGGTATTTTATTGGGTTGTCACTGCTATTTTAGGAACCGCGAGCCTCCTTCTTAATGGAATGGAGAAACTTATTGCATTTATTCTTGTGGGGCTTCTTCTCGGTCTCTTTTTTATCCTTATTGATAAACGTAAAAAAGCACTCGCATGAAAAGAAAATATTTCATCCATACATTTGGATGTCAACAAAATATCGCAGATTCAGAGCGGATTGCAGCCTATTGTGAGGCAGCAGGAATGGAAAAAGCACATTCACTTGAAGGAGCTAACTACGTGGTCGTCACTACCTGTATGATCAGAGAGTCGGCTGAAAATAGAGTGTATGGAATGGTGAATAATTTGATACCACTCAAGCAAAAAAAATTGCAATCAAATGAGGAATTTACCATAGTTATAACGGGGTGCATGACGGGGATGGCAGTGCGCGATAAAACGGGAAAGATGATGAAGGAGCTGCATCGTCGTATGCCGGCTGCAGACCAATTTATCCCCCTAGAAGAGATTGGATTTGAGCTTGCCCCCCTTCGACAAGATACTAAAACGGCACTCATTCCCATCACTCATGGTTGCAATAATTTCTGTACTTTTTGTGTCGTCCCCTTCACAAGAGGAAGAGAAATAAGTCGACCGTTTGACGCAATTGTGGAAGAAGCAATGTCAGCATATATGAAAGGTTTTAGGAAAGTCCTTCTGCTTGGACAGAATGTAAATTCCTATGGTTCTGATATTGTTCTTGCAGGTAAAAAACAACAAGAGCTCAAACCCGTGTATGTAAAACACTTAGGGAAACATAGGATCCCCACGCTATTTCCCCATCTGTTAGCGGAGGTTGCGAAAATAGGATTTGAAGAGGTGAGTTTCATGTCAAGCAATCCGTGGGATTTTTCGGATGAGTTGATCGATACAATTGCCCAATACGGCAACATTACTCGCACATTCCATTTGGCGGTTCAGTCGGGAGATGACGCTGTTTTGAAACGGATGAACAGGTGGTACACCGCACAGGAATATATCGACCTGGTAGGTCGAATCAAGGCAAAGATGCCTGAGTCACACGTAACCACCGATATTATCGTTGGCTTCTGTGGAGAGACAGATGAGGAGTTCCAAAATACGGTGAAGATGTGTAAGAAAATTCAATTCGATAAAGCGTATATTTCTATTTATTCAAATCGGAGGGGAACCCATGCTTATAAACACTTAGCGGATGATATTCCTCATACGGTAAAGGATAAGCGCTGGAAACAGTTGGATAAAATCGTCAATAAACAATATTACAAAAAGGAACAGCACGTTTAATTTAAATACGTTTCTATATTTTCCAGATGCTCCTCATATGTTTTTGCGCAGTGTATTTGTTTGTTTCTACCGTGAAGATAAAATAGGCAATCTGTTTCATCAGGATTAAGTGCTGCTTCTATGTAGTCTATATTCGCGCTACAAATGGGAGTGGGTGGTAGTCCTTTATGGAGGTAAGAATTATAGGGTGAATCATTCTGTTTCTCTTTTAAATCAATTGACCCCCACCATTGACCCGCCGTATTTTTTCCTAATGTATATTGCATAGTCGCATCAATTTGGAGCGGCATTCCGTCGTTAAGCCTATTCCAAATAATGCCGGAGATAAGGTGCATATCCGCTTTTCCTGCGGCTTCACGAGAAATAAGGGAGGCAATTTTGAGTCCAGTCACCCACCGAATATTTGCCTTTATGTATTTATCTGCATACAGTGCAAACTGTTCGTTAAATCGGCCAATAAGTCGGGTTGCGATTTTATCTCCCGTTTCATCACGGGGAACGAGATAGGTATCAGGATAATATACTCCCTCAAAATATTCAGGTTTCGTATTTGTATAAACCGTATTCCATTTGTACAATTCTTCATCTCCCCATCCAAGAGTATTTGCGAGGATTTCCCCAATCTGTTCCTTTCGCAAACAACTACTCCAACTTATCCAGACAAGATCCGGTTTGCCGTTGAGTTTTTTCACAATATCTATTGCCCACATTGCGCTGTTTAACCGATATCCGCCCGACTCCACCTGTATATTCAATATAAACACACTCTTGAAAAATTGAAACAACTTCTTATTTTTGATAAATCTTCCCTCGGCTAACTTTTCCACCACATCAAAACCCTCTTGGTTTTTGGGAATGATAAAAAGTGTTTCATCCTTTGAACTCCCCACTGGACCAAAAAGATTCCAATACAAAAGAGATAAAACAACAACACTCATTAAAAGCAGGCCAACTATTTTTTTCATTTGTTGTGTCTCAATTATAAAGGATTTAAGGAATATTTAGGATGCTTGAGTGGTTGGCCTTGGCAACCTCGCAGGTTGCCAACGGGGTTATTTTTTTTGAAGCTTTTTCTCTAACTTTTTAATTGAGGAGTTGCTCATCAAGGCTTTCATTTGTGAAATAGCTATTTCATTTAATTTAATCAATCTTTCTGACTGAGATAAGCTTTGCCGAATGAGCTCGGCGTTAATACCCTCAAGATTAGATAACACTACTAACTGCGTAACATCGCAATGGTCACGGATATTGCCTTCCTTACCTTTATTTTCATCTCTCCAGTCCTTAGCAGTCTTACCAAACAGGGCTGCATTTAGGATGTCCGCTTCTGAGGCATAAATAATAGTGGCCTGCTTTTTGGAAATTGATTGAGGAATTAAGTTTTCATTGATAGAATCCGTATGAATACGGTAATTAATTTTAGTTAGTTGTCGTTTAACATCCCAACCTAAAGTTAACCTTTCGTTTTCTTCGGACTTGAGTCTCTGGAATTCTTTTATAAGGTAAAGTTTGAACTCAGGAGATAGCCACGTTGCAAATTCAAAGGCGATATCTTTATGAGCGTAAGTCCCGCCATATCTACCAGCAGATGACCGTATGCCGATAGCATTCGTTTTTTGGATCCACTTAGAGGAAGATAAAATAAAACCATTAGACCCCGCCTCGTTTTTAATGTTATTGAATTCCATAACATTAAAATGTGGATTATATATTTGCTCCCAAGCGCCCATAAACTGAATTGTATATTTTGTCGAAAGCCAGTTTGCTATCACAATCCCCGTCGTTTCTCTCTCCTTAAACTTAGCCATATCAGTCAAAGAAATATATTCTTCTTCATTATTTTTGATGACGGCTATCTGTAAACCTTGGGTAATAATTTTTTTCATATCCTCCCATTTTACTCCCTTTCTCTCAAAATAAACATAGGCTGGATTTACGCTTCGCTAGACTCTTCGACGGGCTCGGCGTGACAGGAAGGTAGCAATATTTGGCAGTATTCGGAACTATTCGGCGATATTTGGCGGTATTCGGCAAGATTCGGTATTTTTTGATACAATAAGCTTAAGATGAATATTCCACCATCCCTTACTATCACTCCTGCAATCCTCACTCTTCTATCTGAGATAGAAAGCCTGGCGCTGCATGCAGAAAAAAGAGATATACATAAACAGGTAAGCGTTACGCTTCGCAGAAATAGCTTATTGAAAAGTTCGCTCTACAGCGCTCGAATTGAGGGAAATCAACAATCAGAATTCTCAATCAATGAAAAAAATGTCGATACAGAAACACAAGAAATCACAAACATTATGCGAGCACTTGAATACATTGACACCACTTCAATCTCTCACATTGATCATGCATTCATTCAAAAGATACACACAATGGTTGGTACACACCTATTTCCTGACAAAGGGACCTATCGGAAAGAAGTGAGTGGCATATTTAATGCGTCTGGAGTAGTGGTATACATGCCGCCGCCGCCAACACAGGTGTCTTTGTTGATGGATAAATTAATTGAGTATATAACCGCACAAAATGATTTCCCTCTCGTTGTTGCTTTCATTGCTCATTTGGTATTTGAAAAAATACATCCCTTTCTTGATGGGAATGGACGGGTAGGAAGAGCTCTTATTCTCGCCATATTAAACTATAAACGCTACACGATCCCCTTTCCCGTTACGATTGAGGAATATTTGGATATGCACAGAGACCAGTATTACGACGTGCTTCTTTCGGGATTACAAAACACAGAAGCGTACCTTCACTTTATGTTGAAGGGCTATCTTGAACAGATGAAAGTGATGATTTACAAATTGGAACAACTGTTATCCAAACCTCCCGCAGTGCAAGAATTGACGGCACGACAAGAAGAATTATTCAATATTATCCGCGAACATAAAACAGTAACACTTAACTTTGCTGCGCGACGTTTTCTGAAAGTACCGGAACGCACTCTTCGCGATGATCTCGCAAAGCTCATCGAAAAAAAACTGGTAACAAAAATAGGGAACACTAAAGGGGTTGAGTATAGAGCGAGATAAAGATTTTTGTTATAATGAAGCCTATGAAACTATTCATCACGGGGGGAGCTGGGTTTATTGGCTCAAATTTTATCCTGTACTGGCTAAAAAAGTATCCTGCAGACACCATTATTAACTTCGACAAGCTCACCTATGCTGGAAACCTGGAAAATTTGAAAGAAGTCGAGAAAAATCCCCATTATAGCTTCATTCAAGGAGATATATGCAATAAGCGCTTGGTTGAGGATGTAACGAGAAACGTGGACATTATTGTTCATTTTGCCGCTGAAAGCCATGTTGACCGTTCAATCCTTGATGCGGCCCCTTTTGTCCAAACAAATGTTGTGGGGACATATGTACTGCTTGAAGCTGCGTTAAAGAATAAGGTTCCCCGCTTCCATCATGTCTCAACAGACGAAGTGTTTGGCGCGCTCCCCCTTGATTCAAGCGAGAAGTTCACCGATACCACGCCATATAATCCCCATAGCCCCTACTCAGCTTCCAAAGCGGCCTCAGATCATTTAGTACGTGCATATGGAGACACTTACAACATTCCTTTTACCATATCTAATTGTTCCAATAACTTTGGCCCCTATCATTTTCCGGAAAAGTTAATTCCTCTTGCGATAACGAATATCATTGAAGGGAAACAAGTACCTATCTATGGCGATGGCCTCTATGCGCGAGATTGGCTCTACGTACTTGATCATTGTGAGGCGATTAATGCAATTATCCAGAAAGGAACGGTTGGGAAAACCTATCTCATTGGGGGACTCACGGAGGATATTTCAAATATTGATGTAATTAAAAAAATTATTAAGATTATGGGAGTCGATGAATCAGTCATAAAATATATAAAAGACCGTCCAGGTCATGACCGAAGGTATGCAATTGATTGGACAACTATCAATAAAGAACTTGGATGGAATCCCAAACATTCATTTGAAAGTGCGCTTGTTGAAACTGTTGAGTGGTTCAAAAGAAATGAAGAATGGTGGAAACGAATTAAAAGCGGCGAATACAAGGATTATTACAATACTCAATATAAATGATGAAAAAAATTGCAGTTACTGGTGCAAGTGGATTGGTGGGGACTCGAATTATGGAGCTCTTGTCAGAAAAATTTGAATTCATTCCCCTTTCGGTTAAAGACATGGATATTACTGATAAAGATTCTGTCCATAAGTTGTTGGGTAATCTTTCTTACGACCTACTTCTCCACTTAGCAGCCTACACAAATGTTGTTGGGGCAGAAACGGAAAAAGCAAAAGCCTTTTTGATTAATGGAACAGGTACTCAAAACCTCCTTGATAGTGTGTTGTCGGCAAAAAAAGAGTTTATCTATATCTCTACGGATTTTGTGTTTGATGGCACACAGCCTCCGTATGTGGAAACAAGCACCCCAAACCCCCTCTCTGTCTATGGTGCTTCAAAATATGCGGGAGAAAAGAGAGTGGGAACAGACGGAATGATTGTTCGCATTTCCTATCCTTATCGCAGTGTGTTTGAACCAAAAAAAGATATTTTCCGCACATTGAAATCTCAGCTTGAAGTGGGCAAGTCTCTTTCTATGGTTGAAGACTCGCTTATGGTACCGACATTCATCGATGACATCGCTCAAGGCTTAGGATACGTAATGGACAACTTTTCAAATGAACTGTTTCACCTGGTGGGGAAAGATGCCATGTCTCCCTTTGATTTTGCAACAACGATTGCGAAAGTTTTTAACCTAGACAAGTCGCTCATCGAAAAGACAACCTATGAAACGTATTTTGCCAACAAGGCAAAAGGGCCACGATATGGCGACATACGGAGCGAAAAAAACACATTTTACCCCATGCATTCTTTTGAAGAAGTATTACACATTATTAAAAATCAACTCAACATCATATGACAATTACTATTGTTGGACACGGATATGTAGGATTAGTTTCCGCTTGTGTTTTTGCTGATTTTGGAAATACAGTTTATGTAATAGGCCACACTTCCGAGAAATTAGAAAGACTCAAGAATGGAGACCCCATCATTTATGAACCAGGACTCAAAGAGGTTTTGGAAAAAAACAATAAAGCAGGACGGTTGAAGTTCACAACCGAGTATGCAGAAGCAGTTTCTTCAAGCGAAATTGTTTTCATTACTGTAGGGACTCCCCCAAAAGAGAATGGAGAGGCGGACCTCTCCGTTGTACTACAGGTAGCTGAACAGATTGGGAAAAATCTTTCCAATCCATTCACGGTCATATCATGTAAAAGCACTGTGCCAGTTGGAACAAATAAAAAAATCGAGGAAATAATTAACAAGGTCAAGAAAAATGATGTCCAGTTTGCAGTCGCTTCCTGTCCTGAATTTCTGCGGGAGGGGAGTGCACTTCATGATACATTTCAAGCAGATCGGGTCGTCATTGGATCGGAGTCTCAAAAAGCCATAAACCTACTTCTTAAAATCCATGCACCCATCCCAGGGAAAAAAGTCATCACTGATCTTGCATCCGCTGAACTTATCAAATACACTTCAAACTCTGTTCTTGCGATGAAAATATCGTTTGCAAATCTTATCTCATTCTACTGTGAAAAGACAGGGGCTAATGTCGAAATGGTTCTTGATGCTGTTGGGTTGGATAAACGTATAGGAAGAATTTTTATGGACCCAGGGGTTGGCTATGGAGGATCTTGTTTTCCGAAAGATGTGAAGGCCCTTATCTCTACGGGAAAACAGATTGGAGTTGATACGCAACTTTTGGAAGCGGTAGATACCATAAATGAACAAGCAAGAATTAATCTTTTAAATAAAATAGTAGCTCACGCAAAAGGAAAAAAAATAGCGATATGGGGATTAAGTTTCAAACCTAATACTGACGATATCCGTTTCGCTCCTTCAGTTGATATCATCAGGGCACTTCTTGAAAAAGGATATATCCTTTCCGTTTACGATCAGGAAGGGATGAATAATGTCAAAAAATTGTTTGGCAATAAGCTTACCTATTCGATAAGTTCATATGATGCGTTAAAAGACGCCGATGCACTGGTAATACTTACTGAGTGGAATGAGTTCAAGAATATTGACTTAAAAGAAGTAAAAAAACTCATGAAACAACCTATGATTTTTGATGGCCGCAATATGTATGATATGAAAACGATGAAAGAGTTAGGATTTTCATATATCTCTACAGGAAGGGAATCTATTCTATTATAATAGCCTATGCGCATTCTTATTACCGGTTCAGCAGGATTTATCGCTTCTCATTTAGTAGACTATGTCCTTGACCTCGGGCATTCAGTAATAGGTATTGATAATTTTCTTACGGGAAGTCCCCACAATATTGCACATTTGAAAAACAATCCTTCTTTCTATTTTATCGAGAAGGATATTTTATCATTTGACTATTCATCCATTAAACAGCCAGTTGATATTGTCTTCCATATGGCCTCTCCTGCCTCACCCATTCAGTATAAAAAATATCCAATTGAGACGCTGCAGGTGAACTCTGTTGGGACGAAACAAACTCTTGACTTTGCAACGGAACAGGGGGCTTTATTAGTGTTCGCATCAACTTCAGAGGTATATGGAGATCCGCTCGTTCACCCACAAGTTGAATGGTACTGGGGAAATGTGAATCCAAACGGCGTACGCTCCTGTTATGACGAAGCAAAACGATTTGGAGAGGCTATGTGCATGAGCTATATGAGAACGAAAGGAACAAGTGTGCGCATAGCTCGTATTTTCAATACCTATGGACCACGAATGGATATATATGATGGACGTGTCGTCTCTAATTTTATCGTACAAGCTTTAAAAAATGAGCCCATGACAATTTATGGCACCGGCGAACAAACGCGTTCATTATGTTATGTGTCCGATTTAGTGAATGGGCTATGGACCCTTGCAACAAAGGAGGTAAAGACAGGTGAAGTGATTAATTTAGGAAACCAAAAAGAGATGACCGTACTAGAAATTGCAAACAAAATAAAAAGCTTAACTCAGTCCACCAGTTTGTTGACAAAACAATCAATAGGCCTGGATGATCCACTCAAACGAAAGCCAGATATCTCAAAGGCAAAAGAACTGCTCAACTGGGAACCAACTGTATCTATTGAAGAGGGACTCCATTCAACCATAGAATATTTCAAAACCATCATATGAAAACTGCCGTAATCATTATCCCAACCTATAACGAAGCGGGGAATATCAAAAATCTCATTGACCAGCTATTCATTGTCTTAAAAACGATTACTAAATGGGATGTGCACGTTATGGTAATCGATAGTAGCTCGCCAGATAAAACAGATGAATTGGTAGAGCAAATGAAAATGAATTACCCAAAATTACACCTCATCAGTACAAAAAGAGAGGGACTCGGAAAAGCATATGTTCACGGTTTCACACAAGTGATCGAAAAACTAAACCCCTATGTGTTGTTTGAAATGGATGCGGATCTTTCCCATGATCCCAAAGAGATTCCTCATTTCCTGGAAAAAATTGAGCGTGGGGCAGATTTTGTTGTTGGCTCACGATATATCAAAGGAGGGTCTATTCCTTCCAATTGGGGTATACATCGCAAAATATTTTCTATATTCGGAAATTTAATTGTTCGGCTAGGATTCATGCGATTGGATGTAACCGATTGGACCAGTGGGTTTCGTGCGATTAAAGTTTGGGTAGTTAAGGCATCACTTAATTACTTAAAAAATTATTCTGATTATGTTTTTCAAATTGCTTTTTTGGATTACGCTTACAATCAAAAGGCAATAATAAAAGAAATACCCATTAATTTTGTCGATAGAACAGAAGGAGAATCAAAAATAAATTCAGTCCAGTATATTTCTCAAATACTACTTTATGTTTTTATCCACTCCTCTTTTATTAAATTTATTATTACCGGTTTCTTTGGATTTGGTATTGATTTTGGATTTGCATATCTCTTCATCAATCTATTCCACATCATTAAAACAACTGCAAATATGATGAGCGCGGAAATCGCGATTATCACAAATTTTTTTGTCAATAATTTCTGGAGCTTCAAAGATAAAAAAATTGGGGGAGGTTTGTTTGGATATGTAAAAAAATTCGTATTATTTAATGTCGTTTCTTCAGGATCAATTATAATTCAGGGAGTTGGGCTATTCCTGATGCTTCGATTTTTCGGAGACAGGATTATTTCACTGGGGATAGTATCTGTTTCATCGTGGATACTGTACAAGATAGTGATTATAATCTTTATTATTATTCCATATTCATATATCCTCTATAACAAAGTTATCTGGAAGAAGTAAATCAGTTTTTCCTTGCGTATTCGCTTGAAATCCATCCTTCTTTCTGTCCATCAATCCGTATTTTAAACCACCCCGTTTGTTCTTCAAGGAGTTCAAACCGTTGTCCTGGATTCACCCGTGCCGATTCACTTCCTGCAAGAGTTGGTTCTTCCCGGACCCTCAACCATCCCGTGGGAGTATCTAAAATACTAACTGTATTTCCTGGTTCATTTATAGATGCAGCGGCAGTTGCAAGTTGAGTAGACTCTTCTATGGTATATTTAGTTTTTTGACTGGGATCCAATGCAAGTTTTACGAATGCATGCAGTTGGAACCCGGGGCTTATATTTATTTTCCTTGACCTGCGGCTAAACCCCGGCATAAATACGGAAAGTTCATGATTCCCCTGGGTGACATTTTCTAACGTAAGAGGGGAAACCCCTTTTTCATCGTTGTCTATGTAAATAAGAGCTCCCGAAGGTTCTGTTTCCACTACCAGGCCACTTGACTTATCGAACCCCTTTAGACGTGTAAGCCAGTATACATCAGCCCATGAACCAATATCTGTGCTTTCCAATTGTACGTCGACATAGGTAAGGGAACCTGAGAAAATGGAGATTTTCTTTTGCCAGGATGCTGCCTGTGTAGCCACTCCGTCCGGGACGATTTTCAACATATATTCCCCCTCTTTATGAGTGTTTGTATAAGGCGTATTCCCCTTCATGACGTTATCCAAAAAAACAGCCGCACTCGGCTTTGACTCTATTTGAAGTCTTCCTTCCTTTTTTCCCGCAATATCAAATAAGAGTTTTATTACCACAAACACGACGAATGCAATGACGAAAATAGCCACAAGTTTTAGCTTCCCTTTCATATGTTCTATTGTAATCCGTCTCCATTATCATAACAAGTGATTCATTTCGAACAAAAAGCATTTGACAATTATAGGCTATTGCCTTATAATCTAAAAATATGATATCTATTAGTACTTCCCAATCAGCTTCTTTAAGGCGACTCTACAGGGAGAGTAGTAGGTATTGTTCTGCATAAAAAAACAACCCTTTCACTATTACTCAACCCTCCGAATCGGAGGGATTTTTTTTAGAAATTATTATATTTACGTATGAGAAATTATCAGAAATTGTTATTGACTGTTAACTTACTTGCCCTCGCCTTAACTGGTTGCGGCAGTGTTGAGGGTCAAAATTCCCTTAAGAAAATGGTCGAGTCAGGTAATTGTACTCCGCTTGCGCCCCTGGCTGATGGAAGTATCAACTTACCATCAGGACCAATCGTGCATAAAATAGAAGGTACCGTAAATAGTAATCATGGAGACTTCCCCTTTCAAAAGTATGAGGAAATGTCTGGGCCTGGGCAAGTTTCAAAGGGGAAATTTGGCGAAACCTATTGGTCCTGCCCAAATTTTAAAAAATAATATGAACGAATATCAATCAATGTCACAGATTAAGTGGCCTCAAACTAAGAAAGTTGAGGTGGGACCATCTGTGGATTTTATTTATATTATGAGAAAAGATGGAAATTCTACCATGTCTCCTATTGCTCATAAACTGTCTAATGAGTACCACGTAGATGAGTATCAGACCAAACAAATTCTATTAGGAGAATATGACACTTTTTTTGCTAATTTGGCCGATACTCTCCAGTGGAGCTATTCGTCAAAAGGAAATTTTGAGCTTCATTTATACGATCCTAACTATTTAGATGAAAGTATTCGAGATAAAGCCCACAATATACCCATTGTAAGCCTAGACTCTTTGATGCATGATGACGTTTTAGAGCATATGGTTTCCAGAGGATATTATTTAGGTGGAAAGAAGGATTTTGGTCAAATAGCAAGACCAGGTACTGATTCGCTGTCTCAGCAAGCAAATCAAATTGCTTTATCCTTAAAAGGGGCACCTGCATTTGTTGTTGAGGACGACATTTTCAGTGGTGGAAGTGTTATTGCGTCATTAACACAACTTAAAAAAAATGGCGTCATCATAAATAAATTAATTCCTGGAATTCAAGTTGGGAAACCAAGTAAATTATTGGAGATGGGTATTCCAGTTGACCCAGTAATTGCTTATGAGACCACTGATGGCACTGATATTTTTGATAAAGTTGACTTGGGTGATCCAAGAGACTATTTACTTGGAGCAAGTGGTTTAGTGGTTAAATTGACAAATGGTAACTATGGGCGAGCTCCATATATTCTTCCTTTTGTAAGCACAACTGCACGGGCAGGAATACCTCAAGAAATAGAAAAAGAATTTGCAGCAAAAGTTTTACAAGCAAATCTTGAATTTTTCAATAATGTAAAGGTGAGTATTGGTAAATCAATATTGCTTAAGAATATGAATTCTGCTTTTGTTGTCTTAATGAATGAAATGTTCGGTTTTGATTCAAATACTCCCATGGAACAAATCGTTGTATGGTCAATGAATAATATGGACAGTCTTTGGGAAATAACAAAGGCGCAAGGCGAATTCCAAGAAAAACTCAGCGGGTTAAAATTACCCCAAAATATCGTATTTATTGATGTAAATGGCACATTGATTTCTGAAGATTCAAAAGATGGGCATATATCTCAAAAAGATTTACAACTTCTGCATCAAGCACTAACGCACGCTACAGAAAAAGGGGTATCTATTGGGTTCTGTTCCGATTCTCCCTTACCACAGCTCCAGGGTTTCGCAGAAAAATTAGGGATTAAAGGACCTATTGTTGCGGAAAATGGCAACCTAGTATCCCACGATGGTAAAACCCTGATAATAAATAGTCTTGATAATAGAGAAGTAATTAAAGCTCTCATTTCTGAACAAGCTTCTACAATATGTATTCAAGACAATGACTGTATTGCCCCAGAATTTGGTGGACAGGACATATCTCCTGGCTCAACTACGTGGAGTTTTGGAGCAAATAGACAAACCTCAATAACAGTTTTTGGGCCAGCCTATCTTATTAGTTATCTGGGAGATACGTTTAAAGATGTTTCCATGTTTGGGTTTGGTATTGACGCAAGTCCAGACCAAAATTATTTTGCAATCCATCCAGGAGGCAACTTCAAAGCAAATAAGGGCAAAACATTGGATGTACTATCCGCATATGGACATAATATTATTATGGTAGGTAATAGCGCTTCAGACTGGGTAGAGCCAACTTTGGGAGTACAATGCACATTTGTTGCAGGCTCAAGAATTGATGCTCACATCATTGAAAACGCAGCTTTCATTTCGGATAAACCTATTATACAAGGAGTTATTGATATATTAGAACATATACAATGAAAAACTTTACGATAATTTCAGATCCTGGCATAGATGACTTAATATCTTTGGTTCTGCTTCATAAATTATCACCTCAAACAAAGAATTGCTTAATCTCCACTTTCGGTAACGCAACAGAAGAAATAACATCGCGAAATGCAAAAGAGTTTATATCCTTCGTTGCAAACTCTTGGCAATTTATGCATGGTTCCAAACTACCCTTAAATGGGGTGGTTGAACGACCTTGGCCAGATTATTTTCACGGGCCAGATGGAGTTTGGGGAGTTCACCCTCCCGTTGATGTAGGATTGATTCAAGGCTTGCCGAAATACCCAAGTAATAATGATCTAATTTCTTTAGCACCCATGCGGGATGCTATAAAGCTACTAAAAATCAATAAATCTCAAAACTTTACTATTATGGGAGGAATATTTAATGCTGAAGGAAATGAAACAAAATATGCCGAAACAAACATAGCTTTTGATCCCGATTCAGCGGCGGAATTCTTCAAGAATTGTAATAGTGTCAATGTGAAAGTGATTCCTCTAGATGTAACAAAAAAAGTATTTTGGGATATTGGTCGTGTAAAAAATATTTCTGAAAATAACAAAATCAATAAGTGGTTAAAACAATTATTACTTGTATGGTTTGATAAATACAATCACGAAAGAGAAAAGGACTTTAATTTACATGATCCCTTAGCAGTATATCTGGCTTTTTATCCCGAAAAGGCAAAATGGAAAAGCTCAGGAGTAAAAGTAATAATAGAAGGTGAACAAAGAGGTAAAACAGTCATGTTTAATGACCATCCACAGTGTCAAATTGCTCTTGATTTAGTTGATCCATTGCTTATAAGTAGGAAAATATACTCATTAGTTTTTGAGGAGGAAGCATTTTAGTAGTAGACAAAATTAATTGCTATTTAAGTCGTTATGAATTAATATAAAACACATGATAGAAGAGAAAATCAAGGAATTAATTAAAAAAGCCGTTTTAAAGAGTCAGGAGGATTTTTCTGATGAGATCAACTTATCGACTCCCCAACTTCAATTCGGAGACTTTTCAAGCAATATTGCTCTTATTTTGGCGAAAAAGATGAAAAGGAATCCTATGGAGTTGGCCGAAGAAATTAAATCACATATGGACAGTCATGAGGATATTGAATCTGTCCAAGTGCTCAAACCAGGATTCATTAATGTTTGGTTGTCAAAAACAGCGCTTATCATTCCCCTTGAACAAGCGGTCAATGAGACTTTTGTCATACCGCCCTTTTCCTACGGGCCAGAAAAAAAAGTTATGGTGGAATTCGCACATCCAAATACGCATAAGTTGCTCCATATAGGCCATCTACGTAACATCGCAACCGGTGAATCTGTATGTAGAATGTTAGCTGCAGCTGGAAATAAGGTTATTAGAACTAATTATCAAGGTGATGTGGGTCTGCACATTGCAAAATGTCTTTGGGGAGTTAAAGCAAGAATAAAAAAAGATGGGGAGGCGTTATTTGAAAAGCTTACTCTTCAAGAAAAAATTCAGCTTCTCGGAAAGGGATACTCAGAAGGACAAACGGCCTACGATGCAGATGAAAAGGCAAAAGCAGAAATAATTGAGATAAATAAACAAATCTATATTCAAGATCCACAAATAAAAGAACTGTGGATTGCTACCAGAGAATGGAGCGTTGCATATTTTGAAGAAAGGTACAAAAGGCTCTATTCACACTTTGACCGCTGCTACTTCGAAAGCGAGGTACACGAGCAAGGTTTAAAAACAGCGAAAGAACTTCTTGAAAAAGGAATCCTTGAAAAAAGTCAGGGAGCTGTCGTTTTTAATGGAGAAAAGTATGGCATGGATACCCGCGTATTTATTAATAGTCTTGGGTTTCCTACCTATGAAGGAAAAGAGTTGGGACTTGCGCCAAAAGAATTTAGCGATTTTGGGACTCTGGACAAAGCTATTCACGTGGTGACTCCTGAACAAACAAGTTTCTTTAAAATAACATTTAAGGTTGAAGAGCTTTGGGATAAAGAAAAATATGGAAATAAACAATATCATCTCGCCTATGAATGGGTAAAATTAAAAGACGGAAAGATGTCATCCCGCACCGGAAATGTGATTGAAGCTTCTTGGTTGTTGGATGAAATAAAGAAAAAGATCCTTGAAAGATTTAAAAATGCAGGTGATATTGTAGAAACACTTGCGGTTGCAGCTGTAAAATATTCGTTTCTTAAAAATGCAACGAATTCAATCATTTCTTTTGATATTGATGAATCTGTCTCACTGGATGGTAATTCAGCCCCCTATCTTTTATATACCTATGTTCGAACGAAAAGTATTTTGAGTAAGGAAACAGAGAATTCTGGCCAGTATCCGAAGGAAATCACTCCGGACGAAAAACAAATATTGCGTCTTATCTATCAATATACCGATAAAGTTTATAAAGCAGCATCTACACTTTCTCCAAATATACTTGCGGGATATTTATATGAACTGTGTCGAGAATATAATGTGTTTTATCAAAAAAATCCCATTCTAAAAGCGGACCCCGATCAAAAATATATTCGAATCACTATAACAAAGGCTGTAAGTAATATTATTAAGCACGGACTAGATTTACTCGGAATAAAAACGGTTCAGAAGATGTGAGAAGTACTTTGTCATTCCCGCAAACGCGGGAATCTAGAGGATAATTTACATTATTTAAAAATTGATAATTTTAGACTGGATCCCCGCCTCCGCGGGGATGACATAAAAATGGCTTATTACATTTGCTCTTCCTGTCAGTTTGGTGCGGCTTCCTGGATTGGCAAATGCCCTGGGTGTGGAGAGTGGAATACGCTTCAACAAAAAAAGGAGGAGTCTAGAATCACGCAGAAAAAAGCGTCTCCCACTCAATTTTCTCCCTTGAAAAAAATTGATAAAACAAAATCTAATAGACAATCAATGGGCATGTTTGAGTTTGATCGAGTCTTGGGAGGAGGAGTGACAAGGGGAGAAGTTGTCCTTCTTTCTGGAGAACCGGGAATAGGAAAGTCAACTCTCCTTCTCCAGATTATAAAAAATAACACTGCAATCTACGTTTCAGGAGAAGAATCTCTTGAACAAGTTCAGCATCGAGCGGAGCGGTTGCACACGGATATCGGACATATATTGTTTTCTGATGAAATAAATATTGATAAGATCCTGTCGGGGATAGAAATGCAGAAGAAAACCCATTTAGTCATCCTCGACTCAATCCAAACGCTCTATACGGAAGACGTCGAAACACCTCCAGGAAGCATAAATCAAATAAAAGAAGTAATGAATAGGGTAATCCCCTTCGCAAAAAAAAGTGGCGTACCTTTCCTCGTCATCGGGCATGTGACGAAAGATGGAGACCTTGCCGGGCCAAAGACATTGGAACATATGGTTGACTGCGTTTTATCCCTTGAGGGAGATG
>Ga0210024_1001574_pt1 | contig 20625 bp, 27 predicted proteins | sample CryGeymeta201525_FD_183988 | JGI IMG/M metagenome (GOLD analysis project Ga0210024, IMG submission 183988) | Groundwater microbial communities from Crystal Geyser aquifers in Utah, USA - Crystal Geyser metaG 2015-25 (SPAdes) (version 2) | ecosystem: Environmental > Aquatic > Deep subsurface >...
AAAGTCAATGATGAGTTGAAAGAAGAATATAATGATGAGAAAGATTTCATTAATTATACCTTTAGAAACTTGGGTAGAACATCTGATGGAAGTGAAAATGGCTCACATGCAGGACACGTTTCTATTTCGCTTTTAGATATGGACGATAGAGAAATTACGAGCAATGAAATTTCAAACCGAGTAAAAGAAAAAATAGGCAAAATTAAACCTCTTGCCTTGCCTTAACAATTTATTGTTAAAACCAAACAAGAGGTTTCAATCGGTTATCCTTCTCTTGATTTTATTTTTTCTTTTTCGGTCTTTACAAAAGAACGTAAGCTAGAGACAATTGCGCTAATTGTAAAAGCCACTCCAATCAATAAAAGCCAGAGATTATAAGTTTTAAAGGCCGAGAAAATAAACCCAGCAGAAAAAATACCCATAAACATACCTAGAATTAATAAAACTAGTTTATATTCTGGTTTATATCCACGAAACTTCTCAAAAAAACAAACAGTTAAACCGAATATTACTCCGCCCATGAAAATTAAAATACATATTCCTAAAAAATCCATTATTCTCTTCCCTTTCTCTCTTAAAAATTATTAAAAATATATTTATATATAAAACTCTTTTCAGTCTCTTTTTAAAAGAACTTAGCCTGGATTATAGTCAAAGAGAATAGAGAAGTCAAGTTATAGGATTAATTAACAAAATCTCTCTCAAATGTTATAATAATTCTACCTTCTGCGCCTGTAGCTCAACGGATTAGAGCACTTGTCTTCGGAACAAGGGGTTGGGGGTTCGATTCCCTCCAGGCGCGCTAATTAATAAAAAATGAAATGGTTTGTTTATATTGTTCAATGCCAAGATAATTCTTTATACACCGGCATCACTAATAATCTTGAAAAAAGAATCAAGACGCATAATAATAAAAAGGGGGCCAAGGCAGTTAAGGGAAAATTGCCGGTTAACTTAGTTTATCAGGAACAATATAATAAGAAACAGTCAGCTTTAAGCCGGGAAAGTGAAATCAAAAGTTTGAAAAGAGAAGAAAAGCTGGATTTAATAACCAAGGGCGCGTAGCTCAACTGGTAGAGCAAGCGGCTCTTAACCGCTAGGTTCAGGGTTCGAGTCCCTGCGCGCTCACTATTTTTAATAACCTTGACAAAGGGACTCAAAATATGTCAGCATAGATAAAGACTGTCTAGATGAAGAAGTTTTTCTCAATTTTTGTTTTTTTTACTTTTACGCCTTTGACTCTGCTGGCGAGTATCTTTATCCTGAACCAAGTCAGCCCGCAAAAAGAATCACCTCAACTTCAATCATTTCAATCTGTAGGACAGCTTTACGCCGCTTTACCTCAGGAAACCGGCGAAGTTTTGGGAACACTCACCCAGGAAGACGCCCGGCCGGTAATTATTGAAAAATATCTGGAGAAGTATGATTCACCTTTACTACCTTACGCCCAAGACCTTTTTAACGCCTCGGAAAAGTATGGGGTTGATTACAAACTGATTGTCGCCATTGCCCAGTGTGAATCTAACCTTTGCAAGAAATCACCTTCCGGTTCTTTTAATTGTTGGGGCTTTGAAAATGGGGACACCAAATTCCTTTCTTGGCAGCAGGCTTTTGACCAAGTTGCCAAAACCTTAAAAGAGAGATACATTGACCAGGGTTTAACCACCCCGGAAGAGATTATGCCCAAATACGCCCCACCCTCAGTCGAAAAAGGCGGCCCCTGGGCGAAATGCGTCACTCAATTCATGGATGACTTAGAATACGGCGACTTTTAATCTTCTCCCATGGCTGACAAAACTCTTGATTACTATGATGACCCCTTGTTTAATTACCGCCAGTTTTGGGCCACCCGGCAGTATGAAGACCAAGCCGAAAGAAGCGCCTTAAAAAAACTCCTTGTTCTTATTAAAAGCAAAAAAATCAAAAATCTGATTGATATCGGTGCTGGTTTTGGCCGCTTAACGCCGGTTTATACTCCCTTATTCCAAAGTTGTTTGTTGGTTGAACCTTCGGAAAAACTTTTAGCCGAAGCCAAAAAAATCAATCGCCGATATGACAATTTATCATTTAAAGAAAGCTACGTCGAAAAGCTGCCGGTGGAGGACAATAGTTTTGATGTTGCCTTGATGGTCAGAGTCGCTCATCATCTTCCCGATTTAGAAAAAATGATTACGGAGGTCAAAAGAATCTTAAAACCCGAGGGTTACTTTATCATGGAATTTGCCAACAAAATGCATTTCAAAAACCGGCTGGAAGCTTTAATTAAATTTAATTTTATTTTTTTTCGCAGTCATCTGCCGGAAAATCTAAAAACCAAAAGAAACGCCACTCCTTTTTTCAATTATCATCCCAACCAGATTAAAACCCTATTTTTAAGCCATGATTTTCAGATTATCAAATCCATCTCCGTTTCCAACTTCCGTCACTCCTGGCTGAAAAAATTAATGCCGCTTAAATTCCTTTTATGGTTGGAAAATCTTCGGCAGGGAATCAGTTTACATCAAAACCTCTATCTCGGCCCTTCTATTTTTGTTTTAGCCAAGAAAGAAAATAAGTAGATTAATAGATTATTTTCTTATTTGCTTTTCTTTTTTCTTATGTTAAGATAATTTAATGTTAAAGAAAAAAAGCACCCCAATTATCGCTAAATTAAAAAAATTTAAAGGCTTAAAAGCTTCTTGGAAAAAGACTTTAATTATTGTTCTTCTTGTTTTGGCGGTTTTAAGCGGTTTATATTTTCTAAAAGGCTTTTTTGTGGTTGCTTTGGTTAACAACAGGCCAATCAGCCGCTGGGCTTTGGACAGGGATTTAGAAAAAGCAGCCGGCAGCCAGATTTTAAATACCAAAATTGCGGAAATGCTGGTTTTGCAAGAAGGCCGAAACCAAAAAATTAGCATTAGTGATGAAGAAATTAATCAGGAAGCCAAGAAACTTGATGATCAATTTAAAGCTCAGGGCCAGAGCTTAGATGCTGTTCTGGCTCTGCAAAAACAAAGCAAAAAAGAATTCTTAAGGCAAATCAAAATCCAGCTTTTAGTGGAAAAAATACTCGGCAAAGAGATTGAAGTAACGGAAGAAGAAATCGCTGATTATTTTAAAGCGAACCAAGGGCTTTTGGCCGAAGGGGCGACTTTAGCCAGCGAAAAAGAAAATATTCGCCAAACTCTTTTTAATGACAAATTAACGGCAAAAATACAACCTTGGCTAACCGAACTGCAAAACAAAGCCAACATTCTTTACTTCATCAAGTTTTAATACTTCTTGCCAAAACAATTGACTGATTTCTTATAGCCGGCCTTTTGGGCTTCTTTTTCAGAACAAAACCAGCTTTCACCCAAGTCCTTTTCCACCAGGGTAACTTCATATTCACCGCAACCCGGGAAATGGTAGACTTTATCACCATCATTCCTGGAGATATTGCCTTTAATCAGGCAATCAGGGTCTTCTGGCTCTGTTAAAAGGCATAATGAGCTGAAGATACCCCTTTTATTCTGATAAGCATCATCATAAGCCACCCTGAGAACCTCTCTTTGGGTGTTGTCAGTGGCCCCATATCTCACCAAGCCTTCTTTTAGCAAGACTTCATTAACTAAAACCTTACCAACGTAAACCAAAGCCAAAGGCCGGTTGTATCTATCATGGGAAAAAACATCCAGCCTGACAATCTTCCCCAGAATTAATTCCTCCAGTCTTTCTTTAGCCTGCTCACCGCCGCAAAGCTCAAGTTCAGGGGCATAAATATTGCTTAACCTGATGCTTTGGTCATTCTTGATAATAAAACTGTCACCGTCAATGACTTTTTCCACCAAGTAAACGCTTTCCAGCTTTTGGTTTTGATGATAAAGGTAGAGGTTAAAGATTAAAGAAGGGATAAGTAACAATCCTCCCACCACCCCTAAGATTTTCTTTACCATGGGACTTTTTATTTTTACTTTCATAAGAAAAATTATAGCACCAAATCATTTGCTAAAAATCTATTAAAGAGTTAAAATTGTGACAATGATTTTTACAAAAACTATCGAGCCATTTAGACCGATACCAATAAAAATAAAAAATATAAAAAAATATAACTTTCGCTATAGTGATGAATATCAAAGGACAGAGGTATGGAAGTTAGGACAAAAACAGAACTTAATAGATTCAATATTACGTAATTATCCTATCGGAACGCCAGTTCTAAAATTTTTGGGAAAGGATCAGTATGAAGTTATTGATGGTCAACAAAGACTTAAAACTATCCAGGAGTTTATGAATAAGGATTGCAAATGGAAGACTTCTAGCAATTCTGAGTCCCCCAAACATGACTTTTAAAGACATCCAAAAAGACAATGAATTAGGACCAAGTTTTAATAATTATACTATTTGGTATATTCCAATTCCTTATGAATTAGACGATGAAACAACTTGTGAGCTTTTTATAAGACTTCAAGAAGGTATTTCAACAAACGTACCAGAGAAATTGAACGCGATGAAAGGTAAATTAAGAAACTCCGTTTTTAAGTTGAAAGATCAAAGTTTTTTCGAAAAGACGAAACTTAAAAGCTACAGATTTAATTATCGACTAATTTTGGCACATATATGCCTGATTGAAATTGAATTTTTAAATAAAGAGGGCTTTCCGGAGTTTCCTAATCTAAGATTTGCCGAGCTAAAAAGAATGTATAACACTTATAAAGAAAACTTATACCCAAGTCTAGAGACAAATATTAGAAAGACATTCATGTATCTCTCAGAATCTTTCAAAAATTCAGCAAAATTCATTGAAAATAATGGTGATTTCTTACAAGTATATTTATTAGCAGCAATTCTTTCAAGAAAATATCCTATTACTGTAGGAATAAAGAAAATATTTTCTAGTTTCTGTAGAGATTTTTTCATAGCCACGATAAACGCCCAAGAAAAAATTAAAAATTTGACTGAAAAAGAGATAGAAATAGACCCAATAAAACTTTATGCTTCTCTAAGAAGCAAGGGGCAAACAAAGAAAAATCTTGGAAAAAAATTTGAGATAATAACGAGTGAATTTTTTCAATCAGCTAAAAAAATTGAGCCATTGGTTATTAAGGACCAACAGCGAGATTTTGAGTACCATCAGAAGTTGTATGTATATTACAAAAAGGATAGAGAACATTGTCAACAGTGTAAAAAGAGTGTCGACTGGGAAGATGCTTCATTTCATCATAAAATTTTCTATTCAAAAAGTGGTCCTACCACAATAGAAAATTGTCAGTTAATGCATAAAAAGTGCCATATAGATTTTCATAAGAAGAAAAAAGATGATGCAGAAAAATAACCATGAAGAATTAAAAGAAATATAAATTCTTACTGGGCAAGCCGGATAAAACTTACCAGTTTTTAAATTGATTAAAATTTATTATTGCGTTAAAATAAAAATATGAAACAAAAATATTCTTCCGTTGTTGAAAGACAAAGTTATGTAGTCAAAAGCGGTAAAGATTGGGAATGTTCGGTTTTGTCATTTTTGAATGGCGTTTTTAGAAAAAGGCAAATTGGTTTTAAGGTAATTAAAGGAAGTTCTGTAAAGAGAAAGTCTGTTATTTGGACAAAATTATCGATTCCAGTTAACGATGGAAAAAGAATCTGGGGAGATGTAGATTTAATCGTCGTGGATAAAAATAATAATCCTATTGGAATAATTAGCTGTAAAACAAGTCTGCATGGGAGATTTTCTGAAACGTTGTTTTATGCAGTTGTTTTAAAAAATCAAATCCCCGATATTAAATTCATGTTTACAACAACAGATAAGGGTAGACAGCCAAAAAGTGGCAGATGGCAATCTGAATGGGGAAGTGAAGAAAAACCAACAAAAGATAGATTATTAGGTTCTTATTATCTTGATGGTGTTTATATCGATAATCCCAATACAAAATTAGGAGGGAAAATTAAAAATTTAAAAGATCTGCCAAATGATTTAATAAAATGGGCGGAGAAATTTAAAAAATAATTATAATAACTTCAATTGGTTTTTGGCTTCATTCAATCTTCTAAGGGCAACTTTATTGTACTCTTCAGAGATATCAATATGAATAAAATGCCTTCCAGTTTTATAAGCGACAACAGCTACCGTTCCTGTCCCACCAAACATATCCAAAACGGTATTATCTTTGTAAGAGTAAAATTTTATAAGACGGTAGATTAATTCCTCTGGAAAAGGAGCAGGATGCCCATTCCTTTTTGTTTCAGGAGATATTTTCCAAAAACCATCAGAAAAATCCATAAATTCATCTTTAGTTATATCTGCCTTCCTAAAATTACCATCAAGTCTATCTTGTTCCTTTGAAAAAATTAAAACATATTCCCAAGAAGGAACAATGTGAGGATTAGCTGGGCTTTTAAAACTTCCCCAAGCTGTACGCTTAAGCATTGTTTGTTTATACCAGATGATTTCTGTTCTAAACTTCATCCCAATCTTTCTCATTTGGTTAGTAAAATCATGATGAATTGGGACAAAATCTCTAATGCCTGTAGGAGCAATATTTAAGGCAAATCTTCCGCCAGGAATAAGTATTCTTTTTGTCTCCATCCAAACTTTCTTTAGCCAATCAAGATATTCTTTATAATCCATTTTATCGTTATGGTTGTCATAATCTTTACCTACGTTATAGGGAGGTGAAGTTATCGCTAGGTGAATACTATTATCTGGAATTTTTGACATAACTTCTAAAACATCACCAGTTATAATTCTATCTAATTTAAAAGTCTTAGTTTTTATTTTTTTTGATAACTGATTTAATGGGATTGTCCTATCTTCATAATTCGGGATAACTCCCATCAATTTCCCCTGAATAATTAGTTCTCTTACAAACATTGGCTTTAGGCTAGAGTTGGCCGGTTGTAAACGAAAACCATTTTTTTCTTTATAAATCTTTTTTAAAGTAGCCTCATACCCATTTAATAAGGCAACAACTTTTTCTCCATTTTCTGCTGTTTCTTGACGTCGAATAACCACAATATCCCCATCATAAATATCTTCATCAATCATGCTGTTTCCTTTTACTTTTAAAGCATAATGAAGTCCTTGTTTAGAAAGCATATTTTTAGGAACCCTAATTGGTTCAGGATTAGAAATAGCCTCAATTGGAGTACCTGCGGCAATAAGACCCAAAAGTGGGATTTCAATTGTGCTTGTTTTTTTATACAGACCAATACTTCGCGGCCTGTTTGTTTCTCTATTAAGATAACCTTCTCTCTGAAGTTTTTTTAGATGATCATGAATATTGGAAACAGATTTAAGTTTAAAATGTTTTTTGATCTCTTCGAGAGAAGGGGAATAATCTTTATTTTTAATGAAACTCTCAATAAAATCTAAAATCTGTTTTTGACGTTTAGTTAACATTTTATCCTCTTGACTTTCGTTTTACTTTCGGTTATACCTTTAATTAAAGAGTTTATTAAAAAGCCTGTCAATAGGCAATTTTAAATCAGAAAGAAGGTGAGAAAAAATGATAAACGGATTTTATTTTAAAGATAAGCATGTAATACATGTTTATTGGGAAGGTGTGAAAGGGTACACGGATGAAAATAGTGAAAAAATTCCTAATGAAGGTGGTGTTTACGAAATCCTTGTAAAACAAAAAGGCAAGAATGAATATAAAAGAAAATATATTGGGCAAACCGAAGACTTACAGGATCGATATTATAAACATTTATCTGATGAGGAAGAAAATGAAAATATTTATGAGGGAGTAAAAAAATATATATGTGCTTTTGATTATGCATTGATAGAAAGTGAAGCTGATAGGAAAGATGCCGAAAAAGGCCTTTACGAAAAGCACAATTATCCCTGGAATAAAACTAAACCTGAAGGTTCAGGAAGAAATCTAGATATTGAGATTATCGAACATAATCTATAAAGAAAGAAGTGAATAAAAATTGATTTATAGTCTATTAACTAATATAAAATTTTGGTCGGCACTTTTTGGGCTTGCCGGGGCATTGTTAATCTTCTTTTTTGGTTTACCACCAAAGATTGATCCGAAAGGTCACATTCATTTAATTCTTGAGCAAGAAGATAAGAAAGAAAAAGAGCAAGCAAAAAAATATAAAGGAATAAGCTATATTGGAATTTTACTATTGGTTTTCTGCTTCTTATTACAATTAATTTCGATAATAGGCGGATTTTATAGCTCTATCCCCTAAAGGCAAATGATTTTTACTTTCCTACCTTTTGTATTCTCCTTACTTTTGATTTAAACTTTATCAAATGAAAAAACTTAAAAAATATAAATGCGAGAATTGCGACAGACCGATAAACCATCAGGGAAAATGTTTAAAATGTAACTCAATAGTTAAACATGAAAGGGAATATTTTATTAATCACTTGCTTAGCAAAATATTAAATATAGAAGCTATTGATCACAAAAAGATTCAAATTGAAATAAAAGATATTCTCACTAAAGCAGGCTATTATGTTGAAATTGAAAAGAAAATTAAGGCTAAAAGAAGTGGGAAGATAGATTTATTTGCTGAGAGAAATAATTTTTCAATCGGAATTGAGATTGATCATTCTGTTATGAGATGGAAATCAATCGATAAATTAAATACACTTAAAGCAAACTTATCAATTTATATATTAAAATCTAGAAATATAAATATTAAAAGAACCAAGTCTAGATTAAATTTAATAAAGACAAAAACAATATTAATATATTTATCAAATAAACATATCAGAAAAATAAACCTATAGCTTCACGCCTTAAAGGTGATTTGACACCTATATCTGAAATTTTTAAATTTGCCTTGGGATTTTTGAGAGAGTAAAATGGTTTTTATGGCTGATATCAAAAAACAAAACATTGACTATGGAAAAATCTACTCTCCTTCAAAACTAGGTTTGTTTGAGAAATGTCCGAAATCTTATCACTTTACTTATCTCGACCCTATTTATTCCAAAATGAAGGCTGATTTGAGAAAGATGCCGGAAAACATCTTTAGTTTCTTTACTTTGGGAAGAGCTGTTCATAATGCCATTACTTTGTTCTTTCATGCCCAGGAAGATGATCGCACCTGGGAAAATCTTAAAAATACTTTAAAAGGAACTTGGACAAGCGAAGCTCAATGGAATAAAAAGCCGCCACTAGGGGAGTCTGGCGGCTTTAAAACCCTGGAAGAGGAAAGGGAAGCATACAATCAGGGCCTTTTAATGTTAAAAAAATTCTTTTCTATTTATCCTAAAAACTTAAAAATAACTTATCTGCCTACGCCGGATATTCGTCATTCCATTCAAGATTTCCAAGATCTTATCACCCCTATAAATGAAAATTTTGATATTTCAGGCAAATTTGATCTTATTACAGAAAATGAAGACGAAAGCCTTCATATCATTGATTTTAAAACTGGTAAAAGTGAAGACAGCGGTAGTTTTCAATTAAAATTTTACAAAGTCCTTGCTGAAGAAAAGTTTAAAAGACCAGTTAACAAAGCCAGTTTCTTTTTTCTAAGATCAGGCAATCAAAAAGAATTCGAATTAGACAAACAAGACGTTAATGGCTTAAAAGATGAAATTATCAAAAAAATAGATTTAATCAACCAAACTAAAGAGTTTGAACCCAAACCGAGTAATTCTTGTAAATTCTGTATTTTAAAAAATTTTTGTTCAGAAAAAGAAAAAGTTAAGGAATTTACTAAAGAAATTAAGGAAGAAGATTACGCTGATGATTTACCCTTCTAAGACTGCTCTATCAATTCTTCTATTAAAGTTGAGTATAGCAAAATGATAAAATTAATTTATGGAAAAATTAATTATTGCTTTAGGTACAACTTATAAACAAAAAATTGATTTCCTTAAGGAAGTTCTAAATGAAATTGGCGTTAAGGCGAAAATTATACCAGTTAAAGTGGAAAGCGGCGTTTCTTCCCAGCCTTTAATTTCAAAAGAAACCAAGCAAGGTTCAATTAATCGTGCCAAAAAGGCGCTTGAAAATATTGAAGATGCCGATTGCGGGATTGGAATAGAGATAGGCTACCAAAAAAACAATGAAGGCAAATACGAGATGCTTTGTTGGACAACGATTATCGATAAAAAAGATATCCAGATATCAGCTAAATCTCATCAGTTTTTGCTTCCTGTTTTTCACCAAGATATTTTAAAGGAAAATAAATATTTAGGCGATTATGTTAGAGAATATCTTAAAACAAGTAATGATAAAATCATTCAAGAAATCGGCATAATCATTCGCGACAGAAAACCTTTTATTACCAACGCTCTTCATAATGCTTTAATCCGGTATTTAAAAAAAGAAGAATTTTAAAAAATCTAATTTATGAAAGAATTATTAAAAGAATTAGAAAATTTTGGCTTACCCAAAGATAAATTTGCCATCTTTGGCAGTGGGCCAATGGGAATAAGAGGTCTAAGAAAAGTTAGAGATTTAGATTTAGTGGTTATGTCGGAAATTTGGCAAGAATTAGCTAAAAAATATCAAGTGAAAAAGGTTAAAAAAGGAGAGAAAATTTTCTTAAGTAAAAATATCGAAATACGCCAAAGGCCAAATACCAAACTTAATGCTGATAAACTCATAGGGCAGGCAGATATTTTTGATGGGATCCGTTATGTTAAATTAAAAAACGTTATTGAATATAAAGAAAAATTAAAACGGGTAAAAGATTTAAAAGATATTGAACTTATTAAAAAATATCTTCAAAAAGGCGGAAAGTAAAAATAGCTTCAAGCCTTGTGAAGCTATAAGAAAAAGATTATAATGACTCAAACGAGAAATGCTCGCTAAACGGGCATTTTTTTATGCAAAAGAAAAATGAAAATTCGCAACATCGCCATCATCTCTCATGTTGACCACGGCAAAACAACGCTCGTGGATTCTTTGCTGCGCCAATCCAAAACCCACTTAAACAAAGATGTCATTGACAGCAGCTGTATTATGGACAGCAACGAACTGGAGAAAGAGCGGGGGATTACCATTTTTTCCAAGAACGCCTCGGTTGTCTGGCAAGAGACCAAAATCAACATTATTGATACTCCCGGCCATGCTGATTTCGGCGGTGAGGTTGAGCGGGTTTTAAAAATGGCTGATGGTTCTCTTTTACTGATTGACGCCCAAGAGGGGCCGATGCCGCAAACACGTTTTGTTTTGAAAAAAGCCCTGGAGTTAAAACATAAAATTATTGTCGTCATCAATAAAATCGATAAACCCAATGCCAATGTCAGTCAGGCCTTAAACAAGACTTTTGACCTTTTTATTGATTTGGGCGCGGATGAGGAAACAACCAATTTTCCGGTTATCTATGCCTCTTCCAAAATGGGCAAAGCCGGTTTGACCCCTGACTTAAGCCAAATGAAAGACATCACCCCTTTGTTTGAAGAAATTGTGAAATATATTCCCCAGCCGAGCGGGGATAAAGATTTGCCTTTGCAAATGCTCGTCACTTCGATTAACTGGGATAATTTTAAAGGCCGCATCGCCCGGGGACGGATGGCCAACGGAACAATCAAGGCCGGCCAGGAAGTAATGCATATTAATCGCGAAGGGCAAATGAAAAAATACCGCCTGACTTCTTTGGTTACTTTTCAGGGGCTTGGGCAAAATGAAGTCAAGGAAGCTGAAGCCGGAGAAATTGTGGCCATTGCCGGCATTCCGGAGATTATGATTGGCGAAACCATCGCCGATGTCAACCAGCCCCAAGCCTTGCCCTTGTTGGAAATTGAAGAACCGACACTGAAAATGACTTTTAATGTCAGCTCCTCGCCTTTTGCCGGCAAAGAGGGGCAATTCACCACTTCCCGGCAAATCAGAGAAAGGCTTTACAAAGAACTGGATAATGATGTCGCCTTAAAGGTTGAAGACGAGCCTCAGGGCGGCTGGGTTGTTTCCGGCCGGGGCGAACTCCATCTGGCCATTTTAATTGAACGCCTGCGCCGTGAAGGCTATGAGTTCCAGGTTTCCCAGCCGCAGGTGATTGTCAAAATAGTTGACAACCAGAAAATGGTTCCTTATGAAGAAGTTTTTATTGACGTTCCGGAAAAATACTCCGGTGCGGTTATTCAAAAATTAGGCAACCGCTTGGGTTTGATGAAAAAAATGGAGGTTGAAGAGGGGACCGCTCATTTGGAGTTTATCATCTCCACCCGCGGTTTGTTCGGCTACCGCCGGGAATTTATGACCGATACCCGCGGGCTGGGCCTCATTAACACTCTTTTTCATCAATATCTGCCGGCCAAAGGGGAAGGGCAGGCCAGAGAACGGGGTTCGCTGATTGCCTGTGAAACCGGAATCACCCGCTTGTATGGCCTGACCAATATTCAGGGCAGGGGCGAGTTGTTTGTCGGCCCCGGAACTAATGTCTACAAAGGCCAGGTGGTCGGCCAAAACTCGCGCCAGGAAGATATTTGGGTCAATGTCTGCAAGGAAAAACAGCTTTCCAATATGCGCTCCAAGGGCGACGGCAGCATGGAGCATTTTAATGTCCCCAGAGTGATGGGTTTGGATGACGCCTTGGAATACATTGACCAGACCGAGCTGGTCGAAGCCACGCCAAAATCAATCCGCATCCGTAAAATCATTTTGGATGAGCTAGAAGAAAAGAGAAGGAAAAAAGGCTTAACCAAATAATGGCTTCACACCCTCGCTAAGCTCAAGTTTTATGTATAATGCTGATATGGTCAAAAAGTGTCGCCAGTGCGGCATCTGCTGTAAGTTGTTTTTGTTAACCTCAACGAAGCGGAATACAAATCAAGGAGGTATCAAACCATGTTTGAGCAATTCGGCCTAACCGAAAACTTTTCTGAAGCGGAAAAATACGGCTTAAATATTTTGGCTCAAAATAAAGATAACAGCTGTATTTATCTGAAAAACAATTCTTGTAGCATACATCAAGACAGGCCTCAGCTCTGCCGATTATTTTTCTGCACTTCAAAAAGCAAAAGATTTGAAAAGATGCGGCAGGCAATTGGTTTGGAACGGCTTAAAAGCAGAAAATAGCCCAGCTTCATATTTTAATGCATCAAGAAAAAGATACATTATAAAATTACTTATGGCAAAACATCTTTTAAGAATTAGAGCAGTTGACAGAAAGTTTTTTGATGCCATCAGGTTTGACGAAAAAACGATTGAGACTCGAGCAGCAACCGATAAATTCCGTCTTATCAAACCCGGTGATATTTTAAAATTCATCTGTGGCAAAGATGTTTTAGAAAAGAAAGTTTTGAAAGCTTATCATTTTAAAAATATTGATGGTCTAATCAAGTCTTTAGAAATTAAAAAAATTATACCTTTTGCTTCTTCTTTGGAGGAAGCCAAAAAAATCTGGTTTGGCTTTCCTGATTACAAAGAAAAGATTAAAAAATATGGATTAGTGGCTTTTGAGTTAGAGAATAAGTAAAATAGTTTTAATTATGATGGAAAAAATTAAAGCTGATGATTATTCAGAAGATTACGAGGAAACTTTGCCTAGGGAAGGCAAAGGGAAGCGGAGAGAAAAGTGGTCGCCAACAAAGAGTGGTAAAAAGGGACACAAACAAGAAATTCAATCAGCCAAGCAAGCACGAGCTGAAGGGGCAGAAAAAGGAATTGCCAAACATCTTTCTTCTTCTTTTAAACATCTAGAAACTGACAAAGACCAAAAACAGATTAAAAGCTATCTTGAGTGGCTTAAAGATTCCTTGGAACGAAAATCTCCCCGCTTAAATCCTGAAGATGAAAAAGAGGTTAAAGTTGATTCTTTTGTCTCCAGTGTTAAGGCCGGTGGCCAACACCGCCAAAAAAATCGAACCGCGGTCAGGTTGACGCATTTACCAACTTTGATTTCGGTTAAAAATGAAAATGAAAGAAGTTTTGAACAAAACAAGCAACAGGCAAAAGCTGCTTTATTTGAAAAACTAGAAAAACATTTAAAATTATGGCAGACATTAACGAGAGACTCCTTAACCCCAATTAATATTGAGAATAAAGTTTTTAGTCTTGCCAAAACTCTGTCTACACCCCCGAGGTGATTTGCTATTCCCACCGTGGTATAATCTTTTAACTGCTCTTCAAAATGACCAAAGAAAGACTTATTAATAATATGTTAAATATTCCTATCTCCGATTTTAATAAGCCGCCAAAAGATGAAAATTGTATCAAGGACCATGATGGCTCTGTCCGCTATAGAATGACCAGACATCAACTTCAAAATCGTGGGAACAGCAAGTTTGTCGACGGTTTTTTTCTCTCACTGGCCGGACCAGTACTTGAACGAGCTAAATTTATAAAAGATATGAAGGACAAGTTGGGCGAACCTGTCTTTATGTATACAGGTCAGGAATATCCCGGGGTTATTCTTATTGCTTGGAATGCTAAAGAAGTTACCAAAAGACTTGGAAACTGATGGAAAATGTAAATTTTTTTGTTAAAATTTCGTTGAGAATATGAATCAAATATTAAAAAGAGGAAAGCTTCCTCACCCTCTTTTGCTTAAACTATTAAGAAAATTTGGTGAAACCAGTGCGCTTGTGGGCCCAAGTATTGGTGAAGATGCGGCGATAGTTTTAGCAAAAGATTCAGCTTTTATTTTTACCCTGGATCCGATTACTTTTACCGATAAAAAAATTGGGCATTATCTTTTAAGTATTAACGCCAATGATATTGCTGCTTGTGGAGGAATACCAAAATATCTTTTAGTTTCTCTTCTTTTCCCAAGAGGGACGAAAGAAAAGCAAATAAAAAATCTCTTTTCTGAAATTCAAAAAGAGAGTAAAAAGGCGGGGTTAGAACTACTGGGTGGCCATACGGAAATCACTGATGAAGTCAAAAAAACCATCGCCATAGGGATGATGATTGGCATAGCTAAAAAAGATCAGATTACTCCTACCGAGAATGCTAAAGTGGGGGATAAAATTCTTCTCACTAAACAAGTCGCCATTGAGGGAACGGCAACGATTTTTCAAGAAAAAGAAAAGAGGCTCAAATTAGTTTTCCCACCAAAAATTTTTAAAAGAGGAAAGGCTCTTCTTTTTGAGCCAGGAATTTCTATTGTAAAAGAAGCAAAAATTCTCAATCAACACTGCCAAGTTAATTCTCTGCATGATCCCACCGAAGGGGGAATTGCGACGGCTTTATGGGAAATCTCCCAAGCGGCTCAAGTAAAAATCTTAGTGGACGAAGAAAAAATTCCCATCTTAAAAGAAACGCAGGCTGTTTGTGAGTATTATCATTTAGACCCTCTTTATCTTCTTGCGTCTGGTTCTTTATTGGCTACTCTTCCTAAAAAAGAGGCTGAAAAGGGTGTAAAAATTTTGAGAAAAAAGGGAATACCAGCCATAATTATTGGGGAAGTTAAAAAGGGGAAAGGTACCTGGCTTTTGCAAAAAAATAATAAATTAAGGAAAATTTTACCAAAAGAGGATGAAATTACAAAAATAGCAGTCAGAGACAGTTAGTAAGTTAAAGACTTACTTCTTTTTCTTCCCAAGTAAATAAAGCTCCCAGAGATTTTCCTTGATGAATCCTTTTGATAACTTTGGCTAAAAGCGGAACCAGGGAAATAACTTTGATTTTATCAATTTTCTTTTCCTTGGGTAGGGGGATGGTATCTAAAAGTAAGATTTGTGAAGCAGGACAGTCTTTAAGCTTTTGACAAGCATCGCCGGAGAACAAACCATGGGTGGCACAAATAATAATCTTGCTCGCACCTTTTTGTTTTAAAATATGAGCTGCCTGAGTGATTGTCCCACCGGTATCAATCATATCGTCAACAATGATGGCTGTTTTACCTTCGATTTCGCCGATAATTTTTAAAACTTCTGATTGGTTATGATTAGCTCTTCTTTTATCAATAACAGCCAGGGGTACTTTCATTAATCCCGCCATTTTTCTTCCCCGTTTCACGCCACCAATATCAGGAGAAACAACAACCATGTTTTTATACTTTTTACTAAGAAGATAATCGGCAAAACGAGGATAGCCGACAAAATGATCGACAGGAATGTCATAAAAGCCTTGAATTTGGTCAGCGTGAAGATCAATGGTTAAAATCCGACTCGCACCTGCTTTCGTAATCAAATTGGCAATCAACTTGGCGGTAATCGGCTCACGGGAAGCTGCTTTTCGGTCCTGGCGGCTATAACCCAAATAAGGACAAACCACATTGATTTTGGCCGCTGAAGCCCGACGCAAAGCATCAATCATAATTAAAAGTTCCATCAAATGTTCATTGACTGGCGAAGATAGGGTTTGAATAACAAAAATGTCATCACCTCGAACGTTTTCTTTAATCCGGACATAAATTTCGCCATCGGCAAAGGCTTTAGTTTCGGTAGGAATTAGGGGAACTTTTAATAATTGGGTGATTTTCCGGGCCAGAGCAGGGTGGGAGCGGCCACTAATGACTTTAATCTTCTCCATCTCATTTCTTAGTATAATCCATGAAAAATTTTTTTCAATCATCTAAAATCTGACTGTGGGTTGCTAATTTTATTAATTAAAATGCTATAATAAATTAATGCCCGAAAGGGTTTTTTTAATTAAAAATATGACATCAGTAGAGATACAAAAAGGAGAAGGAAAACATCCAGAGTTTCTAAAAGGAAAAGAAAAGCTTGAGGAACTCCATAAAAAATTAATTGAAAGAGCGATATCAGTCATTAAACCCGCCAGTATCCTCAATGGAATTAACAAGGAATTTTTAAAAAGCAAGGGTGAAGTGATTAAACAATCTCTTCCATGCCTGAAAATTTTTGATCTTGATTGGACTGACTGCTACGTTGAACTGTCAGGTTATCACCTCCGTCACCAAATTACAATTGCCTTTTGCTCTTTTCTAGTTGGACCCAATCAAGTTATTAAGAATGTCAACCAATTACTTTATGATGATACCCCTAAAGGTGCTGTTTATCCTGGTTTTGCTGTTCTTGGCGGGCCTGAAGCAAAAGCAATCAGAAATGATTGGGGGGATATTGCAGGGGTTAAAAATATTTCTTCCCTTAATCCTGATACCTCGACTGTCTTCGGAATACCAATTCGTCTTAGAGAAATCAACAAGGCAAATCTTATTAAAGGCAGAGAACTATCACTTAAAGAAGCCCTAAGAAAAGCATTAATTAATTCCGCCTTGAAAGAATAATTAGGGGTTAAAAATTAAAAGATGTCTTTTGGGCTTAAATATGGTAAAATGGTTTGAATGAGTGAAATCAATTGGACGAAGGTCTGGATGGCGTTTGAGAAAGAGATGCGACTCAAGTTAAAAAATCTGCCGGACCCTACGGAAGTCAAAGGAAATCTAAAACCGCTGCAAAAGCTTATCTCTCAGACCTTACCGGAAACTACCTCGGCCCAAACATTTAAAACCTTAATTGACCTGCTTCTTAAAGAAAAGGCGATTAATTTGCCGGCTTTAAAAAAGAGATATTTAAATCCCGAGCTGAAAAAAGAAAAAGAACTTTTAGAGAAAAAGGAAAAAGAGTTTGAAATGCTTAAAAAATCAGCCCAAGTCTGGATTGGCGGCAACTTTTCCGAAGAGAAGTTAAAAGAATTATGGGAAAAACACCAATCTTGGCTGCCGCGCTGCTCTTATCCTTATAAAGACAACCGCAAAACTCCTTTACAAAAAATCGCGGCTGAGACTCTGGCTCGATTTAAACTCATTAATAAAATCTAGGGATGAAAAAATCATTCACCGTTATTTTGTCAAAAACAACGACAGTTATTTTTGACTTTGACGGGGTGATTGGCGATACTTTTTCTCATAACAGAGATATTGCCTGTCTGCTTTATGAAGAATTTCGGCATGAGAAACCGCGCCAAAAGATGATTGAGAAACTGATAGGCAAGGGGGTTAGAACGGTGATTAAAGAATTAAATGTCCCTCTAACCAAAATCCCATACTTTGAAAAAAGATTCCGGCAAGAACTGGCTTTAAGAATTGACAAGGTAAAAATCTTTAAAGGCATGAAAGCCGTTTTGAAACAAATCAAAAAGGCAGGCTATCCTTTAGGAATTTTATCTTCCAATTCTCAAAAAAATCTTCATTATATTTTTCAAAAAAATCAAATCGACTTTTTCGATTTCATCTATTCCGATTCAAGTTTTTTCGGCAAGGGTAAAGTTTTAAGAAAATTATTAAAAAAACTTCATCTCAAGCCAGCTCAAATCATTTATATCGGTGATGAAGAAAGAGACATTCAGGCCAGCCAGCAAAACAAAGTCAAGATTATTACTGTTGGCTGGGGTTATGACAATGAAAAAGTACTCAAAAAAGAAAAACCTGATTTTTTTGCCAAGGAGCCAAAAGACCTGCTTAAAATCTTGAAAAAACTTTGCTAGAATAGAAAAGGTAATCAATTTAAGGAAGGGGGTGAAAAAATGCCAAAGAAGAAAAAAACAACCAGAAGAAAAGTTAAAAAAATAGTTAAAAAAGATGTTAAAAGTATAGGGCTTTTAATTATGGCTCTGGTTCTGGTGGTTCTCGCTGCTCTTTTTGTGGCCCATTTGGGCCAAGGCAAAACCAGCAGCTCGCAAACAGCTAATCAATCTGGTTCAGTGATTGTTGTCCCCAAAGGCGTTCTTCAATGTTCAAAGAGTTTCTATGAGAAAACCGGCGGTGTTTACAAAGTTGACGCGACAAAATACCCTCAAGAAGATATTTGCCAATATTACAAAACCATTAAAGGAGATGTCGAAAAAACTCACAATCTCCAATACAACAACGAAATTGTGGCTTGTCGTTTTTTCAAAGAAAACGGGGAGACGATGATTGGGGAGACCAAATATATCCATTTAGGCTATGAGAAAAAACCCTGTTATCAAGGGATGTATCAAAAACCCTAAAGAATTTGACTTTTAGCTTATAGTATGCTAGAATTCCCTTAGATCCTAAGGTAAAGGTTAAATCCAATACTTTAGGATTTTTTAATGGGAAAAAATCTGTTCATTCTTGCTGCCTTAATGACAGCTTCATTTATACCCAAACCTGTTCAAGCTCAAGAAGAAAAACTGATCATGGCGGGGGTTTCTGGTGTTCTTAAAACCGAACCGATTCAGCTTGACAACCGGCTGGAGAAATTAACGGCCTTTCTGGAGAAATATGATTCGCCTTTAGTCCCTTATGCCGAAACTTTTGTCTTCATGGCTGATAAATATCAGATTGACTGGAAACTGTTGCCGGCGATTACCGGAGTGGAATCAACCTTCGGCAAGCAGATTCCTTTTAATTCCTATAATGCCTATGGCTGGAACAACGGCAACTACCGCTTCCAATCATGGGAAGATTCTATTGAAATCGTCTCTAAAGCCTTAAAAGAGAAATATTACAACCGTGGTTTGGATAATCCTTATAAAATCGGTCGTGTTTACGCTCCGCCTTCGCCTTTTTGGGGCAACAGAGTTAATAATTTCATGAAGATGATTGAACCCATCTCAATTAACAGCCCTTTGTCTGCCTTAACTTTGACTATCTAAAAGGGGCGGTTTATACTTAATATTAAGGAATCATAGGAAGATTACATGATTAATACTCAAAACACGAAGACGGTTTTTGAAAGTACAGAAGAAAAACCTAATGAAGAAAATCCTGATAACTTGGGGGTTTTCTCTGAAGCGGCCGAGAAACTTTTCAAAGACTACCAGGATTATGTTCACAGCCTCCAGCCGAAAGGGGAGGTAACCTACATCCATGTTGATGAAATTGCCTCCAGGGTCGCGGTTTTCTATGAAAATCTCTTAAGGGTTATTAACTGGAAAGAAGAACAGCTGGTCAGAAGAACGGCCATTGAAAGAAAACTGAAGCGACGCCTGATTACCGAAATCTCCGGCCTCAGCGTTGTCGCCAATCTTAAAGCGGACAGAATTGCCGAAGCTTTGATTTTGGAATCAATTCGTGGCGGTCATTTACCTAACAATCAAATTCCTCAGACTAGAATCAAGGACGTTCAAAATATTTTAGAAAAATACATTTATATTCTGAAAAATATCTCTGTAGCCCAAGATCGAGGTTCTTCAGATGTCAAATTAAAAGTTCAATTTTACAATTGGCTTTTGGAGATTGCTGCCTGTGAAATTGAAGAAACCTTAGCTCCACCTTATAGAGAAAATGCCCTTATTAATTCCATGGCCCAGATTATGGAAGAAAGAATCCGTATCAAACCGGAAGGCAGTATTCCTGAAGCGGAAAAAAGAATTCAAATTTATATTGCTGTTCACCGAACTCTGTTTCATTTGGATGCCCCCATTATCAGCTATCGTCTTTTGAAATGGCAGCATCCTGACTGGGTTAATATGCCAGCTTCTCTTTACTCACAAGCGGCCCAAAACATTTTTAAACTCCGCCAGGAAGTTGAGGCTCAACTTAATTACCAATGGTCAAACGAGTTTTTTAAGATCGGTGAGAAATACAATACCGTGTGGTTGATTTTAGGTGATATTCTTGATCAATTCAAAAAAAAGCCTTTAGAAATTAGCCATAAATTAGCTGACAAAGAAGCTCTCAATCAAATGATTACCGAGGTCTATAACGCCAGATACAAAACCTTAAAATCAAGACTTCTGCGCATGGGCCTTTACTCTGCTTTGTCAGTGATGATCGCCAATCTCGTCTCCTTATTTATTGTTGAGGTACCGGTGGCCAAAATTCTTTACGGCGGTATTAAACCCTGGGCGATGGTGGCTGACGTGGTGGTGC
>Ga0210024_1001589_pt1 | contig 20475 bp, 18 predicted proteins | sample CryGeymeta201525_FD_183988 | JGI IMG/M metagenome (GOLD analysis project Ga0210024, IMG submission 183988) | Groundwater microbial communities from Crystal Geyser aquifers in Utah, USA - Crystal Geyser metaG 2015-25 (SPAdes) (version 2) | ecosystem: Environmental > Aquatic > Deep subsurface >...
AAAATCGCCGGAGAGCGATCGCTAAAATGTAGTTCGTGCGGGTTTCATTTTTTTGTAAATGCTTCGGCGGCAGTGGCAGCGCTGGTTACCGATGGAAATGGAAAGCTCATGCTCGTTACCCGTGGTGTTGAGCCAGGTTATGGAAAACTCGATTTGCCCGGCGGCTTTGTTGATCATCATGAATCGGTTGAAGATGCTGTAAAACGCGAACTTGTTGAGGAGCTGGGAATGAAAGTAAAGTTGATGAAATATATCAATTCTGCCCCAAATGAATATATTTTTTCCGGGTTCAGTGTTTTTACCATCGATTTGGCTTTCGAAGTAATCCCGGAATCAGTGAATAACTTAAAACCAATGGACGATATTCTCGAATACAGGTTTTATGCTGAAGGCGAGTTTAATTACGATGATATTCCAGCCCCTTCAATTAAACAATTTGTAATCAGTTTTTTCAAAAAATGAACGTTATCCAACAACGGCTGGCCGATCTCTACATCGAAATGCAAAAACTGGATTTGGATGCATGGTTCATTTCGGGAACCGATCCACATTCAAGCGAATATTTGCCCTCGAAATGGAAAACCCGCGAATTCATCTCGGGATTTACGGGTTCGTACGGAACGGTTGTAGTTACTAAAGCCGATGCCGGTTTATGGACGGATACCCGCTATTTTCTTCAGGCTGAAGAACAGTTGAAAGGAACTGGAATTGCAATGTACAAACTGCGCGTGCCTGAAGCAATTTCGCCCGAAACCTGGTTAAGCGATAAATTAAAAGCTGGAAACCGGGTTGGAATTGATGCCCAAACAATATCGGTTTCAGGTTACATAAATTTACAAAAAGCACTGGTTAACAAAGGGATTGAACTGATAAATACCCCCGATTTATTTGATGCAACCTGGGAAAACCGACCCCAAAATCCCCCGGATAAAATATTTGAACTTGAAACCGCTTTTGCTGGATTTTCTCGCAAGGAAAAGCAAAATCAAATAATATCGAAATTAAATCAACTCAATGCCGATTTTTTGGTGGTTTCCATGCTCGATGAACTGGCGTGGCTTTATAATTTACGTGGGTCAGATATCGGGTACAATCCCGTCTTTATGGGTTTTGGCCTGGTTGGTAAAGACGAAAATTATCTGTTTGTCAATCACTCAAAAATTCCTTACGATTTAGTTCATGTTCTCGAAAAAGATGGAATTAACATTCAGGAATACGGGTTATTTTTTGAATTTCTTTCAGAAATCAGAGATAAAAGAATTCTGCTCGATCCGTTAACAGCTAATTATTCAATATATAATTCTCTATCTGCCGGTAACGAAATCATTGAAACTACTTCTCCCGTTTCGCTTTTAAAAGCCATAAAAAACAAAACCGAGTTAAATGGTTTTCGCGAGGCGATGAAAAAAGATGGCGTTGCTTTGGTTGAATTTCTTTTCTGGTTAAAATCGAATATTGGCAAAACAAAAATCAATGAATACGAAATCGGGAGAAAACTGGCCGAATTTAGGTCGAAACAAAGTAATTTTAATGGAGAGAGTTTTCCACCCATTGTTGGGTACAAAAGCCACGGCGCGATTGTGCATTTGAATGTTGGTACTAATGATGCCTTTCCTGTTGAACCCGAAGGAATTCTGCTGTTCGATTCTGGCGGCCAGTATTTGGACGGAACAACAGACATCACCCGTACGGTTGCGGTTGGCCCGGTTACTGAGCAGCAAAAAATAGATTTTACGCTGGTTTTAAAGGGAATGATTTCGCTTACTTTAGCCGAATTTCCGTTGGGTACAAAAGGTTGTCATCTCGATATTCTGGCACGTAAACCACTTTGGGAAAACGGGTTAAATTACGGTCATGGCACCGGTCACGGCGTGGGGCATTTCCTGAATGTGCATGAAGGACCGATGTCAATCAGGCAGGAGTTTAATGAACACCGGATTGAACCGGGAATGGTAATGTCGAACGAACCTGCCTTTTACCGCGAAGGACAATATGGAATCAGAACTGAAAATATGATGGTTTGTGTGGAAAAACGAAGTACTGAATTTGGTCAGTTTCTGGGTTTCGAAACACTAACGATTTGCCCAATCGATAAAACTTTAATAAAAACTGATTTGTTAAACTCAAACGAAAAAAACTGGATTAATGAATATCACCGAAAAGTAGATGTTTTATTAAAACCGTTATTGATTCCTGAGTTGCATGATTTTTTGGACGGGTTGACGGCTGAAATAAAATGAATTAGCAAGGTATTGTGAAATAAAATTTGCTGCCTTCGCCTTTTTGTGTTTCCAGCCAAATTTCACCGCCGTTCTTCTCAACAAATTCCTTACAAAGGATCAGTCCCAATCCTTTAAACTCTTCGGCATTTTCATTTATTTTTTTCTTGCTATCCTTTTTAAAAAAGTCGAGAATATGCGGTTTGTCAATACCTGTGCCGTTGTCGGCAATACAAAATGTGCAAAAGTCATTATCTTCTTTGACCGAAATATTTATTTTTCCTCCGGGTTGAGTGTAATTTACAGCATTGGAAATTAAATTTCTAAAAACAGTGGCAATCATATTTGCATCGGTGTTTACTTTCAGTTTGTCATCAATTTTGTTCTGAAGTTCAATTCCTTTTACAAATGCATTGTTTTCGGCGATCCTGATGGTATTGTCCACCAGGCTATGAATCATAACTTCGTTGATGTGAACTTCCAGTTTTTCTTTTTGCGATTTTGCCCAGTCAAGCAAACTTTCCAACAATTTGTAAGTATTGTCCGATGTTCTATGTATGTCTTCAATTAATTCAAGTTTATCAGCGTCTTCAAGAGTTTCCCAATTGTTCATCAGGATTTCAGAAATACCAAGCAGGGCATTGAAAGGGCTTTTTAAATCGTGTGCAATAATGGATAGAAAACTGTCTTTTGCCAGATTTGCATCAATCAGTTTTTGCAGGCGTTCGTTCACCTTTTCCTCAACCCTTTCGTTAAAACTCAGATTTTGCCTTGTTTCATCAACTAGTGGGTCAAGATTTGGGTCGGCCTGAAAAGAAAATTTAAGTGCAAAATTTAATTCGTGTACAGTCCAGGGTTTTGTTAAGAACTGCAGGGTTCGGATATTAAAAGTATATTTTTGAATTTGTGAAAGATGATGATTTTCAGCAATTACCAGTATAATTGCTGTTGGGCATAACTGGTTGATATTTCCAATGAAAAGAATGGTTTCGAAACTGAAATCATCCATATCAAGAACAAATAATTTAGTTTCAGGGTTGGGGTTATTAATTTTTAATGAATCGATTAAATAATCTTTATTTTGAAAACCTGAATAATTAACATTTGTGCAAAAGTAATTTTGCAATTCATGGAGTAATACTTCCAAATCATCTTTTAAATGAGCGAAGAAAACAACATTGGGTTTGTTCATTTGGGTAAAATTTAATAATTCCATTACAAATGTAAAATTTTATTTTTGAAATCATAAAATTTATTCTATTTAAAACCTGATGTTAGGTTTTCTGAATGGAGTGAACAGAAGGAAAGAATTTATCACATAGGTTAGAATTATAATGTAATTTCCCCAATTGTCATTGTAAAAATCCTTGATTATTTTCCCGCTCAATGCCATAATTCCACCTGTAATAATTGCCGCTACAACTCTTTTCTTATTCACTTTTAAATATAGTAATCCAGCCAAAGTTGGTACCACAAAAGCTCCCGAAAAAAAGGTGAGTGCAAAAAGCAATGTTTGTATAACAGAAGTAATAAAAAGTGCAATTATTATACTCGCAATCCCGATAATTATAATGTAAATATGGGTCAACGATAAAGCTTTTTTGTGTTCCAAACTGCCGGTGGTTAGTTCACTCAAAATTATCGAAGAAGTTAACAAGGTTGTATCGGCAGAAGACATTACTGCCGAAAGCAAAGCCGCGGTAAACAATCCGTAACCCCAGGCCGGTAAAAGGTTTCCGGCAAAAACAACAATGCCTTCGTTGGCATTATTGGTTGAATAAATTCCAAGCCAGGTGATTACAAACGATACAGGGATGAGAATAATTGCCACAAGCAGAATGCTTCGCGTAGCGGTTTTTTCATTTTTAGCGCAAAACACACGGGAATAAATATCGGGGCCAACAATAAATGTTACAGAATAGGTAAGTATTAAAATCACCAAATCAAAAATGGTAAATGAACTGTTAAAAAGCGAACTCCATTTTAAACTTTCAGCAGGGTGTGTTGTTCCGGTTTTCAGTGAAAAAAACAGCAAAACAACAAGTCCGGTAAGAATAATAACCGACTGGATTGCATCCGTTTTCAAAATGCTGATTTGACCGCCTGCCAGCGTGTAAAGCACAAATATTAAGCCCGAGGCAATAGCGGCAAGTTCGTAATTGATAAAACCAAGCCCGCTTAAAATTTTGGCAGCAGCAATAATTTGCGCGGCAACAATTCCTATCCAGGCAACGGGGATAATTACCGATGAAATGGTTTCCGCTTTTTTTCCGTAAAATCTACCAAGTAATTCGGGTAAAGTAAAATGACCGAAACGACTAACATATTTCGAAACAGGAACCAGTAAAAATAATCCGAAAGTTGCGCTTCCTAAAAACCAAAGTGCAGCCCAACCGATTTTTTGGCTTAACTCAATTGTTCCCAAAATGGCAGAACCACCTAAAATGGTTGCAAGCAAACTTCCCGAAACCGGAATTAACCCGGCCTTTTTTCCCGAAATATAATAATCTGCCGGAGTTTTAACCTTGAAGTACGAATAAACCCCTACAGCCAAAACTATCAGAAAATAAACCGCTATAACAATTTTAACCTGCATATTAAGGGCGTAAATATCGGAAAATCTTTTTCAATATTGTACTTTCGTTGGTTGGTGAAAGTATTTCAAAAATAAATCAACTATTAATCTTAAATTTCCAGTCATGAAAAAAATATGGTCTGTTTCGGTTTTCTTTTTTCTTTTTTTGTTCATTTTAAGTGCCCAAAAAGTCAATAAACCAAATGTGCTGTTTATTGCGGTTGATGATTTAAGACCCGAATTGGGATGTTACGGGCAAACACATATCAAATCTCCTAATATTGATAAACTGGCCGAATCAGGATTAACCTTTAACCGCGCTTATTGCAATATTCCGGTTTGCGGGGCATCGCGAGCCAGCATTCTTTCCGGTATCCGGCCCAACCGAAACCGGTTTCTCAATTTCGATTGCAGGCTCGACAAGGATGTTCCCGGCACAGTCAGTTTGCCCATGCATTTTAAAAACAACGGATATACCACTGTTTCACTTGGTAAGATTTTTCATCACATCGACGACGGGAAAGGAAGCTGGTCGCAAGCTCCGTGGTTTCCGCAGGGCGATTGGAAAGGCTGGCAGGCATACATTCTGCCGGAATCGCAAAGGCAAATTGAAGAAGGTGCAAGAGTTGGAGGAATTAATGGTCCTTCGTTTGAAGCCCCCGATGCTCCCGACCATGTTTACCCCGATGGAATGATTGCCGATGAGGCTGTTCGTCAAATCAGAAATTTCAAAAAGTCGGAGGACCCGTTCTTTCTTGCAGTTGGATTTTTAAAGCCCCATCTTCCGTTTAACGCACCAAAAAAATACTGGGATTTGTATGATTTCAATTCAATAAAACTCCCTGGTAACATGCAAAAACCCAAAGATGCACCCGATGATTGTATGCACAACTTTGGTGAATTGCGCAATTACTCAGATGTGCCCGATTTTGGGCCAATGGAAGAAGAGTTTATGCGAAAATTGATTCATGGATATTATGCTTGTGTAAGTTACACCGATGCTCAAATTGGAAAGGTTTTGAATGAGCTTGAAAAACTTGGATTAGCTGAAAATACTATTGTTATTTTGTGGGGCGACCACGGCTGGCATTTGGGTGAGCACGATTTATGGTGCAAGCACTGTAATTTCGAAAAAGTGTTGCATACCCCGGTTATTTTAAGAGCTCCGGGCAAACTCAAAAATATTAAAACTGAAGCACTTATTGAATATGTTGATGTTTATCCATCGTTGTGTGAGCTTGCAGGTTTAAGCAAACCTTTTCATTTACAAGGGAAAAGTTTCGCACCGCTTTCCGAAGATCCCGCACAGCCTTGGAAAACAGAAGTGTACTGTCGCTGGATTCGCGGAGAAACCGTTGTAACCCAAAATCACACCTATACAGAGTGGATGAGTGAGAAAGACCCCTATTCGCGCATGATGTACGATTTGAAAAATGATCCGGAAGAAACTGTCAACATTTCAGAAAAGCCAGAAAATAAAATATTGGTTCAACAACTGTCTGATAGACTGAGAAAACACATTTCGGAGCGGGATAAAATCATAATTCCCTGATAATTTCGTTAAAGTTAAACAGGAAACAGAAAATTGACGAAGTTTCTATTCATATTAATTCTTTTGCTGAATTTTGCCGGTGGGTTAAAATCGCAAAACCCAACAGCGCCCGATTTTACCTGGGGAAATGCATCGTATTTCAATATAAATATTGGAGATACTATTTTTTATAACGATACTGAAATTAAGTTGCTCCGGCTCGAAAACCATTTCAATCTGTTGAAAATTGGGGTAGATACAATCTTTGTGAAAATCAGCCGGCGAACGCTCCCGTTGCAAGTAGGTAAACTTCGGGTTTTTGTGGCTGACAATAAAAATGTAAAGGCGCTTTCTGCTGAAAGTGAATTGCATGAGCTTTTGAAAGAGGATGCCCTTATTTGTGTATCGGATGCAAATTTGCCATTACTCGACCCCAATAAATATCTTTTCCCAATCAGTTTTAACAATGGTTTTACCTGGACCGGAGAAGAAGATAGTTACATGTTTTCGTATTTCAATTCAACGGAGCGAAAATTGCTTAAAACAACCACCAATCCCGGAATTGATTTTGACTTGCAGGATGCACGGGGTCAGGAAAAGCACTGGATTTTGGCCATAGAGAACAGCATCGTGGTATGGGTTGAAAATAAAACTCCGGATAAATCAGAAAGGGAAGCCTGTGTTTTACTTCAAAGTGAATCTCAACCGGGTATTTTTTATGTGTATCACCATTTGTACAATAAAAAGCTGGAAATTAAAAAAGGACAAAAACTCATGCGTGGCGAAATTATTGGAGCCGTTTGGGGCAACGAAACCTGGGGGCATCTTACTTTTTCGGTTGTTAAATCTGATACAATTCCTGCATTTAACGATATTGAAAAAAATGTAGTTAATGGTTTCTCCCAGATTTATGAATTGTATTATAAAAATCTGGCCGGGTTTCCAAGGAATTTTACCAAAGGCAGGATTTTCTTTGGCAAAGGCCGTTCGCAAAACGGAAATCAAAAAAATACACTGAGTTTTGAACCCTATTCAGGGAAAGGCTGGCAACTCGGAAAATGGAACACTGCCGATAAAGTTGACTGGATTGCCAAAGGAAATGAAGGAAATGTAAGACTTGGGAAAATTCTGTTTGAAGGTTCGAAAGGCAAATGCACAAATCCTGAAAATTGGTTCGATTATGAAATTAATGTCCACAATGGGGCGTACCGGATTCGGGCGAAGCTGGGCGATTTGGTTTTGCCATCCTGGCAAAAAATTGACTTTGAAGGTGTGAATGCCGGAACTTTCCCGCTTTCGGATGGCGAACAAAAATGGACAAACGAACGGATTGTTAAAGTAAATGATGGTAAGTTAACTATTCGAATTTATGTTGACGAAAACAACGAAAAAGTAGCCGGTATAAGCGAAATCGTTTTTCAGCGGGCGTATTAGGTTAACAGTTTTTTGCGGCGAATCCGCGAATTTTTATTCGTGTATTCACGGCAAAGATTGATGTTCAGAAGTAAAATTCCTTCCCCGTTTTTCCTTGCTCAATTTTGAATTCTTCGTAAAATACTGCAAGTGCAGGTAGTTCAGTGCAGTGCGAAGGATAAAGTTTTTTAACCTTATTTTTTTTGAAATATACAACAGTTTCCAACGTTTGCCGGTTTTGGTGTGTCAGGTGAAACCCACCAATTACAGCTCTGATTTTTGAAATACCTGTCACCTTTTTTGCCTGTTCGCATATATTGCAAATACCTGAATGTGAGCAACCGGTGATTACAACCAATTCGTTTTTTACAACAGCAACCAGCGCCGAATCGTCGGGTATAAAATCATCGTCGCCATTTTCAAATTCGAAAGAAGTAGTCTGACTTTCAAAATCGTTCAGTCGCGGAATTTCGCCCAGGAAAAAGAGATTGGTGGAGATTTGATAGTGATTGATTGTTTCAGTCAGGTTGAATTTTTTTTGAATTTCCTCTTTTGAAAGACTCAATCCTACAGGGCGGTGGTCACTTTTTCCAAATCTTTTTGAAAATGAAGCTGGGTGGGTAATCAGTTTTTTGTTTTCAATGAATCTCAATCCATCCCCGTGGTCCCAATGCCCATGACTCAGAATTACTGTTTTTACCTCATTTTCTATGTCGATTCCTAACATTTTTGCATTTTTCAGAAATACATCGGAATGTCCGGTATCGAAAAGTATTTTTTCACCGTCAATTTCAATCAGGTAAGAAAGTCCGTGTTCAGCCAGGAATTTTCCACCGGCTACATTTTCGGTTAAAATGGTAATTTTCATTTTTTACAATCGATTTTAAAGATAAAAAACGTAGCTGACGCAACAATCAGCATGAAAAGCACAAAAAAGGCGTGAAATCCAAACAGGCTGATAATTGTTCCACCAATAATGGGAAAAATGGCAGGCAAAATATTTCCTGCCCCTGCAAATCCGGTGTAAAGCGCGCGGTTTTCGTTACCCGAAATTTCGAGGAGCAACCCGTTCATGCTCATTGTAAAAAGCGAATACACAACGCCACCAACCACAAAAATGTATTTCAACGACGAAATATCATTGATAAAAAGTGCCATCAGCGCCAGCGAAATTGAGAGCAAAACATTACTGTAAAGCAGCCAGTTGTATTTTGCTTTTTTAGCGCCCAGCAAAACAAGCAAACTAACAAAAACAATTCCCAAAACTTTGTAAATCAGAAATAAGCCGGTGTCGCTGCTTTGCGACTGGAAATTTTCTTTGGCATACAAAATCACAAACGGTAAAAATGAAATGGCAATTCCCTGCGTATTGATAAATCCCAGAAAATAGCCCAGTGTTTTGTTTTGTTTGAGTTCTGTTTTCAGAATCTGAAAAAAATCTTTAATTCCCGAGATTTTCATGGATGACGGAACCACTTCCTTTATCATCCAGAAACCACCGGAAGCAATCAGTAATAGTCCGCCGCCAATAAAAAACATGAATGCGTAATTCACCGGAAATTCCTTCCAAACCAAAACTCTTTTAACGAGAAAAGCCGCTGCAAGAATTATAATTCCGGAAATGATTTGCAATGATGAAAAGAATGTTTTTCGTTTTTCAGCATGGATTGATTTTCCCAAAATATCGGCGTAACTGATATTGGCAAAAGCGCCTGCAAGCGAAAAAAGCGTAATAAAGAAAAAAACCAGCCAAAGTACGTATCCTCGCTGATTACCGGTCAACAAAAAAAGTAAAACTCCAAGACCGGCCAGTGCAAAAATTCTGACGTTGATTCCAAAAATCAGGTAGTTCTTTTTGTGTTGTTTGTTACTTAAATAAGGAGCAAAAAACAATTGTGTAAAACTGGAGCCACCCAGCATAATTGCGGTCATTATTCCAATGTGCATGGCGCCACCACCGGCTTCAACAAGCATTGCCGGAACAATGGTGTCAACATCCATAAAGTTTTTTGCAAATGCCAAAAAAGTGGCGTGCCATAAAAATGAATAAAAATTATGGGTTGAAACTTTTTTTGTTAATGTCATTTTCAAATCCTTATCAATGCAAAGATTCAGATTTTATTTGATTGAATCAGTCAATTACAGACTTTATTATTTTCAATAATCTTATTCCAAATCGAAAAAAACTTTCTGCTGATATTTTCATCGGGGGCAAATTCCACGATGGGTTTTTCTGCCACCATCGATTCCACCATTTTGGGCTCGAAAACAAGTTTTCCTGCCAGCGGAATATTTCTTTCTGAAAGATATTTTTCAAACTTTCCGGTAATTTCAGGGTTGATATCGAATTTGTTGATAACCGCCTGAATCGGTATTTTTAAACGATTCGGCCAGTTCAACCAAACGGGCGGTGTCGTGCAGTCCTGAAAGTGTGGGTTGCAAGTAAGCCAGGCTCTTTAAATAGCTTAAAACGAATTACAAAATTGAATTTACCGGTATGTTAATTATCCAGCGCAGGAGTCAGTTGTTTTCTATTGTAATATGGTATGAATAACTATCTTTGCAAATCTTTTTTTTGAACTTGAAAATTAGAACAAAATGATACAAATAACACTTCCTGATAATAGTGTTAGGGAATTTGAAGGAGCGGTAAATGGTTATGAAATTGCAAAATCACTCTCAAACAGTTTGGCAAAAGAGGTTTTGTCGGTTTCGGTGAATGGTGAAGTTTGGGATTTGATGAGAACAATTAATACCAATTCAACTGTAAAACTGAATACATGGGAAAGCCGCGAAGGAAAGGAAACTTTCTGGCATTCGTCGGCTCACATCATGGCTGAAGCCATCGAATTTTATTACCCTGGAACTAAGTTTGGAATTGGCCCAACCGTTGATACCGGTTTTTATTACGATATTGATTTACCCGATGGAGATGTACTGACAGAAAAGGATTTGCAGAAAATTGAGCAGAAAATGCTTGAACTGGCACGACAGAAAAATACAATTGTGCGGTCAGAAATATCCAAACCCGATGCTTTGAAAATGTTCACTGAAAAAAATGATGGTTTAAAACTTGAATTAATAAGTGAATTGGAAGACGGAACAATTACGTTGTATAAGCAGGGAAACTTTACCGACCTGTGCCGTGGTCCGCATTTGCCAAATACTGAGTACATTAAGGCAATAAAACTGACTTCGATTGCAGGCGCTTACTGGCGTGGCAACGAAAAAAATAAAATGCTAACCCGTGTTTACGGTGTAACTTTTCCAAAACAAAAAATGCTCGAAGAGTATTTGGTAATGCTTGAGGAAGCCAAAAAACGCGACCACCGGAAAATTGGCAAAGAAATGGATTTGTTTGCCTTCTCTGAGGCTGTTGGTCAGGGGCTTCCCTTGTGGCTGCCGAAAGGAACACAATTGAGAATGCAATTAGAAGATTTTCTGAAAAAAGTTCAGAAAAAGTATGGTTATGAACAGGTTATGACACCGCATATTGGTGATGTGAAATTATACAAAACATCGGGTCATTACGAAAAATACGGGAAAGATTCGTTCCAGCCCATTTCAACTCCGGTTGAGGGTGAACAATATTTGCTTAAACCGATGAATTGTCCGCACCACTGCGAGATTTACAAAGTTCGTCCGAAATCGTATAAAGATTTGCCTGTGCGCATGGCCGAATTTGGTACGGTTTACCGTTACGAAATGAGCGGCGAATTGCACGGATTAACCCGTGTGCGCAGTTTTACCCAGGACGATGCACATATTTTCTGTCGCCCCGACCAGTTAAAAGACGAATTCAAAAAAGTAATTGATATTGTATTTATCATTTTTAAGGCGTTGAGTTTCGATAACTGGACGGCTCAAATTTCATTGCGCGACCCCAATAAACCCGAGAAATATATTGGCACACCCGAGAATTGGGAAAAGGCTGAACGTGCAATTATTGAAGCCTGCGAAGAAAAAGGATTAAGTACAGTTACAGAATTGGGTGAGGCCGCTTTTTACGGGCCAAAACTCGATTTTATGATTAAAGATGCTTTGGGAAGAAGCTGGCAATTAGGTACAATCCAGGTGGATTACAATTTGCCGGAACGTTTTCAGCTTGAATACACCGGAGCCGACGATAACCGCCACCGGCCGGTAATGATACACCGTGCGCCGTTTGGCTCTATGGAACGTTTTGTCGCGGTTTTAATCGAGCACACCGCCGGTAAATTCCCGCTGTGGCTCACACCTGAGCAGGCTGTGGTTTTACCGATAAGTGAAAAGTATAACGATTATGCAAAAAAAGTTTCTGATTTTCTAAATAATTCCGATATTCGCACCGTCGTTGATGAGCGTAATGAGAAGATTGGTAGGAAGATACGTGATAACGAGTTAAAACGCACACCTTATTTGCTGATTGTGGGCGAAAATGAAACTGAAAATGAAACCATTTCAGTTCGTCGGCAGGGTGAAGGAGATAAGGGAATTATGAAAACCAGCGAATTCGCTGATTTTGTGTTAAAAGAAGTAAGAGAGCAACTTTCAGGATTGTATAACTAATATAGGAGGAATTTAAAATAGCTATTAAAAATCGAGGTCCAAGAAATTTCCAACCCAGAGCAGAGTTGGAACCTCAACACCGGTTAAATCATAAAATCAAAGTGCCTCAGGTGAGGTTGGTGGGCGATAATATTCCGGAACCGGGAATCTTTGCTTTACGCGATGCATTAAAACTTGCAGAAGAGTTGGAACTGGATTTGGTGGAAATTTCGCCAAAAGCCGAACCTCCGGTTTGTAAAATAACGGATTACTCCAAGTTTCTTTATCAGCAAAAGAAGAAACAAAAAGAGATGAAAGCCAAAACGGTTAAGGTGGTGATAAAGGAAATCAGGTTTGGGCCACAAACCGATGAACACGACTTTAATTTTAAACTCCGACATGCTGAAAATTTTTTAAAAGATGGGGCCAAGGTAAAAGCCTTTGTATTCTTTAAAGGAAGATCGATTTTATTTAAAGAGCAGGGCGAAATTTTGCTTTTAAAATTGGCTACTGGTCTTGAAGATATTGGTGTCGTTGAGCAATTACCAAAGCTCGAGGGCAAACGAATGACAATGTATATTTCACCGAAAAAGAAATAATAGTTCTTTGATAACATTTTAATTAAGTAGGATTATGCCAAAAATGAAAACTAATTCCGGGGCCAAAAAACGTTTCAGGCTTACCGGAAGTGGAAAAATTAAAAGGAAACATGCCTACAAAAGCCACATTTTGACTAAAAAAAGTACAAAACGTAAACGTAACTTAACTTATTGGACTATGATAGACAAGACCAATGAGAGTAACGTAAAGCTTTTGTTGTGTATGAAGTAATCCGTCAGTTGACGGATTAATAGCTCTTTTTAAAGCGAAAAGGTAAAAAAAGTTTTTAACCAGATGATTGTGCCTTAAAGAGTTCTCCGGCAAATGACGGAGGATCGCCGGTTATCAAAAAAAGTAAAAGTATGCCAAGAAGTGTAAATCATGTAGCATCACGGGCCCGAAGAAAAAAATTACTGAAAAAAACAAGAGGTTATTTCGGTTCCCGTAAAAATGTCTGGACGGTTGCAAAAAATACCTGGGAAAAAGGCCAGCAGTATGCTTACCGCGACAGGAAAGTGAAAAAGAGATTATTCCGTGGATTGTGGATTCAGCGTATTAACGCTGCAACACGTTTGGAAGGAATGTCGTATTCACAATTCATGGGATTGTTGAAAAAGAACGCCATTGAAATCAATAGGAAAGTCTTAGCCGATTTGGCCATGAACCAACCTGAAGCGTTCAAAGCAATCGTTGACAAAGTAAAGTAAACAAAACGTATTATTTTTTAAGGTGAAATAAATAACCCTGACGGCTACCGTCAGGGTTTTTTCTTTACGGGTGCGGCGAATTCCGATTCGCCGGTTTAAAAAGCGTGGTTAGGAAACCGAGCCACCCGAAATCACACACTGTTGAGACCTTGACTTTCCTACGTCAAAATAAATGTTTTTCTTGTGTAATGAAATGTAAACTATAATTTTTTAATTTTAACTTGGATTGAGATTCATAAAGAGGAATTGATGGCAAATTGGGAACTCGCCAAAAATGGTGAAATGGTATTTAAAATTGACGGTTTAAAATAAAAATTATGAATCCACGGGTAAAAAAAGTAAAACCAATGGATGATTTCAAACTCTGTATGGTTTTTGAAAATGGGGAAGAACGAATTTTTGATGTTAAGCCATATCTCGATAAAGGAATATTTGCTGAATTAAGGGCTTTAAACAAATTTAATTCAGCACATGTTGCCGGAGGAACCGTACAATGGGAAAATGAAGCAGATTTTTGTCCCGATACTTTGTTTGAGGACAGTGTCCCCTATCAAAAAACATCGAAGAATTTATAGGAAAACAGGATTTGGGATAATCTTGTTCAATTTGGTTTGATGTTCCGAAACTTCGGGAGTAACTTTCAGTATCGGGACTTTTCCAGGAGACAGTAAAATGCCGGACTGAGGAAACTCAAACTCCCGGGTTTCCAATTCACTATTCATGCTCTGACTTTCAGTTCAGGGTATGAATAATTTCAGGATTTTACTTTTAGTCATACCATCACAGGAAGTGATAGCATGACATTAAAAACACGGTTGCAAACCATATGACCATGACTTCAAACTCAGGACTTCCGACTTCGGGCTTTCCCTACCAAACCGTTTTAATTATCCCACCATCAACCGCCAAACTCACACCGGTAATGTACGATGCTGCCGGAGAAAGCAAAAATGCCCCGGCTTTTCCAAATTCTTCAATATTTCCGTATCGGCCAAGCGGGATTGTGGCTTCGTTTTTCAGTTTGATTTCAGCAACCGGAACTCCCGATTTTTCTGCCATATTTTTATCCAGCGATTTAACACGGTCAGTATCGATTCGGCCTGGAAATAAATTATTTACGCGAATGTTTTCCCCGGCAAGTTCATTCGAAAGGCTTTTCACCAAACTCGTAACTCCTGAGCGCAAAACATTGGAAAGTAGCAACCGGTTCACGGGTTCTTTTACCGACATGGAAGTAATCGTAAGAATTGAACCTCCATCTCCGTTTCGCATAACTGGCAAAACACCACGTATCAACCGAACTGCGCTCATCAATGTGAGATTGAAAGCTGATTGCCAGTTGTCGTCAGTAAAATCGTCGAAATTTCCGGGGGGCGGACCGCCGGCATTTACCACCAATCCATCAATTCTTTCAAAGGCTGTTTCCACTTCAGCAATCCAGTTTTGAATTGATTCAGCGTTTGAAGCATCAAAAACCGAAGCATGAATAGTTGCACCGGTTTCTTTTCGCAAACTCTCAGCAGCTTTTTCTATTTCTGTTTTGGTACGACTGGCAATACAAACAATTGCTCCGTTTTTTGCCAGTTCACGGGAAATACCAAATCCCAGTCCTTTGCTGGAAGCGGCTACCATAAAAACTTTTCCTTCTATTTGTAAATCCATAAGACAATTAAAAATTAAAAATTTGAAATTAAAAATGTAAGCAAATCTCAAATAAATTTCAAATAACAAAAGACAAATCTCAGATAAATTTCAAATAGCAAAAGTTAAATTACAAATAAATACAAACCTCAAAATACAAAGTCAAAATAAACTTCTATTCATAATTCTATTATTCTTTCTCCTTCTTTGGAGAGGTCAGGAGAGGCTTTTTTTTCTTACTCCCCTCCTTTGTTAAAGGAGGGGCCGGGGGAGGCTTTTAGCGCAACCAATGCAAACGATGCCAGCCAATGCGCACCGGCATATTCTCCCGAATCCATTTTTTCGTAACTATAATTAAAGTGTTCAGTCCCTAAATCAATCATTTTCCGGTTGTTCAGCCCTTTTCCCATTTCAAAAAGGCACCACGCACGGCTGAAATTTAATCCGTCCAGATGCGCCAGTTTTCCATCGCTGCGGTCGGTTACAATTGCCGGTTCCAAAAATTTAGCGGGATTTTTCTCAAAGCCCGGCATAAAATCTTTCAGCCATTTTTTGAACTCTTTTTCAGGCAAAACTTTCATCATCAGCGAAGCCTCCAGCAAACAAGGCGAGAGAAAATCGGTTCCTCCGGGTTCCCAGGTAAGCGGGCATCCACAGTCGTTTAAAAAATACTGCTTTGCCTTTTCTTCGATTTTGGCGGCGAGTTTTGTATCGTATTTTTTTGCGTAATCGTACGCAAACGACATTCCGAAAGCAATGTTGTTGTGTTCGCCAATCCGGATTGGATAGTTTAACTTGTCGAGGAATTCAGTGAATTTTGCTGAAAGTAACTCAACTAGCGGATTAAGATTTTCATGCAGAATCTTCGACTCGGGAGAGTCGAAGTCCCGGAGGGCTTCATCAAGTTTAAAAAGCCATGCCCAACCGTAAGTTCGTTCGTAATCTTTGTTATGATTATCGTTGAAATATTCGATTTCTTTTTGAATATTTTCGCTGGTTATGTTTTTGGTCAGTTTGGCAAGAATTTCATCCCGGTATTTAAAATCGGGAAATTCATTTAAAATGGTAACCAAAGTCCAGTACCCGTGAACCGAAGAATGCCAGTCGAAACAACCATAAAATGCGGGATGCAGCTCACGGGGAGGAGCAAGGTAACTGTCGTCTCCCAAAACGCCATTCAATTTATTGGGATATTCCTGGTCGATACATTCGAATGCAAAATGGTAAAGGTATTCAGCTTTCTTTTCATCTAAATTCAGCCTGGTTTGAATCTGAGATTTTCCTGCAAAACAGAAAAGGAGAAGAATAACAGGCAAAGTGAATTTAATTCTCATTTTGAAATCATTTGATGTGATGAAAATAAAACGACATGATAAATTTTTGAAGTTATTTTTTGTATTTGTCGTTTAACCCGATGTTTCCGAAAATCAACGATATAATTTTCTGAATGCGCTTTTTCTTCGTTTCAACTGTTTTTGCTTCAGAAATGTATGTGGTGAATTCCCTCTGTTTACCTGGTGTAAAACGGTTAAAACAATTTTCAAGTTCTCTGTCTTCGTTGAAAACTTCTGTTAATTCATCAGGGATTATAACAGGTATGTTGCGTTCCGGTTTCAGCTCCTTCCCCTGTTTTTGATTTTCAATTGCTTCATGCAGGTATTTTAAAACCAGAGTGTCATCAATTTTATCAACCGATGTAAAACGCCACTGCCGCAATGCTTTGGTAACTCCTTCAGAAGCATTTATTAGTATTCCTGCCTCATCTTTTAAAAACGAACCGTTGTAAAACCACAACCCGACATACGATTTAAATGCCGCCATTCCGACCACATTTTTATCATTAATCGTGTAAACCGGGATTCCCCATTTCACTGTTTCTGTTAGTGCCGTCGAACGGATGAGTTCGCGCAAAACAATTAAAATTTCCCTGCCTTCCTCAACATTCAGTATATATTCATCAACCGTTTTATATCCTTTCATATCAATTAAAAATTGGAAATTAAAAATTAGAAATGAATCTCTCAACTTTGAACTTTAAACCTGCCTGCCGACAGGCAGGCTCTGAACTCCCTATATCTCTCTCAGTTTCCACTTTCCCTTTCGAAACAAATATAATGCAACCAAAGCTAAAAACGATTCGGCACATACAATGGCAATACTTGCCCCGGTTAATCCCATGTTTAAAACAATGGCCAGCAACCATGCCAACGGAATTTCGAACAACCAGAAACTTACAAAATTGATTTTTGAGGGTGTTACTGTGTCGCCGCTACCGTTAAATCCCTGCATCATCACCATGCCAAGCGCATAAAATAAGAAACCTATGCTGATAATCCGTAAAGCCAGAATTCCGTTTTCAACAACCAATATATCTGAAATAAATAACCGTACCCAGAATCCGGGGAAAATGAACAGCGCCAAACCCATTGTTCCCATAAATGCCATATTTACATAACCGGTCACCCAGACCGCTTTTTCTGCTCGGTTGGGTTTTTTTGCCCCCAGGTTTTGTCCCACCAGCGTTGCTGCGGCATTACTTAAACCCCAGGCTGGCAATAGCATAAAAATAATTATTCTGATGGCAATGGTGTAACCGGCCAGCGCTTCAGGCCCTGATACAGCAATAATCCGAACAAGAAAAATCCAGCTCGAAGTGGCAATCAGGTTTTGTAGAATTCCGCCACCCGAAATTTTCAGAATTTGCCACATCACTTCAAATTTTATTTTCAGGCTGTCGAAATAAAGGCGAATACGGTGACTTCCCGAAAACAGGAGATAAAACTGGTAGATAACAGCCAAGCCGCGGCCAATGGAAGTTGCAACGGCTGCGCCCATGATACCAAGTTCGGGAAAGGGGCCTATTCCAAAAATCAACAACGGGTCGAGAATGATATTGATAATGTTGGCAAACCACATCACACGCATGGAAATGGCTGCATCGCCCGAACTCCGGAAAACTGCATTAATAATGAAAAGTAGCATGATTACAGCATTGCTGCCAAACATGACTGCCGGGTACAAATAACCCTCTTCGGCCATTTTTTCGGTGGCGCCCATGATTAACAGAAAATCTTTGGCATAAATTACCCCGGGAATTGCAATCAACACCGAAATAAAAACTCCAAGTAAGATTGCCTGAAATGCAACCACACCGGCATCTTTTTTCTTCTTTTCTCCGATTCGCCTCGAAACCAGCGCTGTAGTTGCCATGCTCAATCCCATGCCAATGGCATAAACAACGGTCATTACCGATTCGGTTAAACCTACCGTTGCAACAGCATCGGACCCCAATTTAGAAACAAAGAATATATCGACAACAGCAAAAACCGATTCCATCACCATTTCCAAAACCATTGGAACGGCTAAAATAAAAATGGCGCGACCAAGATTTGTATTGGTAAAATCACGCTCCGAACCGGCAATGGCTTCTTTGACATCCTCCCAAATTTCTTTGAAATCGATTTTTTTCACTTTACCCACTTCTCTTTTTCCTTTTGCCCTTTTCCTTTTGCCTTGTTTAAAACCTTTCTCCCCACCAGCGTTTCAGCCTTTCAAGTATCTTGATTTCCAACTGGTTGTTTTGTGGGTGGTACAGTCTTTCTTTTTTGATTTTTTTTGGAAGAAAATCCTGCTCCACAAAATTGCCTTCAAAAGCGTGGGCGTATTTATAATCTTTACCGTAACCAATTTCCTTCATCAGTTTTGTCGGGGCGTTGCGAATGTGGAGAGGAACTGGCAAATCTCCGGTTTGTTTCACGAGCGAAATCGCCGCGTCGATGGCTTCGTAAGCTGAATTGCTTTTAGGCGAAGTGGCCAGGTAAATCGTACATTCAGAAAGGATAATCCGAGCTTCGGGCATCCCTATTTTATGCACAGCATCAAAAGTACTTTGTGCCAATAATAAAGCATTTGGATTGGCCAGACCTACATCTTCAGCCGACAAAATAAGCAACCGACGGGCGATGAATTTCACATCCTCACCACCTTCGAGCATCCGGGCAAGCCAATAAACTGCCGCGTCGGGGTCGCTGCCGCGAATGCTTTTGATAAATGCTGAAATGATATCGTAATGCATTTCGCCTTGTTTGTCGTATATGGCAAGGTTGTTTTGCAAACGGTCGAGCACTTTTTTGTTGGTAATTTCAATGGTTTCGCCATCTTCAGCCTGTACCACCAGTTCGAGGACATTTAGCAGTTTGCGCGCATCCCCACCCGAAAAACGCAACATCGCCTGGTCTTCGGTGATGGTAATATTTCGTTGTTTCAGTTCGATATCTTTTGCCAGCGCAGTGTCAATCAATTTAAGCAATCCTGCTTTTTCGAGTGGTTCGAGAATATAAACCTGGCAGCGCGAAAGAAGCGGGGAAATGACTTCGAACGATGGATTTTCAGTGGTAGCGCCAATCAGAGTGATTGTTCCGTCTTCAACTGCACCCAGCAGCGAATCCTGTTGCGATTTGCTAAACCTGTGAATTTCGTCGATAAAAAGTATGGGATTTGGCTTGTTAAAAAACTGCTGTTTTTTGGCTTTGTCGATTACATCGCGAATATCTTTTACACCTGAATTAATAGCACTTAACACATGAAAAGGCCGTTCCAGCGTGTTGGCAATAATTTTGGCCAGCGTGGTTTTTCCAACACCGGGCGGCCCCCACAAAATGATAGATGAAATATTTCCCGATTCAATCATTTTGCGCAAAACCGCATTTTTACCCACCAAATGTTCCTGCCCGATGTAATCATCTAAGGTTTTTGGGCGAAGCCGTTCTGCCAGCGGTTGGTTGCTCATGAAATTATTTCTTAACTCTGTTCAATAATTTCGGACCGGTTAATTTCAATTAAATTACTTCTGGAGAGCATCGAAATAATTTTATTAAGGTTATTTCTGAATATATTGATTAAATCAGGGTTTGGAATGTTGCCTGTTTTAACCATGACCAGTTTTCGGGGCTCAGCTTTGATAAGGTATGAATCAAGAAAATCATTGTCTTTTGTTATAACCACCCGGTTTTCAGTGATAGCACTGAAAATGATTTGAGAATCCTTTGTTTTATTTTTTTCAGGGAATTCCAAGGTGTGAACCGCATCAAATCCTTCACTTTTCAGGAAGTCAGAAAGTGACTTTGGCAACTGAGTGTCAACGATAAATTTCACGATGCAATTTTATAAATGCTTTTTATCTGTGTCAGTTTTGCTGCGTATTCAAGACAGGCCAGAAAATCATCTTTTTCAAGGTCAGGATAATCCAAAAGCAACTCCTCA
>Ga0210024_1001595_pt1 | contig 20440 bp, 23 predicted proteins | sample CryGeymeta201525_FD_183988 | JGI IMG/M metagenome (GOLD analysis project Ga0210024, IMG submission 183988) | Groundwater microbial communities from Crystal Geyser aquifers in Utah, USA - Crystal Geyser metaG 2015-25 (SPAdes) (version 2) | ecosystem: Environmental > Aquatic > Deep subsurface >...
AATCGCCGTTTCCACTTTATTGGCTAGGCCTACCACATCAATTTCTGTCCGGCCACAAGTGGGACAAGAAATTAAAATTGGTCCTCTTTCTCTTAAACTCAAAGATTTTAAAATTTCAAAGCCAACCCTAACTTCTTCGGTGACACTACCGGTTAGGGAAACACGGATAGTATCCCCTATCCCTTGGGATAACAAACTACCGATACCGACAGCGCTTTTAATTGAGCCTGACCAAACTGTCCCTGCTTCGGTAATGCCTAAATGAACAGGATAATCATATTTTTTTGAAAAAAGCTGATAGGCTTCAATCGTCCGAGGAACGTCAGAGGCTTTTAAGGAAACAATCGTGTTGCGAAAATTTAAATCCTCAAGAATTTTAAGATGTTGTTTGGCTGATTCAACCATCGCTTCTGGCGTGGCTTTTCCTTTATATTTAGCTAAAATTTTTTTATCTAAAGAACCAACATTAATGCCGATTCTGATAGGCAGATGCCTTTCTTTAGCAGCCTGGACAACCTTTTTAACATTTTCAGGATCCCCAATATTGCCAGGATTAAGACGGAGTTTATCTACACCTTGTTTGGCTGACTCTAAAGCCAAACGGTAATCAAAATGAATGTCGGCCACTAAAGGGATATGAATTTGTTTTTTAATTTTTCCCAGGACTTTGGCGGCCTTCATATCAGGGACAGCGACTCTGATGATTTCACAACCGACTTCTTCAAGTTCTCTGATTTGTCGAACCGTGCTTTTGACATCACGGGTATCAGTCGAACACATTGATTGAACAGAAATTGGGGTATTTCCACCGATAGTGATTTTACCAATTTTAACCGGCCGTGTTTTTTTTCGTTTAATCATTGATATTTTTAATTTTAAGAAATACCTTCTTAATAATCCAGTCCGGTGTTGAAGCCCCGGCGGTTAGGCCGATGTTTTTAGCCCTTTTGAACCATGATTTTTTTAATTCTTGAGCTGTTTCAATATGATAAGTAGTAATAATCTTTTGACAAACTTCAGCCAGCCTTTTAGTGTTTGAACTATGTTTACCGCCGACAACAATCATTAAATCAACTTGCTTGGCCATTTTTTGAGCCTCTTTTTGAGCCATTTGTGTTATATTACAAATCGTTCCCAAGGATTTAAAATCGGAAGATTTTTTCTTTAAAAGCTGACAAATTTCTTGAAAGACAATCGGCGAAAAAGTAGTTTGAGAAAGAATACCAATTCTTTTTCCTGAAGGAATTTTTTTGGCTTCTTCAACTGAACCAACAATTAATCCTCTTTTGGTGTAGCCAATCGTCGCGATAGCTTCTGGGTGATCTCTTTCCCCACAAACAATAACTTGATAACCTTCTTTTTCCAATTGATTGGCTAATTTTTGGACTCGAGCTACCGAAGGACAAGTTGCATCAATAACTTTTAATTTTAAATTTTTTAATTTTTGAAAAGTTTTGGGTGGCTCCCCATGAGCCCGAATTATAACCACACCTTTATCTTTAATTTCATTAAGACTGTTAATAGTTTTAATCCCCCACCCCTCTAATTTTTCTATTGCCTGTTTATTGTGAATTAGCTCACCTAAAATATAAACAGAATTGGGTTTACCTTGAATCGTTTTTTCCGCCAAACTCCAAGCCCTTTTAACGCCTGGGCAAAAACCCATAAATTTTGCCACGATAACTTTTATCATTTTTACCTTCCTAATCTCCTTTCATATTTAAGAAAATCTTTAATTGCATCTAAAAGGGTTTGAGGGGGAAGGTTAGGAAAAAAGTCTGGTAAAAATTGCCAACAGGCAAAACGAGCCTGCAAAGGCATAAAGTCGCTCGTGTGAGGAATTTCACCGGTACCCATTCCCGTTCTAATGACTAAATCAACTAAAGGTTGTCCTGCCGTATCTAAATAATCATAAATGACTTCCGGACGTTTTTTAGGAAGATTGAGATCCAACTTACCCTTTTGAATGACCTTGTTCATTTTCAAATAAACTCGGTTAATTTCATCCAAGCCACTGTAGTCCATAGCTAAATTCAATCGATAGGCATCAAAGTTTTTAGTTCTCTTTTCTAAATTTCTAAGAGCAGAGCTAACTTCTTTAGGCAATCGATCCTTTCTGCCGATATGTGTGAGTCTAACCTGGTTTTCTTTTAATTCTTCCAAAAGAGTCGGATCAGTAAAGTTATCGTAGGCTAACTTCATGACAAATTCCACTTGCTCGGGGTCTCTTTCCCAATTTTCTGTTGACCAAACCCAAAAGGTAGAGTTTTTAACCCTCCATTTTCTCAATGTTCTAGCAACACCCCTGATTGTTTCCACTCCAGCTTGATGGCCAAAATTTAGCTCAAACCTAAGATCATCTGCTGCTCGGCGATTACCATCACAGATCACCGCTAGGTGCTTTAATTTTTGTGGGTTAACCTTGAATTCAGGAGCATTTTCCCAAGTTTTCTTGATTTGGGCGGTCCATTCCTCCACACTACGAGGCCTTTCTGGAGTTCTTTTAATTTCCGCTAGCGCCATTTTACCTTTCATTAGTGAACTATTTTAAAGATAACAAAATTTTTAAAATGATTAAATTTCATTAAATCACTCTTTCGCCAAACTTTTGAAAAACTCTTTTATTGCTTTTCTGTCGATCTCAAAATCAAGAATGTTAAGTTTTTTAGAATCGATCCAAAATACTTTTTCTGCTTCGTGAGCAATAGGTTTACCCTTGCATTCCTCACAAGAAAAGTAATAGGTCATTTGGTCTTCGATATCAGTATGGTGAAGTAGTTTAATAATGAATTTGAATTTTTGACATTCAATTTCTAATTCTTCTCTTAATTCTCGTTGACATGCTTGCTTGAAAGACTCGCCTTTTTCAACGTGGCCGCCCAGAATTACCACTTTACCTGAGTCAGTCTTTTTGTTTAATTTACGCTTTTCTACAAGAATTTTCCCATTCTTGTAGAGTAGTAAGGCGACAACATTTACTTGTTTCATCTGTTTTTCTCTGGATTTATTTGATTTTTTTCGAGCTCTCTTAAGACCCTATTGACGAGCTTTTCTTTAGCTAACATTCCATTAATAATTATATAAGGGAAATCTTTGATAAAAGCTAATAACATCTTTCTTTGTAAAGATTGAAATTCAACAAAATCTTTTACGCTTTTAAAACACTCATAGGGAGAGATGTTTGAACTCAGTTTTCTCTGGAAGGCAATTTTAGGAGGTGTGTCTATCATGATTATAAATTCTTTTCCTGTTAAGGGAGAATATTTTAAAAGTTCATTTACACCTAATTTATTATAAATTTTTTCTTTTATATAAAAACGAATAAAAAATCCGTCGGAAATAACATTCTTTCCAATATTTAACGCTGGTTTTATGAGATATTTCCATTCTGAACTTATGTATGCCCAAATAAAATCTAATCGCTCTTGATCTTTTAGGGTTTGAACTACTTCCGCAGGATTTTCAAAATTAAGTGGCTTTGGCAAAGAAAGTTTCTTCAACCTCTTCCAATGAGAGATAAAATAACCTCTTTCTTCCAAATAAGAAAGCAGAGTGCTTTTACCACTGCCATCTATTCCAGCCAGAATTACCAGCCTACCCTCTTTCATAGTTTTTACCATTTCCCCCAGATTATTTTGGACGAATTAAATATTTCCTCATTAACTTTTCTAATTGTCTCATTTACTCTCTCTTTAACCCCTGGGGCGAGATTTTCTGGGAGATGATCCGGATTAAAAAAACGAACTTCTTCAATTTCAGACGTTGGGGCCAATTTTACTTCTCCACCGCCATAACAACTAAAGAGAAAAGTGATGTTTGTCTTTCTTTTTTCTCCCTTGTAAATTCCGGTGAGTATTGGTTCATCCATGTTTATAACAAGCTCTTCAGATATTTCGCGTTTTATCGCTTCGTCTGGTCTTTCTCCAGCTTGGATTCCACCTCCAGGTAGATACCATAAGTTTTTACCCATATATTGATGACGGACAAGTAAAGCTAAGTTTTTTTTCTTATCAAGAATGACAATTTTTACTCCAAAATCCCTACTTCTTAGAAGAGATTTTAATTCAGAATAGGCCTTGTAGCTAAAGCGATAAAGAAAATTTTCAAATCTGTGGGTTTGGTATTCAAATTTCTCCTTATTTGGATTCATAGTTTAAATCACCTCCTTTTTAGAAATCTTAATCCTTATACCGTCTTCTTCTTTTTTAAGCTGCTGAAGAAGATTTATAGGAATCATTTCCTTCCTTGAAAGACATAAATTTAATGATGGTTTAATTGTATGTAAATTTTCTTTTTCTTCAAATATTAATCTTTTTACTATATTAATTTTTAGCTTTTCAAGATTATATTGGCAAAATGATCGTTTCTGATAGATTATTTTGGGAAAAGATAAATAACGATCAATTATACCCCCAGGATAAAATTTGCCTTTTTTATCAATAATTATAATCGGTGTTTCAATTAACTGTTCGTTTCCCTTAGAAAAACAGAGCCTCTTGTATTTTAATTTTTTTCCAGAAAAATTTCTTTGAATCTGGATTAATTCAGTGGGGTAAAGCCTATATTGAAGGATGCTTTTTGTTTTTTTTATTTTTTCAAAATTTAGAGTGCAAATTTCCGTAAAAAAAAGAGATTTTGTGAACCTAAGACTAATTTCTTGGCTGTCAATGAAAATTTTTAAGCTTAACATTTTTAAATCCAAGGCGGTTATATAATCAAGAATTTCATTTTTAAAATTTTTGATTACCGCAGCTAGCTCATTAATATAAATGTTTTTTAAATTTAGACTTCGGAAGAAATCAAAATTTGCAGTAAAGAATTCTAAATCTATATCATGATCCGTCTTTATACCACCCCATGCCGAGGAGCCCTCGATTATTACGCCGTCTATATAGGGAGTAAAAAATGAAACAATCTGTTTGGTTAGATTCTCTTTGTTTTTATGATTCATTGGTAATTTTTGAAAGCCACTCAAATTTTGTTAATTTAGTGGGAATTAATTTTAAGTCGGAACTATTGGAAAGCAAAATTTTAGAAAACAATTTAAATTCCCTGATTATAGAATCTATATTTACAGGATTATTTTTAAAACTAGAATCCCGCCATTTATATTCAATTTCTAGCTGACTCATTTTTTGGCCAAATGCCTTACAAAAATCAAGACTTAAAGAATATGTTCTTCCTGTTTTAATATTCTTTAGGAATGTGTAATATTTTTCTCTAGTTAACCTGTCTAAAAGAAATATTGTTGCCCCCAATTGTTTTGTTTTATCTTTAACTATGTGATCGGAGTATTTTTTTAAAAAGCGCCTTTTTTTCAAAAATTGTAGCTCTTTTCTTTTAATAATCCAAGCTTTAAAATCTTTTATTTTAATCTGAAAGATTTTTGACTCTTCCTTTTCTCTTATCCAGAATTTTGACGTAGAGGGGTGATGTATAATTACAAAAGCTTGTTTTAATTTGCCATCCTTTTTATAGCCATAATAGTCGAAATGAAAAATCCAAGAAAATTCTTCTTGGCCACTGACCGAAATAATATTTTTATTCCTACAAATAACATTTTCTATTTTCCCCAGAAAATCTGTTCTTATTTTACCCAAAACCTGGAATTTTTCTTCTATCTCAAAATCTCCAAACTCTTTAAAAATATTCTTGGGTTTTATAATCTGGCGGTTATCGTTCTTAGTTTTCATTTTACCCTTCATTAGTATTTTCTTTGCAAAACAAAATCAATACAGGCGATGATTTGGTCTCGGGCGGGCTGGCGGGAAAGAAAATCTAGTTTTTTTTCAAAAATATCTTTAGCTTGTTTGGCTAGTTTTGCCGCTAATTTTTCTCCGTATTCTAAACTGCCGTATTTTTTCATTATTTTAATAACCCAATCAACTTCAGCTTTTGTTTTTTCATCTCTCCCCTTTTTCAAAATTTGACCTAATTTTTTCTTTTCTTGCCCTTTAATATTTCTTAAAAGATGAGCTAACATAACGGTTCTTTTCCCCTCATAGATGTCATTACCCATTTGTTTTTTAAAACCGGCAAAATTGGAAGTTAAATCTAACAAATCATCCTGAATTTGGAAACAACAACCTAAGGGTCGAGCAAATTCATAAATTAAATCTAATTGTTTTTGTGTAGCGTTAGCTAGAATCGCCCCTAATCTCATCGGCCCGGCAATGGTGTAATAAACTGTTTTGCCCTCTAAAATAAAAAAAATATCCTCGTCAGTAAGATTTTTTTTATTTTCTTGAGTCCATTTCATTTCCACAGTTTGTCCCAAACACGTTTTGGTCAACATTTGATAAAATTCGTCAATGATAGCAAAAGTTTTTTTGGGACCTAAGATTTTTTCATTATCTTTAAGTATTTTCCACATAATAATATGAAGAGAATCGGCGGCATTGACGGCTAATTCTGGGCCATAAAGACGATGAAGTGTGAGTTTACCTCTGCGTTCTAAAGAATTGTCTTCAAAATCATCATGAGCCAAAATCCAATCTTCTGAAGTTTGCATGGCGGCTGCCGTTTTAATGGCCTTTTTTTCTGGAAAACCCATGGCTTGGGCAGTTAAAAGTAAAAGCGTAGGGCGAAGATATTTTCCTTTCCTTTCAGGATAGTCACGCACAATTTGCCAGTGAAAGGAAGCTTCTTTTTGGTATTTTTGGGGGATTTTTAATCGCCCTGTTAAATCAAGGGGTTTTTGGAGATACTTTTCGATTTCTTGCCAAACTAGCTTTTTTTTGGCTTCTAAGACTCTTGTAAAGTCCATCAATCGCTTTATATCATTTTTAATCTGGAAAGTAAAGTTAATTCATATTGAGAATGGAAGCTTGACATCTTAGGTTTTTTATTCTTTAATAAAATTAATGCCTAAAAGTAATTCCGGCCAGAGCTTGTTAGTTATCTTGTTAGTCATGGCAGTGATTTTAACCATTGGCCTGGCGGTTGTTTCCTACTCCATCACCGATATTAAAATTTCCCAGCAGGAAGAAGAATCAGCTCGCGCCTTTTCTGCGGCTGAGGCGGGTATCGAAGAATCTCTTAGGGTCGGGGCCGCTACCGGCGCGACGGTCGGAGAGATTACCGCTAACGTGACCGAGGTCATCCAAGGTGGCGGGGAAGATTTTAATTTTGGCGAATCAAAATTCCCCAGTGGTGAATTAGCCAATGTTTGGCTTATCGACCATACCGAAGAAGGTGCCCTTAATCCCGCTGTTTCTTTCCCCTATAATGGGCAGATTAAAATCTGTTGGGGTGAGGAAACGACACTGGGAAGTTCAACGCCGGCTTTAGAATTAGCTTTAGTCTATGAGCAGGGCGGCGAATATAAAGTTGTTCGTCAGGGTTATGACCCGGTTAATGGGAGAACGGTTGGTTTTGATGAGAGTCTTGATAAAGATGGCGGCAATTGTACCTCTGGTTTGGCCTTTAGCAAGGATATCAGTTTGGCTGGCGGGGTTTTTAATTTAGCGGCTAGTGATAAACCCTACCTTTTGAGATTAAAACTGCTTTATAATAGCGAATTACAGCCAATTGCCGTTCAGGCTAATAGTAATCTGCCTGAACAAGGGAAATGTTATGAATCATCAGCGACGGTTCAAGTCTCAGGTATTACGCGAAAAATTCGTCAGTGCCAATTTTTTCAAGCTCCACCTGAAATTTTTGATTATGTTCTGTTTTCTACTAGCGATTTAGTTAAATAAACAAAACCTGCCCAATGGAATTTTTTGGCCTAGATGTTGGCTCTCACCAGATTAAAATTGTCAAGCTTAGTAAAAGCGGTAATCAATATCGTTTAATCGCTCTTGGCGCAGCTCCCTCCACCCAAAAGGGTATCCTTTCTGAGGCTGAAAGTGATTTAACCGCTTTGGCCACGATTATTAAAAAACTTCATCAGGAAACAAAGATTAATACCAAAAATGTAGTCTCGGCCTTACCTCAGGATCAAGTTTTTACCCAAGTGGTGACCTTACCTAAACTTTCTGAAGATGAATTGATTTCTGCCCTTAAGTGGGAAGCCGAACAATATATCCCCATTCCTCTGGCTGAGGTGACTTTAACTCATCAGGTTATTGGCGAGACTAAAGAAAATGGCAAGGAAAGAATTGAAGTTCTTTTAGCGGCGGCACCGAATCGTTTGATTGACCGCATGGTGAGAGTTCTAAAAGCCTCCGGGCTTAATCCCTTAAGCTTTGAATTGGAAATTATGTCGATTGCCCGCAGTTTGGTCGCCCCAGGTTCAGAAATTAGTATGGTGGTTGATTTGGGCGGAAGGGCGACTGACATTGCTGTCATTGAAAACGGCCAAATCATTTTTGTCCGCTCAATCCCGACGGCTGGTGAGGCTTTCACTCGGGCCGTGGCGGCTGGCTTAAGTTTAGATACCAATCAGGCCGAAGCCTACAAAAAAGCTTATGGGGCTGATCCGGAAAAATTAGAGGGGAAAATGATAGAAGCGTTAATGCCAATCATTGAAGTGATGGTTGCGGAAATGGAAAAAATCATTCAATTCCACCAATTAGAAAAAAAGAAAAAGATAAACAGGGTTATCTTAACCGGCGGAACAGCTAGTTTGCCGGATATTGCCTCTTTTCTCGCCAAAAAACTTAATTTAGAGATTCAAATCGGCGACCCCTTTGTCTTGGTTGTCAAAGATGCTTTGGTTAAAAAAATTCCTCCTCAAGAATTACCTCTTTATGCCATTGCCAGTGGTCTGGCCATGAAGGAGTTTTAATGAGACAAGAAATTGATTTCCTTAAAGGAGCCAGAGGCGAAAGAGAAAAGAGACTTAAGTTTTTACGCCTGGTCAAGACTTTCAGTCTTTTGCTTCTCCTGGCTTATTGTTTAATCGTCGCCGCTTTTTTTTCTTACGGTTTTTATTTGACAACGGCTTCAAAACAAATCGCTCGTGAGACTACCCTGAAGAAAAATAAAATAGAGGCGTTAAAGGAGGTAGAAACCTTGCAAATAGTTTTAAAACAGAGACTTTCTAATTTACTAAAATTTTTTGATAGCCAAAAGACCTCAGATTTCCCGGCTCTTTTAGACTATTTTTCCAAAACAACTCAGGGTATAAACGTCAAAGAATTGTCTCTTTCTCCAGACGGGAAAATCAAGTTTTCAGGCGAGGCGGCAGAGATGACGGCCCTAGGGCAATCATTAGAGAATTTAACCAATGAAGAAGCCAGCCAATTTTTTTCAAGTATTGTTCTTTCCAGTCTTGATAAAAAAGAAGGCGGTGGCGGTTATCTTTTTACCATTCTTTTAGAAGCAAAGGTTTAATTTAATGAAAATTAATCTTAAAGACTTAAAACCGTTTTTATTACCGGCTTTGATTATCTTTTTGATTTTGGTGGTGACGGCTTTTGTCTTAAAACCAAAATTAGAGGTGATGGTAAAATCGCACCAGCAATTAACCAAAGATAAAAAAATTTTAGCTGATTTGACTAAAAAATTGGCTACCCTTGAGGGTTTAGCCAAGGTTGAATTTTCGGAAAAAACTGACATCGCTTTGGCCGTTTTACCGGCAGAAAAAGACGTCCCCGGCAATCTGGCGGTGATTAAAAATGTGGCTCTTAATAATGGTTTAATTGTCAATGATATTACCATCAGTGAAGTTGGCGAAATTGCCGCCGTTAGTGACGAAATCAAGCTAAAAAAAGATGCCATTCTGCCCTCTTTTAGACTCAATGTTAGTCTCACTGGCAGCCTGGAAATGATAAAAAATTTTATCAGCCAAATTCAATCAACCGCTCCCTTAATGGAGGTTAAAAATGTTTCCCTTTCACAGAAAAAAACAGAAAGCCCAGAAACTAAAATGGAAATTGAGGCCTATTTTCTCCCCTTCCCTAAAACCTTAGGCAAGCCAGAACAACAATTAATCGCCATTACCAGTGGGGAAGAAAAAATCTTCAGTCGCATTAATGGTTTTACTTTTTTGAAAGGTCAGCAAACTTTGCCAAATCTGCCGGTAGGTAAAGAGAATCTCTTTTCTCCCTGAAGTAGAGGTTCTTATTGATTAAGATTGAGGTTGACTTTTCTTTTTTCCTTGATGGCCCTCATCTTTAGAAGCTCTCTTAAGGCTTTGATAGTTCTTCCGTTTTTGCCGATAATAATTTTGATATCTTCAGGATTGGCTTGCAGATTTAGATTAAGTTGGCCTTCTTCTTCTTTCTCCTCTACGACAACGTCATCCGGATGGTCAACAATGGCTTTTAATAAAAATTCAAGAAGCTTTTTCATTTTGAGTAATTAATTTTTTGACGGCGGGTGTTAATTGTGCTCCTTTTTTACACCAGGCATCCAAGAGAGCCCGCTCAATTTTAATTGTCTCCGGTTTAGTTTTAGGATCATAAAAGCCTAAAACAGCCAGATTTTTCCCATTAAGTTTACTTCTAGTCTCAGAGGCAACAATCCGATAAGAAATTTTATTTTTAGCTCCGATCCGGGAAAGTCTAATTTTAACCATAGGATGTATTTTACCCCCTTTTAAGATTTATTTCAATGAATTTATCCTGAATTATGATTTTCCAAGTAGCCATTTATTTAAATACATGAGAATATTTAAAGTTTTTATTCTGGCATTCTTTTTTCTTTTTGGCCAGTATAGAAATAACTTTTGGCAATGTCCAAACTTCGAATATTTACTTGAGGTGTTGGTTGAAGAATATAAAGATCACTTTTTGAACCAATCGATTTGGCTTTATGATATTCATTAAATCCACGTATTTTTTCTTGGATAATCAAACCTAAAGAAGTAATAATTTTTTGAATTTTTAAGCCTCTTTCCGTATTTCTATCTGTATAGCCATAGCACATAAAATATTGTTTTATAGATAAAAATTCTGGTTTTTTTCTTTTTTTGTTATCGCCAGTTTCAAGAGTAGCCTCCATCGCTCTTATCAGCCAAGTATTTACTCCTTGTGGCGTGTATGGTGGGTCAAAAAAAACAACGTCATAGTTATTAAATCTTGCTTTGTCTAATGGGTTCCTAAGATCATGTTCATATAGCTCAATTGGGAAACCTTCATTTTTTGAAATATCTTTTAAGAACCCCAATACTCGATGGTCGATATCAACTACAGAGACCCTTTTTGCATTATAAAATAAGCTAAATGCAATAGAGGTTAAATCGCTGTCTCCAAGAAAAAGAACCGATTTTTGAGAAATATCTTTGATGCCCCCTAAAACTAATGCTCTACGTAAGACTGTTTCTTCAATGGCCCAAAATTGGTCGAAGTTTCTGTTTGGCTTTGGTCTTTTTTTACCATGTTGTGATAATAAAACGCTGAATCTCTCGATTTGCTCATTTTTAACTTCGAATCTTAGCATGGTGGATAATTCTACTTTTTTAAAGCTAAATTTTCAAGGGCTTGTTTGGCGGCTTCTTCTTGAGCTTTTTGCTTGCTCTTCTCGGTACCGGTAGCGAGGATTTCTCCTTTGGCCAAAACGTTGACCGTAAAGATTTTTTTATGTTCCGGCCCTTTTTCTTTAATTGTTTTGTAAATTGGCGACTGGCCGCTTTGGGCTTGAATTTTTTCCTGAAGCAAACTCTTGTAATCTTTAAGACGTCCAGAGCGTATAACTTCTTTTAATAAAGCTTCAAAATTCTTCCAAATAAAAATTTCAGTTGCTTTTAAACCCTGATCGAGAAAGAGAGCGCCGATAATTGCCTCCAAGGTGTTGGCCAAAAGAGTGGGATTTTTTTGCCCCTGGGTTTCTTTTTCCCCTTTGCTTAGTAAAAGATACTCGCCAATCTTTAATCTTTGGGCAATCTGGGTTAAAGAAGTTGTTTTAACCAAATTTGAACGGAGATTGGTTAATTTACCTTCAGTAAACCAGGGGAACTTTTTAAATAACCAATCAGAAACGATAAAGGATAGAACCGCATCGCCTAAAAACTCAAGCCTTTCGTTTGATTGAATCTGTTGTTTTTTGAATTCATTTAAATAAGAACGATGAGTTAAGGCCTCCCTTAAAAGGTTTGGATTTTTAAACCTAAAACCTAGATTTTTTTCTAATTCTTCGAAGTTCATTTAAGATTTTTAAAGACAGTCCCCAAAACGCCATTAATAAAGGAAGAGCTTTTTTCACTGCCAAAAGTCTTGCCTAATTCAATCGCCTCATCGATAATTACTTTGGGCGGTTCTTTGCGTTTGATGGTTAACTCCCAAATGGCCAATCTTAAAATGGCCAAATCAACTTTATTAATTTGTTCCAGCGGCCATTCTGGTGCCGCGCCGGTGACAGTTTCGTCAATTTTTTTAAGGGCTTTCTTTACCTTTTTACCAATCTCCGTTTGCGGATTGTTTTCTTTTTGAAAAGAAAAAGCAAAGAGATCTTGAACGACTTCTTCGCGTTTCTTATGACGTGGGTCAAACCGTGTTTTCATCCTTGTTTTTGATTCCCGCCATCTGGCGGTGTACGGATTTCAAAAAGCGTTGCTTTAAAGCCGCTCTTCTTTTGCCTTGGCGGTAGGTGGAATGTTTTCTTTTAGGTTGGGCTCCCATATTTTAATTTGGTTCAATGTTCTTTATTTTATCTTTTTTCAGTTTGGCTTGCAAGAGAGGATATTGGCCAACTTTGGGCAGGATTTCCCCGGCAGCTCGCTTCGTTTTTTCAATCAGCTCCAGATCAGCAAAGGAAGCGATTTTCAAGTCAAGAAAGCCGTGCTGGGCCGTGCCATAGATTTCACCCGGCCCTCTTAACTTCAAGTCTAATTCAGCCAACTGGGAACCAATGTTAATTTTTTCTAAAGCCTTGATTCTTTCAAAAGACTTGCCTGAGGTAGAGGGGGTGAATAAAAGGCAAAAAGATTCCTTGCTGCCTCGGCCAACGCGGCCCCGAAGTTGATGGAGCTGTGATAAACCAAATCTTTCCGCCCCTTCAATTAACATGATGGTTGCTTGAGGGATATCAATGCCGACTTCTACCACCGGCGTGGCGATTAAGATATCCAAAAGACCCTCTTTAAATTGTTTCATCACTTCGTTTTTCTCCTGGCTTTTCATCCGGCCGTGCAGCAAACCTAATTTTAAATCAGGGAAAACTTTTTTAGAAAGGTTTTCAAACTCAACTTTAGCCGCTTTAACTGACTGCAGTGTTTCCGACTCTTCAATTAAAGGGCAGATGATAAAAGCCTGCTCATCACTGTCTTTAATCCTCTCTCTTATCCAGCTGTAGGCGCTGTTTCTTTTTTGTGGAGGAACCACCCAGGTTTTAATCTTCTGCCGGCCGGGTGGCATTTCATCCAGTACCGAAAGGCTTAAATCGCCATACAAGGTTAAGGCGATGGTTCTGGGAATCGGCGTGGCGGTCATCGTCAAGATATGAGGCGACATTCTTTTTCGTGGTAAGTTGGCTTTTTGGATTAATTTGGCTCTTTGTTCTACGCCAAAACGTTGTTGCTCATCAATAATCACCAAACCTAATTTTTTAAATTGAGCCCTTTTATGGATTAAAGCATGAGTGCCGATTAAAACATCAAAATTTTCAGTTTTGATTCCCGAACTCCCTGTCAAAAGAAAGACCTTTAGGCCTAAAGATGCTAATAATTGTTTTAAAGTTTGGTAATGCTGATGAGCTAAGATTTCCGTCGGGGCCATTAAGGCTGATTGAGTATTATTAAGCCAGGCAAGATAAATGGCTAAGGCGGCAATAACCGTTTTGCCACTACCGACATCTCCTTGCAAAAGCCGGTTCATCGGTTTGTTTTGGCCCAAATCGTTTAAAATTTCACGAGAAGCCCTTTTTTGGGCACGGGTTAGTTCAAAGGGAAGATTTCGCATAAATTCTAAAACTTTTTCCTGGTCAACAAAGAACTGAAAAGCCAATTTTTCTTTCTGCCAGGCTTGTTTTCTTTGGCCAACCTCAAGCTGGAGTAAGAAAAGTTCTTCAAAGGCAAAGCGCTCTCTGGCTTTTTCAGCGGCTGGCATATCTTTGGGGAAATGAATACTTCTCAGGGCTTGATTAAAATCTTCAAGCCGCTGTTTTTTTCCTATCGTTTCCGGTAAAAAATCAGTCAGCGGTGATTTCATCTGTTTTATCAGCCAGGAAATTCTTGAACGGAGCCATTTCGAACTGATGCCATAAGTTTCATGATAAACCGGGACGAGCCGTCCAGTATGAATCTCGCTGGCCGTACTTTCGTAATCCGGCGAAAGCATAATTTTTTTTCGTCCGAACCAATCAATTTTACCGGAAAAGCGATAGTTCTCCCCTACTTTCAGAATTTTGATTAGAAAAGGTTGATTAAACCAGATGATTTCCATCTGTCCGCTGTTATCCGAAACCTGAGCTTTTTGAATTTTTCTACCATGGCGGGTGTATTGATTTTTAATCTCAACAATGGTTCCTTTAATGGTTACCGTCTCCCCTGGTTGGACTTTGTTCACCGGGGAAATCAAAGAATAGTCTTCATAGCGAAAAGGAAAATGATAGAGCAAGTCTTCAACCGTTTTAATGTTTAACTTTTCCAGTCTTTTGGCATAAATCGGACCCACCATAAAAAGATCGGCCACTTTTGCTTGGAGATTCATTTTTATTTAAAAAGCGAATAGACCAAAGGCAGCATGGAAGTCAAAATCAAAGCAAAAGAAGCGACCGCGACTAAAATAATCCAAAGTTTTTTCTGTTTTTTAGAAAGAATCATTTTATTTTAATTTTTACAAATTTTTTCTTGCCGGCGCGAATAACAGTTCCGTCTTTAACTTTATCAGTTGAAAATTCCTTAAGGGTAAAGCCATCAATATCAACACCACCCTGATTAATTAATCTTTTTGCCTCACTATTTGATTTAACTAAACCACTTGTCGTTAAAATCTCAATAATATCTTGTTTTTTAGTTGGTTTAATTGAATAAACTGTGATGTTTTCTTCTGGTAGCTGGCCTTTTTGAAAAACTTGCTCAAATTCTTTTTCCGCATTTTTTGCGTCTTTTTCTGAATGTAAATTGGTAACAATTTCTCGTGCCAGCCATTTCTTTTTTTCTATTGGGTTAAGCTGTTCCGTTTCCACTTTTTCCATGGGGATATCGGTTAAAAGTATGAAGCCTGGTTGGATCATTTCATCTGGCCAAGACATAATTTTACCAAACATTTCACTTGGTTTTTCATCTAAGGCGATAAGATTGCCTTCTGTTTTACCCATTTTTTCTTTTCCTGGTTCAGTTAAAAGCTGTGTGGTCAAAACAAATTTTTCTTTATTTATCATTTTTTTCATTAGTGTTCTACCGGCTAACATATTAAAGGTTTGGTCATTACCCCCAATCTCCATATCAACATTCATGGTTACTGAGTCATAAGCCTGGAAAATAGGATATAAAAATTCGTGAACATAAATTTCTTTTCCTTCTTCAATTCTTTTTTGAAACATATCTCTTTCGAGCAACTGAGAGACAGTAAATTGAGAAGCAATTTGAAGCATGTCTACAGGCTTTAGCTTGTTGGTCCATTCCTCATTGTGTAAAAAACGGACATTGGCCCTTTTTAAATCTAAAATTTTCCCAATTAATTCTTTATAATTGGCCGAGTTTCTTTCTACCTCTGCTTTGGTTAATTGTTTACGAGTTGCCAATTTATCGGTGGGGTCTCCAATTTGTGCGGTGAAATCACCCATCAAAACAATAATTTCTTGATCCAAATCTTGAAGTTGACGCAATTTTCTTAAGACGACCATATGTCCCAGATGTAACTTACCCGTTGGATCAATGCCGTTATAAATTCTAAATTTTTTCCCTGAACGTAAAACTTTTTCCAGACCTTCTTTAGAAGGATAAATTTTCTCCACTCCCCTGGTCAAGACTTCTTCAATTTTATCCATAATTCAATTGTAAAATTTTCTATGCTATTATTCAATAATACCGTTGTTTATTAACTCCTTTAATCACAATAGGATTCGTTCAGCATCAATTAACATAGAAAGAGAAGTAGGAGCAACGCCAGCCCCAGGGCCAGTTAAAACATAACTTCCATCCCTTCCAAATTTGCCCTCTGAAATCAAAACAGCGTTATTCACTCCACTAGGAATTAATTCCCTAAATAAAGGGTTGTTCTCTATATGTTTAAATCCTGCCGAAATGTACCAATTTTTAAGTCGATATTTAAAGCCCCAAATAACATCTTCCTCATTGTTCGAATCTTTAGTGATAGAGACGATATATCTTCTACTGGAAGCTTCTCTTTCAAGTTTTTTTAATTTGTTCATTTCAATTTTTTGGACTTGAATATCTCTTGCAACCATCCTTTTAGAAATAAGGTTGCAGGAATTAAACAAGATAGATGTTTTCATAGGAACATCACCGACTGCTTCTTGATTAATAATCTCTAGGGGATTTTCTGCCATCGGTTCGGTATATCCTAATTTTTTTGTTTCTTCCACAACTTCTCCCAAACTTCTACCCTGAGATAATCCTTCAAAAATATAGTTTAGCGTTCCGTTTACAACGGCGTGGATTTCCTCTACTTGTGGGTTCATTCTTTCCCTTAGGTATCTTAATAATCTTGATCCGCCACCAACAGTAGCGCTATAGCCTATTTTCCCATTTTTAATTGCCCCTTCAAGTCTTGAGTAATAGTTAGATAAAGCTCCTTTCTCGCAGGTTACAATGGGAACATTTGCATTTAGTGAGGTTTTAATATAATTAAAAGCAGTCTTACCATCATCTAGCGTGGGGATTGTTAAGAAAACTAGATCCAATCCTTTAATTCGTAAAGGATAATCTTTAATGTTTCCAATTTTATTATTAGATAAACCTTTAAAAAATCCTTTAGTCCCCATGGTCCATTCAATAGTCCATTTTTTAGAAAGAACTCTTTTATAAAGTTCTGAGCCAACATTTCCTTTACCAATAATTCCTACTGAAATATTTTTCATAATTCTATCCAGTGATTTAACTTTAAATTATAAATTCTTCTATGCTATAATTCAAGAATGAGTCGTTGGCAGGAGATTTGGCAGCAGAGAAATTCTCATTCTCGCCGCCGTCTCCACTTGCCCCATCACCGGAAGATTATTAAGAGCAAATTTTTCGCCAGATTAGCCCTTTTTTGTTTTATTGGCTTGATTGCTTTGGGTTTTCTGATGACTGGCTTGTTTGCTTTCTACGTTAAAGATTTACCTCAGCCAGACAAAATTATCCGCCGGGAAGGTTTTTCCACCAAGATTTATGACCGGAATGGAGAACTTTTATATGATATTTTTTCCAACCAGAAAAGAACACCGGTTGAACTTAAAGACGTCCCCCAGCATCTGCGCAACGCCACCATTGCCATTGAAGATAAAAATTTCTACCAACACGGTGGTTTTGACCCCACGGGAATGTTTCGAGCTCTTTATAATATCGTTGTTCACCGCCGGCTTCAAGGCGGTTCGACTTTAACTCAGCAATTGGTTAAAAATGTTCTTTTAACTTCTCAAAGAACCATTCCCAGAAAGTTGAAAGAGTTTATTTTAGCGGTTCAGATTGAGAAAAAATACTCTAAAGACCAGATTTTACAGATGTATCTTAATGAAGCCCCTTATGGCGGCACGGCTTGGGGGGCGGCTGAGGCTGCGGAAACTTATTTTAATAAAAATGTTAGTGAGTTAAATTTAATCGAATCAGCTGTTTTGGCTGGATTGCCGCAACGGCCAAGTGTTTACTCGCCTTTTAGCGACAGTTCCCAGGCCTACGTGGTTAGAACAGAACAGGTTTTAAGAAGAATGCGAGAGGACGGCTATATTAGCCGCGAACAAGAGAAAGAGGCGCTTAAACAACTGGACAAGATAGAATTTGCCACCGAAGGTTCAAATTTTAAAGCTCCTCATTTTGTCATGTATGTGAAGAAACAATTAGAGGAACGCTACGGCCAGCAGGTTGTTGAAGGAGGTGGTTTACGGGTTTACACCACACTGGATTTAGATATTCAGGAAGAGGCCCAAAAAGCCGTCACTGAAGAGATTGCCAAAGTGGAAGCGGTTCATATTACCAACGGCGCGGCTTTAGTTATGGATCCCAACAACGGTGAAATTTTGGCCATGGTCGGTTCCAAAAATTATAATGATCCGAATTATGACGGCAAGGTTAACGTCACCCTTTCTTTAAGACAGCCTGGTTCCGCCATTAAGCCGGTGACTTATTTAACGGCTTTGAAAAAAGGTTACACCGCTGCCACTCTTTTAATGGATACGCCGACAACCTTTCCGATTGGAGGTGGCCAGCCGGATTACAAGCCGGTTAATTATGACGGCCAGTTCCACGGCCCCCTTCAGATGCGTTTTGCCTTAGGCAACTCTATCAATGTCCCCGCTGTAAAAATGTTGGCCCAAGTCGGTCTGAAAGAGATGTTACAGACCGGTTATGAACTTGGTTTGTCAACTTTAGAACCAACAACTGACAACTTGAAGCGTTTTGGTTTGTCAGTCACTCTAGGTGGTGGCGAAGTCAGGTTGCTGGAATTGGTTGAGGCTTATGCCGCTTTTGCCAATGGGGGTTTAAAGGTTGAGCCGATATCAATTTTAAAAGTTACTGATAAAGATGATAAGGTTTTATTTGAGCAAAAAAACACTCAAGGCAGAAGAGTCATTACCGAACCTCAGGCTTTTCTTATTTCCCATATCCTTTCCGATAATAATGCCCGTCTGATTACCTTTGGTGAAAGAAGTGCCTTAAATGTTCCAGGACGTACCGTGGCCGTTAAAACCGGAACAACCAATGATAAAAGAGATAACTGGACCATCGGTTGGACGCCGCAGGTTGTGGCCGGCGTTTGGGTGGGGAACAATGATAACAGCCAGATGAAAGAAGTTGCCTCCGGTATTTCCGGAGCGACACCGATTTGGCGCCGGATTATCCAAGCGGCCTTAGCGGATAAAAGCAATCTCAGTTTTAATGTTCCTGAAGGTATTGTTACTGCCGAGGTCGATCAGGTCTCCGGTTATCGGGTCCATGACGGCTATCCTTCACGGATTGAATATTTTATTAAAGGCACCGAACCAACCGGTGACGATCCCATCCACGCCAAATTAAAACTTTGCCGCGGTCAGGATAAACTGGCAACAGTCGCCCAAATTGCCAGAGGCGAATATGAAGAAAAGGAATATTTTGTTTTTCAGGAAGATGACCCTATTTCTTCAGACGGAATTAATCGTTGGCAACAAGGAATTGACGAGTGGTTGGCTGGACAAGGTGATTCACGCTACCATCCGCCCAAGGAATACTGCGGTTCAACTACAGAAATAGAAGTCAGCATTAATGAGCCGGCCAATCGCACCCAAATCGATAGTAATGACGTTAAGGTAGCTGGTAAAATCGTGGCCACCAATGATATTAAAAAAATCGAAATCTTAATTAATAATGAACTTAAAGAAACAATTGAAAACAGCAAAAAGTTCGAAAAGATTTTTAATTTAGATAAAGGAACTTATAAGATTAAAGTTAGAGCTTATGATAATCAAGGCAACCAAGGTGAAAGAGAAGCCGAAATCGGCGTTCAAGTCCCCTGGGATTGGCAACCAACCCCCTCACCCACTCCTAACCCCTCCCCTTAATTTTGACTTAGGTTGTATAATAATAGATGAGATATGAATAAAGAGAGACATTCTTATTCTGGTGGTAAAAAAGAGATTCGACTTTCACCGGGTGCACGTAAGCATATTCGCCTCATGAAACAAGGAGGAGATACTAAGGGAGCTTGGGGATTTAGAGAAAAAGAGCTAGAGGAGAAGAGAGCACAACAACGCAGAGAATTAGAAGAATTAGAAAGAAGACTCAAAGACAAAGAAGAGTCAGACCCCTATAAAATTGCTGAAATGAAATTTACAACACCCTGGCTTAAAGAAAAGTTGGGCGATATCACAGGGGATGAAAGAAAAAAGGATGTAAAGAAGATAATTACAGGTCTTGAGCCAGATATTTTTAAAAAGTTTGTGATGGGAGAAAATGGGAATGGGAAAACCAAGGCAAGAGAGATTATAGATAAAATATTTCCAAGGGAAGAATCTCTAAACGAATTAGAGGAATTAGAAATAAAACAAATGGGAGAGAAATATCTTTCTCGTGAAGAAGCCCTTAAAATAAAATTTACCCACATTTGGCTTGAAGTTAAATTAGGTAAGATTGTGGAAGAGGAGGAAAGATTTAAGAAAATCATTAACGTCTATAAGAGCTATCCTGATATCGCTGAGGCATTTAAAAGAGACAAAGCAAAAGAGATTATAAATAGCCTTTTCCCATCGGAGAAGCCAAAAACTGGGGGTGTTGGCCGCTGTAAAGTAGCTACTAGAAAAGATTAACTTTTTAATTGAATTTTTAATTTATCTTTAAGGCCTTTTATTATCTTATTTCTAATTTTTTCCACTTCTTCATCCGTTAAAGTTTTCTTTGTGTCCTGGTAAGTAACTCTAAAAGTCCGGCTGTCTTCAAAAGAATCGATTAATTCCACCCTTTGAATGATTAAACTGGTGG
>Ga0210024_1001604_pt1 | contig 20348 bp, 20 predicted proteins | sample CryGeymeta201525_FD_183988 | JGI IMG/M metagenome (GOLD analysis project Ga0210024, IMG submission 183988) | Groundwater microbial communities from Crystal Geyser aquifers in Utah, USA - Crystal Geyser metaG 2015-25 (SPAdes) (version 2) | ecosystem: Environmental > Aquatic > Deep subsurface >...
CATCGACACCATCAACCTGGGCGCGCTCGACGCAGGCCGAAGCAACTTTACGTGGGATGCGTCCAAGTTCAGCTTCACTGGCAACCCCAACTTCAAGATCACCGCCACCACCGGCGGCAAAGCAATTGAGAGCGCGGCGCTCGCACGCGCCACGGTGCAATCGGTCAGCAGCGACAACGGCGCGATGATGGTGCAGTTGGCCGGGCGCAACCCGGTGAGCTACAGCAGCGTCAAGGCCATTTTGTAAATAACCTTCAAGTCATCAAGGAAACCACCATGTCGTTCCAAACCGGACTCTCAGGACTCAATGCCTCCAGCCGCAACCTGGATGTGATCGGCAACAACATTGCCAACGCCAACACCACCGGCATGAAATCGTCACGCGCTGAATTTGGCGACTTGGTGGCCTCGTCACTGGGCGTGGGTGGTGGCGGCGGCGTAGGTATTGGCGTCGGGATAGGCGCAATCGCACAGCAATTTTCCCAGGGCAATATCAACACCACCAACAACGAACTGGACGTGGCGATCAATGGCAGCGGATTTTTTCAACTGGCCCAACCCGATGGATCAATCGCCTACACCCGCGACGGTTCGTTCAAGCTGGACAAAGACGGCTTTTTGAGAACCAACACGGGCGCCAACGTGATGGGTTTCCCTACCGACAACCTGGGCAACGCCACCAGCGTCACACCGCAAAAAATGCAACTTCCCACCAGCGCACCCATCGCTGCGAAGGCCACATCGACCATCACAGCCGAGTTCAATCTTGACGCCCGGGCACCAGTCGCAGCCACCCAGGTGCCACCGACGCCGCGCACCACTTACGGCACGTCGTTGACGTTGTTTGATTCGCAAGGTGCACCGGTTCCGTTGAGTGTGTTTTTCGAGCGCGTCGCATCCACAACGACCGACAACTGGGATGTCTACGACGTTGCCAGCGGCGGGTCACCGCTGTTTCAGTTGCAGTTCGACGCCAATGGCACACTGACCGCACCCGCGGCGCCACCCACACTGACTGTCGCCACACCGTCAGCCGTCACGCCGGTTATTTCAACGACGCTCGATATTGCCAAGGTAACGCAATTCGGTGCGGCGTTTGCGGTGTCCAACCTGACGCAAGACGGCTTCGCGCCTGGTGAACTGACGGGCCTGAGTATTGGCGAAAGCGGCGTCATCACCACCCGCTTTTCCAACGGGCAAACCCAGGCCGCAGGACAAATCCTGCTGGCTGATTTTCGTAATGTGCAAGGCCTGAAACCCCTGGGCAATAACGCCTGGGCGGCCACCTTTGATTCCGGTTTGCCGGTACAAGGCAAGGCTGGCGATGGCAAATTTGGCGCCCTGCGCGCGGGCGCACTGGAAGAGTCCAACGTCGACCTGACCAGCGAACTGGTCAATATGATCACCGCGCAACGCGCTTACCAGGCCAATGCGCAAACGATCAAGACCCAAGACCAGATTTTGTCGACGCTGGTCAACCTGCGCTGATCGAACCATGGACCGCCTGATCTACACCGCCATGACCGGCGCCAGCGCCGCATCGAGTCGGCAGGCGGTGCTGGCCAACAACCTGGCCAACGTCTCAACCAACGGCTTTCGCGCCGAACTGTCTACCTACCGTGCGGTTCCTGTGCGCGGCGACGGTGCCACCACACGCGTGATGGCGATCGAAGCTACCCCGGGCTGGCTCGACTTGCCTGGCAGCCCGCAGCGCACCGGCCGTGCCATGGACGCGATGACCACCGGTAACTCCTGGTTTGGCGTACAGGGGCTTGACGGCACCGAGGCCTACACGCGCAACGGCTCGTTTGAGGTGGACGCCACCGGCCTGCTTAAAACCAACACCGGCCTGACCGTCTTGAGCGACGGCGGCGCGCCGATCAGCGTGCCGGCCGGTGCCGAAGTCACACTGGGCAGTGATGGCACGCTCAGCGCCAAAGTAGGCAACCAGCCGCCAACAGGGATCGGACGCCTTAAGCTGGCCACGCCCACAACAGACGATCCACTGCAGCGCGGCGGCGATGGGCTGTTTCGCACAACCTCAGGTGACGCCATGCCCAATGACACCAACGCGCGTCTGCAATTGGGCGTGATCGAAGGCTCCAACGTCAACGCGATCGAAGCCATGGTCGGCATGATCCAGACCGCGCGCCAGTTCGAGGCGCAAACCCGTCTGATGCAGACCGCCGAGGCCGACGACCGTGCCGCAGCGCAACTGCTCAGTATGCAAGGCTAATTTCCAAGGACACGTATCATGAGTAACTCCCTGTGGATATCCAAAACCGGCATGGAAGCCCAACAAAGGCAACTGGACGTCATCTCCAACAACCTGGCCAATGTGTCAACCAACGGTTTCAAGCGCGCCACTGCGGTGTTTGAAGACCTGATGTACCAGAACCTGCGCCAGGTGGGCGCCAACAGCACGGAGCAATCGACGCTGCCCACCGGCCTGCAAATTGGCCTGGGTGTGCGCACCGTGGCAACCAGCCGCTCGTTCACGCAGGGCAATATGCAGCAGAGCAACAACAAGCTCGACGTGGCGATCCAGGGCGACGGCTTCTTTCAGGTGACAATGCCCGACGGCACCACCAGTTACAGCCGCGACGGCGCGTTTCAAATCAACGCAGCGGGCGCACTGGTGACCGCCACCGGGCTGCCGATTGCCAACGGCGTGACCGTGCCCGCGAACGCCACAACCGTCAGCATCTCGGGCGACGGCACGGTCTCGGCCACCGTCCCGGGCAACACCGCGCCGCAACAGATCGGCACGATTGCACTGGCGCGTTTTATCAACCCGGCGGGTCTGACACCGCTGGGCAGCAACCTGTATGCCGAAAGCGCTGCCTCGGGTCAACCGACAACGGGTACGCCCGGTGCCGACGGCATGGGCGCGCTGATGCAGGGCTTTCTGGAGACGTCCAACGTCAACGTGGTAGAGGAACTGGTGACGATGATCCAGACCCAGCGCGCGTACGAAATGAATTCAAAAGCGATCCAGACGTCTGACCAGATGCTGCAAAGGCTCGGCCAACTTTGACGCAAGGATGTCATCATGAGCCACCTCATTTGCTATTTATATAGGAGCTATAAGCGCCTCATTTATAAGAGCTTTGTGCTATTTTTTCCATTAATATTGGGTGCCTGTGCATCGTTGCCACAGCCGGTCTCGGTTGATTTTCCAGACACGCAAGCGGCCAAGCCGATTGCTACCGCAATACTCCCAGCCGGCCCGGCCACGGGCAGCCTGTTCCAGAGGTCCGGCTACCGCCCGGGCTTTGAGGATGCCCGCGCGCGCATGGTCGGTGACGCCATCACGATACGGATTGTCGAGAACGTCACCGCAAGCCAGGTATCGAGTTCCACAGCCAACCGCACCACCTCAGGCTCAACCAGCGTCAGTGCGTTCCCATTTATTTCGGCCCCCGGCATTGCCAAACTGACCACCGGCACCAAATCAGCCAGCGATTTTTCCGGCGAAGGTGGCACCGAAAGCACCAACACCTTTTTTGGCACCATCACCGCCACCGTGGTTGACGTGCTGCCCAACGGGCATCTGGTGGTGGCCGGTGACAAGCAAATTGGCGTCAACCAGAACGTCGACGTGATGCGCTTTAGCGGCACCGTTGACCCGCGGCTGATCCAGCCTGGCAATTTGATCAACTCGACTCAGGTCGCCAACGCGCGCATGGAGTCCAAAGGCCGTGGCGCGCAGGCTGAAGCGCAAACAGTTGGCTGGTTAACCCGCTTCTTTTTCAGCTTTTTGCCGTTCTGAAGTTTTGCAGAATGGTGCCGAGGGATCAACCATGTATGCCACCGCCCAAACTTTCGCCGCCGCCGCACACCTGCACAAGCTGGGTGCTTGCCTGCTGCTGGCATTGGCGCTGGTGGCTGGCGCACTGACAGCTACGGACGTCCAGGCCGCGCGCATCAAGGAAGTAGCTGCTGTCGAAGGCGTGCGCAGCAACCAACTCACCGGTTTTGGACTGGTAGTGGGGCTCGACGGCACCGGTGACCAGACCACGCAAATGCCTTACACCTCGCAGGGCATGGCCAATTACCTGCAGCAACTGGGCATCACCTTGCCCACGGCGTCATTGTCGCAACTGCAGATGAAAAACGTCGCCGCGGTGCTGGTGACGGCGCAATTGCCAGCGTTTGCCCGCCCCGGGCAGGCGATTGACGTTGTTGTGTCGTCGGTGGGCAACTCCAAGTCGCTGCGCGGCGGCATGTTGATCTCGACCCCGCTCAAGGGTGCCGACGGTGAAATTTACGCCATTGCCCAAGGCAACCTGGTCGTCTCCGGCGCCGGTGCCGCAGCCGGTGGCAGCAAGGTACAAGTCAATCACTTGAGCGCCGGACGCATTCCCAACGGCGCCCAGGTCGAGCGGGTGGTGCCAACCCCGCTCCAAGAAGGTACTGGTGTGACGCTGGGGCTGGAGTCGAGCGACTTTCAGACCGCGCGACGCGTGGCGCAAGCCATCAACAACCGTTTTGGCGCCGGTGCGGCGCAAGCCATCGACGGGCGCACCATCAAGGTCAACGCCCCGACCGATCCCAACGCGCGGGTCACCTTCATGGCAGAGTTGGAAGAACTGCCACTGGAATCGTCGGTGCCGTCGGCCCGGGTGGTGATCAACGCGCGCACCGGCTCGATCGTGATGAACCAGGCTGTCACGCTGGGGTCAGTGGCTATTGCGCACGGTAATTTGTCGATCAGCATCACCAACACGCCGACGGTGAGCCAACCCAACGCGCTGGCACAAGGGCAAACGACGGTCACCAACAAGGCCGACATCCAGATCCGGCAAGAGCCTGGTATGTTGATCGAGTTGCCGGCAGCAGCACAACTGTCAGACGTGGTGCGTGCGCTCAATTCACTCGGCGCCACACCGCAAGACCTGCTGGCCATTTTGCAGGCGATCAAGGCCGCTGGCGCACTCAACGCCGAGCTTGAGGTGATTTGATGAGCCTGGGCACATCACGCCTGGACAACGCGCTGGCGGCCGACGCCACCGCGTTGAACCAGCTCAAGGCGCAGGCGCGCGACAGGACACCCGAAGCCATCAAGACGACGGCAAGACAGTTTGAGTCGCTGTTCATGCGTGAGCTGATCAAAAGCATGCGCGAGGCGACCATGAAGTCCGGCCTGCTCGACAACCCCGGTAGCGACCTTGGCACCGACTTGCTCGACCAGCAGTTTGCGGTGCAGATGTCGGGCCAGCCCGGCGGCCTCTCGGACCTGATTGCCGCGCAGTTGGCGCGCCAGATGGGGGTGGCGATGCCGGGCAGCAATACGCAGCCACTGGCAACGCCACCGCTAAGCGCACTGCAACGCTCGTCCTCGGTGGCGGCCTACCAGGCCAACACCACGCGCCCAAGCGGTGGCCAAAGCAGTTTTGTCGCACGGCACACCGCGGCAGCGCAACGCATCGCACAAGAAACTGGCATCCCGGCGAGCTACATGGTCGGCCAGGCCGGGCACGAAACCGGCTGGGGCCAGCATGAGATCAAGCTACGCGGCGGCGCGCCGTCACACAACCTGTTTGGCATCAAGGCCGACGCCAGCTGGCGCGGCAAGGTGGCCGAGGTCACCACCACCGAATACGTCGGTGGCGTGGCGCACAAGACAACCGCCAAGTTCCGTGCCTATGATTCGTACGATGAGTCGTTTCGGGATTACGCCCGGCTGATTACCCAGTCGCCGCGCTACGCCCGGGTGGTGCAGCAAACCGACTCGCCCCTGGCGTTTGCCAGTAGCCTGAAGAAGGCGGGCTACGCCACCGACCCGAATTACGCCGCCAAGTTGAGCCGCGCCATTGAAACCACCCAGCGCCTGCAAGTCCGCACACAAGTGGTGGCCCAAAGCATATGAGCATTCTCAACGTCGCCACCCGCGCCTTGATAGCCAACCAGGTGATCTTGCAAACCGCCGGCAACAACATTGCCAACGTCAACACGCCGGGCTATTCGCGCCAGAACGCGGTTTTGCAAACTGTTGAAGGGCAGTTTACCGGCGGCGGCTACATCGGTCGTGGGGTGGACGTGGCGACCATCCAGCGCAGCTACAGCGACTTTTTGATTCGCCAATCGGCACTGTCGGGCGCCACCAGCGCGGGTGATAACGCACGCGCCGACAAGCTCAGACAGCTCGAAGCGCTTTTTCCTGGGGGCAACAGTGGTCTGGGTGCGTCCGTCAGCGACATGCTCAATGCCTTCTCTGATGTGTCGAGCGCCCCCACCGACCTGACCGCACGTACCGTGGCCCTCACACGCGTCAGCGAAGCCGCCGCACGCATGCGCAGCGCCTCGCAAAGTCTGGACGATTTGCAACTGGGCGTCAAACAGGAACTGTCGCAAAAGGTCGACGCCATCAATACCCTGGCCAAGAGCATTGCCGCGGTCAATGACAAAATTGCGCGCACGCAAGGCAGCGGCCAGACCCCCAATGATTTGCTCGATCAGCGTGACCAGTTGATCCGTGAGATGAATCGATTTATCCAGACCAGTTCGATTCCAGCCACCGACGGGACAGTGGGCGTTTTCATTGGCGGCAGCCAGGCGCTGGTACTTGGCTCGGCAGCATCCGCACTGAGCCTTAGCTCTGACGATTTCAAGGACCCCTTGAAGAGCAAACTGTCAATTAATCGCAGCGGCCAAGTCGTCACCCTGGACGAAGCCATGCTCGGCGGCGGCGAAGTGTCCGGACTGCTGCGCTTTCAAAACACCGACCTGGCTGAAGGACGCAACCTATTGGGTCGACTGACGCTCGCCATCAGCACCAGCATGAACGCGCAACATGCACTCGGGCTGGATCTGGATGGCAATGTGGGTGGAAACTTGTTCACGCCGACCGCCTTCGGCGCAAGCAACATATTCGTCCCAAGCGCCCCGGCGGTACCCAACACGGGCACGGCGAGTCTGGCTCTTTCTATCAGCGATGTCAGCCAATTTGCGGCTTCCGACTACGAGGTCAACTTCACCGGACCTGCAGCGGGCAGCATCACCCGAAAAGCAGACGGCGTGGTCACCACCTTTGCCGCGGTGCCAATCATCATCGATGGTTTGACAGTCGGCATTGCCTCGGGCGCAGCTAACGCGGGCGACCGATTTTTGCTCAAGCCTTTCAGCACATCGGCCAGCAACATTCGGGCTGAATTTTCGTCGCCGCGGGCTCTCGCGATAGCCAGCCCGGTCGCAGGACAAATGGGTATGGCCAATACGGGCAGCCTGCAATTGGCGAGCTTGCAGACCCGCACCAACCCTCCGACCAATGTACCGGTGACGATCACATTTACCGGCAGCAATACCTACACCCGCAGTGATGCGGCGGGCTCGTTTAGCTACACCTCTGGTCAGGTGATCGAAGGCACCGAACCCGCCACCAGCCCGCTGAGCCAGTGGTCACTGACACTGCAAGGTACACCGAAACCCGGTGACACTTTCACCGTGCTGGCACAGCCTGCCGCATTTCGCAATCTCAATGCCGGCAACGCCGCTGCAATGATGAACCTGCGCGAAACCCCCATGTTTGACGGTGCCGCGCTGACCGACGGCTACGCGGGCTTGATTGCGCAAATCGGCATCCGCACCCAAAGTGCCAATTTCGCCGCAGAAGTTTCCACCGCCATTGCGGCCAATCTGGAGGCTGACCGCACCAGCGTCTCGGGCGTGAATCTGGACGAAGAAGCGTCCAAGCTCATTCAGTACCAGCAGGCGTACCAGGCTTCGGCAAAAACCCTTCAAATCGCACAGTCGATTTTCGACACGCTGATCCAAACTCTGTCGCGTTAACGCCGCCATCCAGGAGTTCACCATGTCTTACGCCCGCATTGGCTCAGCCAACACCTACGACAACGCGATACGCAACATATCGACACGCCAAACAGCCTTGTCCAATTTGCAGGAAAACCTGACTTCAGGCAAGCGCGTGGTGCGCCCCAGCGACGACCCCACCAGTGCGGCCAACGCTGAACGCGCCCTGACGCGTATCAGCCGCATCACCTCCAACCAGCGCGCGCTGGAGTCGCAACGCAACGCCATTGCGCAGGCCGAAAGCACTTTGGGACAAGTGACCGACGTGCTGCAACGGTTTCGGGAGTTGGTGGTCAGTGCGGGTGATGGCGTTCACAGTGCAGCAGAGCGTCGATCGATCGCGCTCGAACTTCAAGGCCTGCGCGACCAAGTCCATGCCTTGGCCAATACCGCCGACACCAACGGCCTACCCCTGTTCAGCGCGCTGGGCAGTGCATTGGCGCCCTTTGTCGGCCCGCAAGCCACCGCACCGGACTACACTTTCAACGGCCTGCCCGGCCAAGCGGCCAGCAGCGACGTGGCGATCCCGTTCACGCTCGACGGCGATGCCGCTTTCATGCACCAACCCGCACGGGATGGGGTCTATAACGTGACAAGCAACACGATTCCAGGCAACCGCACACTCACAACCAGCGGCGTGACTGTCCTGAGTTCAGCAGCGGTCACGGGTGACAGTTACCAGGTCAGCATCACCGGGGTGGACACAACAACAACGCCGGGCACCACGGTCGTTGGTTATGACATTACCAAACTGCCACTCCCGGGCACGTCCACTTCTTTTACCGCGCCAGGATATGCTACCGGTACCCCGGCCAGCATTGTTCTCGATGGGGGCGCCACCGGACTGAGCGGCTTGAAGCTCACGCTACAGGGCCAGCCGGCCACTGGTGACACGCTGACAATCACACCCAATCCCAGCGTCTTCAGCGTGCTCGACGACGCGATCAAGGACATCAGGGAAGCCCCCAACAACAATGGTGCCACCCAGGCCGTGGGCCAGGCGCTGCACAACATCGACATCGGCATGTCGCGCATTTCAGCCGTGCGCGGCCAGGCAGGTGACCTGCTCAACCGCGCCGACCGCATTTCTGCCAACCAGGAAAATCGCAGCATCCAGCTTGAATCTGACCGCTCGCGCGCCGAAGACCTCGACATGATTAAAGGCATCTCGGACTTCAACAACCAGCAAACCGGTTACCAGGCCGCGCTGCAAACCTACGCCAAGGTACAGCAGCTGTCGCTGTTCAACTTCATCAATTAAGCGACCAGTGCCAATGCACCGTAGTCGCCCACCCGAGCACCCAAGCCGGCGCTGACGATGGTGCAGCCGTCGGTCAGCGGCGGCAACTTGCCGTGCACCACCGCCTGCAACTTCGGCAACAGGTAGTCGCGGTGATGCCAATAAACGCTGCCACCGATGCTGATGCGTTGCAAATCAAGCGTGACCACCAGGCTGTAAAGCATCCGTCCCATCACCTCGCATATACCATCAATAATGCCTGCAGCCCTTGCATCACCTGCGTAAGCAGCTGCAAAAAGCGCAGCAGCATCGGGATAGCCCTGGGCCGCAAAACGCCGCGCCAGCGCGTTGCCGGCAATCAGCCCTTCAACATCGCCGACGTTGCCGCAACCGCACAGCGCATCAAAGTTGTCACTGACAAACAAATGCCCGGCGTGACCGGCGTTGCCATTCTTGCCGCGCAGCACATGGCCGTCCACACACAGCCCGGTGCCGATGCCGGTGCTCCAGGTGACGTAAGCGCAATTGGCCAGCGGCACGCCGTCCACTTGTAACGCCCCCCAACGGCGCTCGGCCTCCAGCGCGCCGATGCCGTCGTTTTCTACCCGCACATTGGTGAAAGCCGCGCGCAGCGGCGCCTCCAGCAAGGCGGTCTGCCAGTCGTTGGGCAGACCACGCGCCTGGCCGGCCAGGCCACCGCAGATATTGGGCGCAGCCAGTTCCACCTGTCCCCGTCTGAGCACAAACGGTCCGCACGACGCCACGCCGACGCGGGCAAGTGCCTCAACGGTCACGCCCGCTGCGGCGGCGCTCTGCCCAATCAACCGGATGATCTGCTGCGCCAGCGCGTCGTTGCTGCCTGCGGTGGCGGTAGGTTCGGCCACTTTGCCGCGCACGCCGCGCGCGTCGACAATGTTGACGGCGACCTTGGTACCACCAATGTCCACGCACGCCAGTGGTGCACTGCCAGCAGGCAGCTTGAAGTCGTCGATCGAAGGGGTTGTTTGGATCGTTATCATGGTGGTAAAAATAGTCAGTGACGGCCGCCATCATCGCTCAAGCGCACGATATCGGCTTCGCGCAGGTTCGCCACCGAATTGCACTTCATCAATTTCCAGCGGGTTTGTCGTCTGATTGGCCAGGCGATGCACCCACCCCGGCAGGAGGCCGATGCGCTTGATCTTGAAGCCGGGCTGCGCCGCCACCGCCTCAAGCCAGCCCCACGGGCGTTCAGTGCGATGCGGTACGGCAGGGGTTGGAATAGTCATGGGTGGCTGGGATAAATCTTCAGGCCGCCATGCTAATCGTTTGCCAAACAGCGAGTTACCAAGCAGGATCACAGGATGCGCGCTATCCCGGCGGCGACCAGACTCAAAATGATGGTGGTGGTCAGCGGAATGAAAATTTCCCTGCCAAACACCTTGAAGCGCAAATCGCCTGGTAACTTGCCAAAGCCGAGTTTTTGCAGCCACGGCGTGAGGCCATTGAGCAGCACCAGCGCCAAAAAAACAACGATCAGCCAGCGAAACATGGTCTTGTGCCTTTTCTGCTACAGCGTGTGGGTTTTGTCGCCGTGGTCAAAGCCCAGCGCCTGCCACGGCTCGCCCTTGTAAAAGCCGATTACTTTGAAGAACTCACCCATTTCGTGCTCCATGATGAGTTTTTGCGCCATCACGCGCGTTTTCAGGTCGGCCACTTCCATCTGCTTGAGCAGGCCGCAGTTGATCAGAAGCGTCGCCTGACTGCAGTAACCCAGCACGCCCAGGTCGGCCTCATTGCCCGCCATGGCCACGCCGGTGAAGTTGACGTGCGCGGTGATGTCTTTTTGGCCCACCGCGGTCAACGGGTCACTGTCAGCCTGGTGCGCCTGGTGGCACATCACCGTGCCCATGTGGCGCTGCGGGTGGTAGTACTCGGCCTCGGGGAAGCCGTAGTCAATGAAAAACGCGGCACCAGCGGTCAGCTTGTCGCCCAGCGTGCGGATGAACGATTCACCCTGCAGGTGGATTTCGGTCAGGTAGTCGTGCTCGCCGGGCACGTCAACTGGCGGACGCAGGTCGGTCGCGCGGTCTTGCCAGGCAAAGGTAGGCGTACCTTGCGCATCGGGCTTGCCCAAGCCCACACCGCGCTCGTGCCACACGCCGCCCACGCGTGCGAGTAGCTTGACAGGCATCGCATCCAACACCTCATTACCCAGTACCACGCCTTGCATCGTCTCGGGCAGCGCGTCGACCCAGCGCACCTGGTCGGCGAATTCAGCCAGCGTGGTCTGCTGGCGCGCACGCAAGCTGCCCGAAATATCGACGATCGTGTAACGCGTCAACGCCACGCCCTGCGCTTTGAGCGCCTGTAATACCTGCAGCGCCAGCGCGCCAGAACCCGCGCCAAACTCCCACAACTCGTCGGTGCCGGTCACCTGCAAGGCCTGCGCCACCTGTTGCGCTACGGTCCAGCCAAACAGCGGCGTCATCTCGGGCGCGGTGACAAAGTCGCTGCCCGCCACCTGCGCGCCGCCTTCTTTGGTGTAGGGCATGGCGCCAAACTTGGCGCTGCCATGCGCGTAGTAGCCCAGACCCGGCGCGTACAGCGCCTGGCTCATGAAACGGTCAAAGCCGATCCAGCCGCCGCTGTGGGCAATATCCTGGGCAATGAGGGGGGCCAGTACGGCCGTTAAACTTGAAGCTGTTGTCATAGCCTGGAATTGTCCCCGAATGTCTACGCAAACTTTAGCCGCTGCGCGCCAACCCACGGTGCTGATCACCGGCGCGGCCAAACGCCTGGGCCGCGAGATCGCCTTGCACCTGGCGGGCGCGGGCTGGCGCGTGGCCGTGCATTACCGCGACTCGGTCGACGAAGCTCGCAAAACGGTAGCTGACTGCGCAAAATTGACGGGGGCTAGCGCCTCTTTTCGTGCCAATCTGGCAAGCGAGACAGCGGTGCGTCATTTGCTACCCAGCGTGGTGGAAGAGTTTGGCTACGTCGACGCGCTGGTCAATAGTGCGTCCACTTTTGAGCACGACACGGTGGCCACCTTCAGCTTTGCCGCGCTGGAAAAACACATCCGCTCCAATGCCGGTGCGGCTATTTTGCTCAGCCAGGCGCTGCACGAGCACCTGGCCAGCCGCGACGCCCATGGCGCGGTGATCAACCTGCTGGACCAAAAGTTGTGGAACCCCAACCCTGATTTTTTGAGCTACACCTTGTCCAAAGCAGCGCTGGAAGCCGCCAACACCTTGCTGGCGATGGAACTGGCGCCGCGCGTGCGCGTGGTCGGCGTGGCCCCCGGCCTGACGCTGACCAGTCACATGCTCAGCCCGGAAAAATTTGACACACTGCACAAGCTCGCGCCGCTGGGCCACTCGTCCACCGCCGCCGACGTGGCTGCGACCGTCGCGTTTGCTTTGGCCAACAACTCCATCACCGGCACCACGCTGCTGGTCGACGGCGGCCAGCACCTGATGAAGTTTGCGCGCGATTTCTCGCTGATGTGATGCCACAGGCAGCAGTCCACCTATTTTTTGAACCATGAGTAAAACCACCCCCCAGACCCCCAACTTGCTGGGGCTCCAGACCCTGGCACTCACCGGCCTGCGTTTTGATGCCAACCTGGGCATTCTGGAAACCGAAAAGACCGCGCCGCAGCCGATCCAGGTCGACGCCGAACTGAGCCTGGGCGCACAGCCGCTGCTGCCTTGCGACGACGATATCTGCAGCGTGCTCGACTACCGCAAGGTGCGCAAGATCATCATCGACGAATGCACCGCCGAGCACGTCAACCTGCTCGAAACCCTGATCGGCAAGCTGTGCAACCGGCTGATGCAACTGCCCAATGTGAAAGGCGTGCGCGTCAAGATTGCCAAGCTCGAGATTTTTGCTGACTGCGAAGTCGCGATCCGCATGGAAACCGGGTTGTGGTAACCCGACAAACCACAATGAACGCACCTGCAACTGCCCCTGACGTCGTCACCGTCGCCGACACCGCACGGTCAACGCGCCCCAACCCCAAGATCGAGCGCGAAACGCACAAGCTCGAAAAGCGCCTGTGCCGCCAAGTAGGCCAGGCCATCATCGACTTCAACATGATCGAGCAGGGCGACCGGGTGATGGTGTGCGTGAGCGGCGGCAAGGACAGCTTTGGCCTGCTGGACATTTTGCTCAAACTGCAGCGGCGTGCCCCTATCCAGTTTGACATTGTGGCCGTCAATCTGGACCAAAAACAACCCGGTTTTCCGGCGCACATCCTGCCCGATTACCTGAGCAAGCTGGGCATCGAGTACCATATCGAGACGCAGGACACCTACAGCATCGTCAAGCAAAAGGTGCCCGAGGGCAAAACCATGTGCAGCCTGTGCAGCCGCCTGCGCCGGGGCATTTTGTACGGCGTGGCCGACCGGCTCAAGATCACCAAGATCGCGCTCGGCCACCACCGTGACGACATGATCCACACCTTCTTTCTGAACATGTTTTTCGCCGGCAAGCTCAAGGGCATGCCGCCCAAGCTGGTCAGCGACGACGGCGGCCACATCGTCATTCGCCCGCTGGCTTATGTGGCCGAGAAAGACCTGACGGCGTGGGCCGCGCACCGGCAGTTTCCGATCATTCCGTGCAGCTTGTGCGGTAGCCAGGAAAATCTGCAGCGCCAGGAAATCAAACGCATGGTGCACGCCTGGGAACGCCAGTACCCCGGCCGCACCGAGACCATGTTCACCGCGCTGCAAAACGTAGCGCCCTCGCACCTGATGGATGCCTCGCGTTACAACTTCAAAGGCATCAAAATCACCGGCGTGGCCGATGCCGACGGCGACAAAGTGTTTGACGCGGAAGACCTGCCCTCGCCCACCTTGCCCGGCGTGGCCGTGGTCACCCTTTGAAAATAGGCATCAAATTGGCCTCAAGACCTTATGAAACAAGCGCAAGCAGCTCTTCTTTTTATAGTATTTTTATTGACCGGCTGCGCCAGCAATCGGTTGATTGACAGCCAGGTCAACGCCTTTGCACCGCAGCCCGTGCCCACAGGCAGCGCCTACCGGTTCGAGCGCCTGCCGTCGCAGCAAGACAACAGCGCGCAAGACCAGTTGGAGGCTTTTGCCGAAGAGGCGTTGGCGCAAGTCGGTCTGAAGCACGACGATGGTCACGCCGCCTACAGCGTGCAGGTGTCAGCCACCCAGCGCGCCCAAAGTGTGGCCGTAGACCGCCCCACCATCGGCTGGAATCTGGGCTGGATGTTTGGCAACGGCGGCATCTCGGTCGGCAGTGGCGGCCTGTTTCCCGGCCTGGAGGCGCACACCAACTACTGGTACGAAGTGGGCCTGATCGTGCGCCACCGCGCCAGCCAGACGGTGGTGTTCGAGACCCGCGCCACGCACGACGGGCCCTGGGCCGACAGCGCGCAGATTCTGCCCGCCATGCTGGCAGCGGCATTGCAGGGATTTCCCCATCCGCCCGCAGGCGTGCGGCGCGTCGACATCGAAATACCGCGTTAAAACGCATGCCCTGGTCGCGCGTTACCGAATTGGGCGCGATGCGACTTCAGACACTTGAATTGCACTTTATGGCGTGTACTGGCGTGCGTTGACAGACATTCGTCTGTATGATCGTCGCGTGCTGAAAACACAAGTCATTACCGGATGCTCGGAAGGCATTTATTACCTGTCTGCCCCAGTTCATGGACGAAATTCGATCTGAATTCATTGATGTCGAACACTTGCAGCCTGGCATGTACGTCGAGCTCGACCTGGGCTGGATGGCGCATCCCTTCCCTACCGGCAGTTTCAAGATAACTTCCGACAAACAGATCGAGATCATTCGCGGCCTCGGGCGCCGACAGATTCGCTATGTGCCCGGCAAAAGTGACTTGGCTGCGCCAACCGCTCCAGAGACTTCGGCCGAAGCAATTGACCCGAACCCCGCCTCGACCGAAGAGCAGTTGCATCGCGCCGAGGACGCTGCCCGCGAACAACAACGACAGCAACGCGCCGAACAACTGGCGGCCCAGCAACGCGACCTGGCGCTATGCGAGCGGCGTTTTGGTCAGACGGTGCGCCAGTACAGACAGGCCGTCGAGCAGGTGCACAGCCAGCCCCAGGCGGTGCTGACGCAATGCCAGGCGCTGATCACAGACTATGTCAGCGAGATGCTGGGCGCAGGCGAATCAGCCATTCGCCTGCTCTCGGACAGCTTGGGTGACAAGCTGTCGCTGCATCCCGTGAACACCACCATCCTTTCGCTGCTGCTAGGCAAACAACTGGGTCTGGGCGCCGCCGACATGAACGACCTGGGCCTGGCGGCTTTTTTGCACGACATCGGCAAGCTGGAGCTGCCCGAGCGGGTGCGCTGGCTGGAAGACGGCTTTTCAGCGTATGAGGTCAAAACCTACCAGACCCATGTGGCGCAAGGCGTACTGCTTGGCAAGCGCATGGCGCTACCCACCGGCGCGCTGCTGGCCATCGCGCAGCACCACGAAATGGTCGATGGCAGTGGTTTCCCGGCGCGGCTCAAGGATGACGCCATTACCTTGCCGGCCAGGATCCTGGCGCTCGTCAACCGCTACGACAACCTGTGCAACCCCAGCCGACCCAGCACTGCCCACACCCCGCATGACGCCTTGGCGCTGCTCTTTGCACAGTTCAAGTCGCGCTTCGATGTCAAGGTGCTGAGTAGCTTTGTCCGCATGATGGGCGTGTATCCGCCAGGCTCGGTGGTGCAGCTCAACGACGCGCGCTATGGCATGGTGGTGTCGGTGAACTCGTCGCGGCCGTTGAAGCCGCGGCTGGTGGTCTTTGATGCCAAGGTACCCAGACACGAGGCGCTAATTCTGGACCTGGAAGTCACGCCGGGGCTGGGCATCCAGCGCAGCCTCAAACCGGCGGCCTTGCCGCGTGCGGCGCTCAACTACCTCTCGCCGCGCCAGCGCATGTGTTATTTTTTTGAACGCGCGGTGGAAGTGCCAGCGCTGGAGGCCGCGCCATGACACGCGTTGTCTGGCGCCCGTTGATCGATGGTTTGCTCGAATCGGTCTGGCTGGTCGATCCGGCAGACTTGCGCATTCTGGCCGTCAACCAGGCGGCTTGTGAACTGGTGGGTCTGACGCGGGAAATCATGGTGGGCCAATCCGCCATGGAGCTCACCGCCACCCCCGAAGACCAGTTTTTCTGGGAAGACGTGGCCTCGGGCGTCAGTGATGCCATCCACTCCGAGACGCTGCTGCGCAGTGCCGACGGCGTTGCAGTGCCGGTGGAGCGCCAAGTCAGTCTGGTCTGGCCCGAGGCCGATCGCTCGGTCTACCTGGTGGGCATGCGCGACCTGCGCCAGCAGCGCAGCACCGAAAACGCGCTGGAAAAATTGCTGGCCGAACTGCGTGCCACGCTGGAATCCACCGCCGACGGTATTCTGGCGACTGACCTGCATGGTGCCATTCGCAACTACAACTGCCATTTCGCAGAACTCTGGGCGCTACCCCAAACACTGCAAACGCAGCGCAATGACGACGCCGTATACGACCACCTAGTCAGTCAGGTCTGTGACGCGCAGCGCTACCAGGAACGCCAGCGCGAGATTGCCAACAACCCGTTGCTGGAAACGTCCGACGTGCTGCTGCTCAAAAGTGGGCGCGTGCTCGAGCGCGTCACGCGGCCCCAGTACAGCCGGGGCCAGCCGACCGGGCGGGTGGCCTCGTTTCGTGACATCACGCAAAGCCTGGCGGCGCAGTCGCAGCTGAAACTGGCCGCCAGGGTGTTTGAATCCAGCCTGGAGGCGATCTTCGTCACCAGCCCGGACTTTGCCATCCTGAGCGTGAATCCGGCGTGCGAGCACTTGCTGCAGCGCCCGCACGACAAGCTGCTGGGCACGGCGGCGCAAGCGCTCTTTGACGACCCGCAAGACCCCGAACTGATGTCCGGCGTGGCCAGCACGCTGCAGCAGCAGGGTTTGTGGCGCGGCCAGCTTTGCATTCGTCGACCCGACACTGCCGCTTGCACAGTGCAGATGTCTTGGGTGCTGCTGCGCGACGACGCCGGTCTGGCCACGCACAGCATCGGCTTCTTTCGTGATTTGACGCAAGAGCGCGCTGCGCAACAGCGTATCGAGCAATTGGCCTACAACGACGCGCTCACCGGCCTGCCCAACCGGCTGATGCTGTCGCAGCGGGCCGAGTTTGCGCTGCGCGTGGCTGAACGCAATGGCGGCGAATGCGGGGTGTTTTTCATCGACCTGGACCGCTTCAAGAACATCAACGATTCGATGGGCCACACTTTTGGCGACCGGGTGCTGATCGAAGTAGCAAAACGCCTGGGCAGCTGCCTGCGCGATACCGACACCTTGTGCCGTCTTGGCGGCGACGAGTTTGTTGTCTTTCTTCAACAAATCGACGCCCGTGGTGCCGAGGTGCTGGCGCAACGCATTCTTGACGCGCTGGGGCAAACACTGACCATTGACGACATGCAGTTTTCCATCGGCTGCAGTCTTGGCGTGGCGCTTTACCCGGGCGACGGCAAGACGCTCGATGCCCTCATCCAATGCGCCGACACCGCCATGTACCTGGTCAAGGCGCGCGGGCGCGGCAGCTTCCGGTTTTACCAGCCGCAGATGAATGTGAACCTGCTGTCGCACCTGAAGATGGACCACGCCATGCGCCTGGCCATGGAAGAAGGGCTGTTCAGGCTGCATTACCAACCCCAAATTTCTCTGATCGATGGCAGCCTGCTGGGCACCGAGGCGCTGATCCGCTGGACCGACGCGGAGTTGGGCGCAGTTTCGCCCGCGGTGTTTATCCCGCTGGCCGAAGAGTCCGGCTTTATCACCACGATCGGCACCTGGGTGCTGCACGAAGCCGTGCGCCAGGCCACGCTGTGGCAAAACCGGGGCACGCCGGTGACCGTGTCGGTCAATGTATCGGCGCTGCAATTTCAACAGCCGGATTTCGTCGCGACGGTGGCAGCGGCGATCAACGTCGCCGGTCTGGCACCGCAGCTGCTGGAGCTGGAGCTGACCGAATCGATCCTGATCCAGGACGCCAATGAAACGCTGGGCCGCCTGCACGCCCTGGCAAATCTTGGTGTGGCGCTGTCCATTGATGACTTTGGCACGGGCTATTCGAGCTTGGCGTACCTGAAGCGCTTTCCGATTTCCAAGCTCAAGATCGACCGCTCGTTTGTCATTGGCTTGCCCGACGACGAGGGCGACCGGGCCATTGTCAGCGCCACCATCGCCATGGCGCGCGCGTTGAAACTCAAGGTGGTGGCCGAAGGCGTGGAAACCCCCGCTCAGCGCGACTACCTGGCCGGCTTGGGCTGCGAGTCGTTCCAGGGCTTTTTGTGCTCGCCCGCGTTGGCCGCCGACAAGTTTGAGGAACTCATGGCCGATTTGCCGCACGGCGCTGCCTGAGCCGCCAAAGCAGGCCAAGTGCTGGCCGCCGGGCAATTACAATCTTGTAAAACAAACAGGACTCCAGCCCTTATGGCAAAAGGGCAACGAGCTCTATTTTAAGTAGCATCTATTCAAGCAAAGCCAAACCATGCAAGTCACCCGCATCATTGCCGTGCGCCACGGCGAAACCGCCTGGAACGTGGACAGCCGCATCCAGGGCCATCTGGACATCGCGCTCAACACCAAAGGCGTGCTCCAGGCCGGGCGGGTCGCGCAAGCGCTGGCTGACGAGACGGTCGACGCCATTTATGCCAGCGACCTGCTGCGCGCCTGGCAAACCGCCAGCGCCATTGCCCATGCCACCGACTGCCCGCTGACTGCAGAGGTGGGCTTGCGTGAGCGTGCGTTTGGCAGTTTTGAGGGTCAAAGCTACGCCGCTATTGAAGCGCAGTGGCCAGAAGAATCCGTGCGCTGGCGCAAGCGCGACCCCGACTGGGCGCCGCCCGGTGGCGAGTCCCTGCTGGCCATGCGCGAGCGCATTGCGCAAACCGCCAGCCGTCTGGCGCAGCGGCACCTGGGCGGGCAGATTGTGCTGGTGGCGCACGGCGGCGTCATGGACCAGTTGTACCGGCTGGCCACCGGGCAAGCACTGCAGGCGCCACGCGCCTGGCACCTGGGCAACGCTGCCATCAATCGCCTGCTGTGGACGCCAGAGGGCTTCACCCTGGTGGGCTGGGGCGACACGCGGCATCTGGATGACCTGACGCTGGACGAAACCAGCGTCTGACGGTCAGGCGCGTCCACTACACTTGCCTCAATTACTGTCCCCAGGGCCACACGCCCACACCCACGGAGAATTGTTGTGCAACTCGTTTGTCTTGACCTTGAAGGCGTTTTGGTCCCCGAGATCTGGATCGAATTTTCCAAGCGCACCGGTATCCCGGCGCTGTCGCGCACCACGCGCGACGAGCCCAATTACGACAAGCTGATGAGCTTCCGCCTGGACTTGCTCAAGCAGCACAAACTGGGGCTGCCCGACATTCAAAAAGTGATTGCCGAGATGGGCCCAATGCCCGGCGCGCGCGAGTTTCTCGACGCGCTGCGGCGCGACTACCAGGTGATCATTTTGTCGGACACGTTCTACGAATTTGCCATGCCGCTGATGGCGCAACTGGGCATGCCGACGCTGTTTTGCCACAAGCTCGAAGCCGATGCCAACGGTTTTCTGGTGGCCTACCACCTGCGCATGGCCAACCAGAAAAAAGAAGCGGTGCACCGCTTCAAGGAACTGCAGTTCAAGGTCATTGCGGCGGGCGATTCGTACAACGACACCGCGATGCTGGGCGAAGCGCACGCCGGCATCTTGTTCCACCCGCCGCAAAACGTGATTGACGAGTTCCCGCAGTTCCCGGTGACGCTGAATTACACCGAGCTGCGCCAGCAGATTGACAAGGCTGCCAAAGCCATTGCTGGCTGAGCCGTCAAAACAGCCCTTTGCTGTTTGAGGGCGTTGGTGGCTTCACGCCCAGATGCCGGTGGGTCGGCAGTGGCGATGCGCTCGCGCGGGGTGCGTTGCAGTACCGCTACTCCGAACTTGGGAGGCCCACACAACGTGGCTGCAAAAACCGCCGGGCGGCTTTGACTGCATCAGACCCGTTGGAGCCGGTCACGACTGGCAGCTTGCGGGTTGCTCAATTCATTGCTCTTCAGAAGCCGTTCGTGGTGAAAATACGGCAATGCCGTATAATTTTTCCAGTGCATACCGTTTCAGAAACTCCAATTTTTCAAAAATATGCTGATGAAGTATGGTCAGAATCTGAGCGTACCGAATTCATCAACTGGATAGCAGCCAACCCTCAAGCGGGTGATGTCGTACCTGGCTCCAGTGGTTGCCGCAAAGTACGCTGGGCACGCCAAGGCATGGGAAAGCGTG
>Ga0210024_1001610_pt1 | contig 20265 bp, 16 predicted proteins | sample CryGeymeta201525_FD_183988 | JGI IMG/M metagenome (GOLD analysis project Ga0210024, IMG submission 183988) | Groundwater microbial communities from Crystal Geyser aquifers in Utah, USA - Crystal Geyser metaG 2015-25 (SPAdes) (version 2) | ecosystem: Environmental > Aquatic > Deep subsurface >...
TTTATGATGGAATTTACAAATTAAAATATTTTTTATGATCAAACATCATGTTAAGGATTTAGAGTTGGTAGAAGAGGGAAAAAAATTAATTGAATGGGCGAGACGAGATATGCCGGTTTTAAAATTAATTGAGCTAGAATTTACAAAAAATAAAATTTTAAAAGGAGTGGTTTTAGCAGCATGTTTGCACGTTACTTCAGAAACTGCAAATTTAATGATTGCACTAAAATCTGCCGGAGCTAGTGTGGTTTTATGTGCTTCCAATCCCCTATCAACCAATGACTCAGTTGCCGCATCACTTGTTGAAAACTATGGAATTCCGGTGTTTGCAATCAAGGGAGAAGATAATAAAACATATTACCAACACTTAAACTCAGCACTTGATTTTGTTCCAAATTTGACGATGGATGATGGTGCAGATTTGGTTGGACTTTTACATAGCAAAAGAACAAATGACCTTAAAAAAGTGGTTGGTTCAACAGAAGAAACTACAACCGGTGTGATTCGACTTCGAGCCATGGCAAAAGACAATGCATTGAAAATTCCAGTACTGGCCGTTAATGATAATCTCACCAAACATATGTTTGATAATCGTTATGGAACCGGTCAATCAACTATAGATGGAATAATCCGAGCAACTAATGTTCTTCTTGCCGGACGGACTTTCGTGGTTTGCGGTTATGGTTGGTGTGGACGAGGTGTGGCATCAAGAGCAGCGGGAATGGGTGCACATGTAATTGTTTGCGAAATAGATCCAGTTAAAGCGTTGGAAGCAATGATGGATGGGTATCAGGTAATGCCTTTAATGAAAGCAATTTCATTTGCTGATATTGTTTTGTCCGTAACCGGTAATAAACACGTGATTGATAAAGCTCACCTACAGAATGCAAAAAACGGAGTTATCTTAGCTCAAGCCGGACATTTTGATGTTGAAATAAATAAGGAAGCTTTGAAAAATATGGCAGAAAAGGTACGAAAGGTTCGACCGTTTGTTGACGAATATATTATTAATAACAAAAAGATATATTTATTAGCCGAAGGACGATTGGTTAATTTGGCCGCGGCAGAAGGTCATCCTGCATCTGTCATGGATATGAGTTTCGCCGGGCAAGCATTGGCGGCAAAATTTATGTGGGAAAATCGTGGTAAGTTAGAAAACCGGGTGCATTTATTACCACAAAAACTAGATCAGGAAATTGCCATCTTGAAACTTAAAAGCGAAGGAATGGCAATTGATAAATTAACAAAAGAACAAAAGAATTACTTAGATTCTTGGAAAGAAGGAACTTGAAACAAGGCGATTGTATAAAAAATAAACGTAGTAGCTATAAAAAATAAGTTTAGATTGATTAAACCCGAAAAAGATCTTCCAAATAAAATCAAAGATATAAAATAAAACGGAAAAAGAAAAGCAATAATTAAACTATAGCGTGAATTACTGGCGAGAAAAAATCCATTAATAATGTTAATTAAACTGTAAAGGCATCCAAAAATTGCTGCTTGTGGTAAAAAATTAACAATAACAAAATAATTTTTGTTGAAAAGTAAAGAGACAATTAATTTTCCAAATAACGAATAGGTTACTAGCATAATAATACCTACAAAAAAGACACCTAATGTGATTAATAATAAGCTTAGTTTGTGTTGTTTTTTATACGATTGATTTGAAAAAAAGATAAAGCTTAGTCCACCTAATGGTCCTCCAGCATAAAGAACAATTTTCGCAAGTAAATTCCACGCACCATATAGACCGGCGTATTCACTGGAAAAAAACTTTTTTGCAAACATCATGTCAAAATTATTGAAAAGTGTAATTGCTAAGAGAGATAGAGTTGTGATGACCATGTTACGATTTACAAAGAGTGACCTAATACGTTTATTTAAAGGAACTTGCGGGATATATTTTTTTTGATCATTGAGTAATTTTTTTCGAATGATAATTTGATATACGGGTAGCAAGATAAACGATCCAATAACTAAAACAGCTATTACCAAATTAACTCCTCCGAAATTTAAACTCACAAGAAGCGGACCGATTAATTTTAACAAAACACTCACAATAGAAAGTGCAGCGGCAATAGAAAAAAGTTGCAGACCCTGGATTGTGGCATTGTAAAATGTCCCAATAAAGGTTAGAAGGATAAAAATTAATAACGCGATACTGGAAAATAAACTTAGATTTGTTATACGGGGGATAATCAGAGTAACTAAAGAATAAGGGATGATAAGGATTTTCCATTGATTGATTTTTTTCCAAATCCAGTTCTCCCAACCTAAAATCGTACTGTTTTGATGAGATTTTAAACGACCAATTCGTCTTATTAAGTCAGCACTGATAACTCCAAAAGGAACAGAAAAAACTACTAAATATGAAAAAAGCGCGGTGATTTCGCCATAACCTGCTGGTCCAAGTGTTTTTGCAGAAAGTGAATTAAAAAGATAATTAAGAAATCCGGTAATAACATTTGAAAAAGATAGGATTATTCCACCTTGGATAAAGGGGTGATTGGCTAAGGCAGTGATTTTTTTACGCATAAAAACTATTATACAGCTTTTTGTACCAATTTTTGAACCTGAGTGGAGTATTGAAATGCCATTTTTGCCCGCCAAACAATTTCATCGGGAAGATCTAAATTTTTTCCCCACAGACGCTCGATATATTTTTCGATGAGAACATTGTTAGATATATGAAGTTTATAATTAACAGGAATTTCTAAACAAAGATCAATAAAAAATTGTTCAAGATAGAGGTTATAGAGTTGGATTTTATGATAATTTGCCATTGTATTGTCACGGACTTTATCAATTTTTAGGTTATCAAGATCCTTGATTATTTCCTGTTTAATTAAATCATATTTTCCGTTTTCTTGAATCATTAGTCGTTTATATTTACTATAACCGGCCATAATTACGTCAGGGCCTTGTCCGGTAAAGACATTACTAATTCCTGCCATTTTTGAAGCTTGACAAATTAAAAAGTATCCGGTTGCAAGAGATAAGTGCATAAGGGAGTTTGAAAGATTAATTGGTTCGAGTATTTTTTTTACGGTTTTTAGATTTGCGTTGACTAAATTATCATTAATAGATAACCAAATAAGTGGAATATCAAGATGTTTTTGAAGAATTTGGACAAATGGCTTATCTTTTGATTGTTCAGTTCCAAATGATAGGAGGGTAACATTACTAAAATGCTTATGGCAAAAAGAAGCAACAATCGACGAATCAATTCCTCCGGAAACCAATACTCCGACCTTTTCTTTTGAGTTTATTTGTTTTTTATATTTAGAAAATAGTTTGTCAGTTAGTAATGTAAGTTGATTGATATAACGATTCATAAGATATAATTATAAACAAATGAAAATGCTTTACTATCCAGAAAATTTTCCACGCAACAAGGAGAAATTACTCATTGATTTATTTCGATACTTACAAACAGTTGAAATAAAAAAAGTTAAGAAGCTTGATCAAGAAATAAGAAAATTTTTCAGTGGTAAAAAAGAAAAAGAATTTTTTCCATCATACTGGATGCTGCATTTTGTATATTGGCGACATTTTCATTTAAAAATGAGTAAAGTTCCAGACTTTATTAAGCTAAGTCAAAAACACCAAGTACGATCATTATCGGGAATTATTCCCCTATCACTTTTTACCAAACCGCAGGGAAGTTGTCCGTTTCATTGTATTTACTGTGCCACAGAGAAAGATGCGCCAAAAAGTTACTTTTCTGATGAACCAGCAGTGATGAGGGCAGTTCGAAATAAATATGATCCATATTTACAAACACGAAATCGATTAATTCAGTTTTTTTTATCCGGTCATCCAATTGATAAGGTTGACGTGATTATTCAAGGAGGAACATTTTCGTTTTATTCAAAAGAATATCGGGAGTGGTTTGTGAGTGAAATATATAGGGCATGTAATGAAGATATTAAAGAATTGATTGTTAAAGGAGTCACGATTTATGATTTAGGAATTAAGAGGGAAAACAAAAAGATCTGGTCATTAGAAAAGCAAATTAAAATAAACGAATCTGCAAGTTCAAGGGCGGTTGGATTAACAGTGGAAACGCGACCGGATTTTATTGATGAAAAAGAATGTTGGTTTTTACGGAAATTAGGTGTAACCCGCGTAGAGGTTGGAGTGCAAACATTAGATAATAAAGTTTTAAAAATAATTAAACGCGGACATACGATTTTATCAGTTGTGAAAGCAACAAAGTTATTGCGTGATTTTGGTTTTAAAACGACCTATCATTTAATGCCAGGACTACCGGGAAGTTCAGTTCCTAAGGATCTGTCAAATTTAAAAAAAGTATTTAATGATGAGCGTTTTAAACCTGATGCGATTAAATTTTACCCGACACAAATAGTCCAGGGAACAGAATTATTAGAATGGTATAAAAAAGGAAAATTCATACCTTTGAATAACACTGATCTTAATAAAATTGTTACAGAATTTAAATTGAAGATTGTCCCTCGTTGGGTGCGAATAAATCGGTTAGTACGTGACTTGACAAAATCAGATGTTGCAGTGGAAACATTTGCATCGAATTTTAGGCAAAATATTACTGTAAAGTGTCCCTGTATACGTTGCCGGGAAATAAAGAATCGCCAATCCACTGTAGCGGTGGAATTTAGGCTGACAGAATACTCTGCGGGAAAAGGCATGGAGTATTTTATTGAAGCGGTTGATAAAAACGATAGGTTATATGGATTTGTGAGATTACGAATAACTAGTGTTGACATACTAGAGTGGTTAAGGGGTCAAAAGTTAAGGGGAATATTGATGAGTAACTTAAAAAGTTATGGATTGATAAGGGAGCTGCATGTTTATGGACCGCAGATTGAAATCGGAAAAAAAGGAAATGTTCAACACCAGGGAATTGGAACAAAATTAATGGAGAAAGCCGAAATAATTGCACAAGAAAATAAAGTTAACTATCTTGCAGTCATTTCCGGAGTTGGTGTAAGAGAATATTATAGAAAGATGGGATATGAATTAAAAGAAAGTTATATGGTTAAATATTTTTTAGTTAACGCGTTAAAGAATTAACGGGTTATTTTGTTTTCTTTCCTAGCTACTATCTACTAAATCCTAACTACTTATTCTTAATTCCTTATTCCTTATTCTTTATTCTATTACCTCCTCCCCTTCATACTCCACTCCTCCATCGATAGTTTGATCAGATGTTTCAGTTGTACCAGAGACTTCTTCTTGTTGAGGTAGAGCAATTTTAAAACTAGCAATAATTTTATTATAGTTTGTGATCCAGTATGCAATGTTATCTGCTGGATCTAGAGTTAATGAAAATATTACGCCTTGATCGAAAAAAATTGTAATAATTTTTTTGTTTACTTGGTATTGTTGTACGGAAAGATCAGCAATCTTTAACTCTTTGGGCGGATTAGTCTTTGTATTAACTTTATTTTCTTTTTCCCACACTGAAAAATCCGACGTTGTTGTAGTATCAACGTTAATATTAATATTTCCTTTATGTTTTGTGGAAGTAATATTTAACTGCGAATATTGGGTGTCTGATAATTTATCATTTGGTTTAAGGGAAAGATCTGGTGAGTATGTGAATTCAAATCCTGACTCATCTGCGTATTTTAAGTCAGGTTTTATTTTTTGAGTAGTCGGAATTACTTTTGTTTCATTTTGTTTTTGTGATGGTTGTTGACTTGAGATTACAAGCAAAGTTACAATCCCGATAATTAATCCTGTAATTGTTACAATTATGATTGTATGAGGTTTTAGCATGGAAATAGTATAGCAAATCAAAAAGAAAATAACGAAATTCAAAGTTCTAAGATTCAAATCAAGCTCAAATAACAAATAACAAACAAAGTATATTCTTTTTATCATTTATATTTTGAATTTAATTTGTCATTTGAATTTTGTTATTTGAACTTTTAAATTAAATTGTGTTATTATTAGAGTATGAAAATATTGGTGACGTTATTTATAACGATTTCAGGCTTGTTTTTTGTTCCAAACGTAAATGCAAAACTACTTCCGCGTTTTCAGGGTAAGCCAGCTAGGAAAGTTGTGGTTTCTTCTGGTGTTGTTGTATCTCCTAGGCTTAGATTTGATCGTGGTGCGTTGGTTGTGTATTTCGGGAACCTAAACAAAGCCAACTCAATTACATATACATTAATGTATCAATCATCGGGAGTTTATCAGGGCGTGAGTGGAACACTCGACTCTTCAAGTGGAAACTCCGTCACGCGTGAATTATATTTTGGAACCTGTTCTTCCGGTGTATGTCGACCACATGGTGATTTAAATAATATGAAGTTTGAAGTCATAAGCGAATTAACAAACGGAAGAAAAACACTGAAAAGGTTCAAAATACGCATATAATAAGCTGCTTCGTTAACCCCTCAAAAGAAGAAAGGATGATCTGATATAATTTCATATATTTTGACCTATGGATAACATTCGCAACTTCGCTATTATTGCCCACATTGACCACGGTAAGTCAACCCTGGCCGATCGGTTATTAGAGTTGACGGGAATGGTTAAAGTTGGAGAACATAATGAACAGATGTTAGATCGTAATCCAATATCGCGCGAACGGGGAATCACGATCAAGCTTGCACCAGTGAGAATGATATATAAAAATTCGAAATACGAAGCACGAAATCCGAAACAATTTAAAAATTTGAATTTTGAAAATTCGAATTTGTTTCGAAATTCGGATTTAGAAATTCGAAATTTATCAAATTCAGAATTAGATTATATTCTGAATTTGATCGATACTCCCGGTCATGTGGATTTTTCGTACGAAGTGGATCGAACATTGGCTTGTGTTGAGGGTGTGATTCTTTTGGTTGATGCAACACAGGGGATTCAAGCGCAAACAATTGCCAATGCATACAAAGCAATTGATAAAAATCTGGTTATTATTCCGGTAATCAATAAAATTGATATGGCAAATGCCCAAATTGAACAAACAAGACAGCAATTGATTGATTTTCTCGGAGTTACCAAAGAAGAGATTCTTCTTGTATCGGCGAAAACCGGAGAAGGTGTGGAAGAGGTACTAAGAAATGTGATAGGTAGAATACCAGCTCCCAATAAAACCACAATTTTCAATGATCCCTTCGACAAAGCTCAGGGTAAGCAATTATCAACAAAAACATTAAAAAATATAACCGATAAAAACGAACCATTAAAAGCGCTAATATTTGATTCATATTATGATCCGCATCGTGGAGTGATTGCGTTTTTACGAGTTTTTAGTGGAAGTGTAAAACGAGGTATGAAAGTGCGTTTATGTCAATCACAAAAGACAGTTGATATTTTAGAAGCAGGAATTTTTACTCCTGATTTATTGGCAAAAGATAGTTTAAATGATGGAGAAATCGGGTATATTGCAACCAACCTCAAAAATATTCATCAGATTGATGTGGGAGATACGGTTGTTAATGAAAAAAGCAATGACCCTCCCTTACCGGGTTATAAAAAGACAAAACCAATGGTGTTTGCATCGGTTTTTACAACAGATACGGCAGATTATTTAAATTTAAAAAAGGCCTTAGAAAAATTATATTTAAATGACTCATCACTTCAATTTAATTCAATTTACAGTAAAGCACTTGGTGCCGGATTCCGAGTGGGATTTTTAGGATTATTACATGCCGATGTAGTTCGAGAGCGATTGGAACGGGAGCATAATCTTAGTTTAGTATTGACTCCGCCGCAAGTTGAATATGAAAAAAATGGTTTAACATTTTTAGAGCCAATTGTTAAAATATTTCTTATCACCCCTAATCAATATACCGGGGCTGTGATGCAATTATGTGAAAATTATCGTGCTCAATTTATAACAATGGATAACAAAAACCAAATAACCTTAACCTATGAGATGCCGCTTTCGGAAATGATAACGGATTTTTATGACAGTTTAAAAAGTGTGTCTTCAGGCTATGCTTCGTTGGATTGGGAAATTTTAAAGTTTGTTCCGGTCAAAGCGGATAAGTTAATGTTACTTTTAAATAATGAACCAATTGAAGAATTTTCTGAAATTGTGGTTCAGGAACGTGCCTATGAAAAAGCCAGTCAATTGGTGAAAAAAATGCGCGAAATCATTCCCCGTCAGCAATACGAAATAAAAATACAAGCGCAGTATAAAGGTAAAATTATTGCTTCGGAAAGGATTAGTCCATTTCGTAAGGATGTGTTGATTAAAAGTGGAAAGGTGATTGGTACGGGAGATGTTGGTCGGAAAAAAAAGTTGCTGGAAAAACAAAAAGAAGGAAAAAAGAAAATGAAAATGATCGGACGAGTAGAGATTCCTAAAGATGCGTTCTTAAAACTCTTCAATAAAAACTCATAACGCGAAGCGTGTAACGTGTAACCGAGTTTGACTTGGCGAAGAGTTATTAACAATGAAACAATGTAACAATTAAATAGTTGAACAACAATCTTCTTATAAAATGAGTCTGATTATCATCAGAGCTATTGGGATTCCAACTACCGCGGCTGGCCAATATTTTTTTATATCTAATTTACTTGGTACTTTTGTAGGCGTTAGAGTTGGAGTTTTAGGAGGAATTTTTATTGGTGGTTTTAGCGTTGATTCATTTGTAACTGTGTTTCCATAAGTATGATAATAATAGTCTTTGTCTGTGGTTGGTGAAATTTTTATTGTGATGCTTGATGTTGGTCGTGGCGTTGGTGAAGAGCCATATGTTGGGATGGGAGTTGGTGTTTGAGTTGGAGTTGGGTTGACAATTAAGGTAATTGTTCTTCCTCCGGTTGACCAACGAGGCCATCCATAGTGAAGACCGCCGTTTGGATAGTGTTGAGAAATGATAGAATCAGCTTTAGGAGAAAAATAGAGCGTATTGATGTCGTTGCTTTCGTCAACGTAAATACCTGCATATCCATTTACATTTGATTGAAGCGGACTGGAAAACCAAGTACGATTAGTGCAATCAGTATCGTTTGAGTTTAAAAATACTCCAGACTGATCAGTGATCCAACTGGATACACAAACATTTTTTTCTGCTGGAATATTTCTTGGTGTTCGGAAAAATACTTCAATATATGGTGTTGGTGAAGGCATAGGAGTTGGACTTGGTGTAGGTGTTGGGGTAAGTGTAGGCGTTGGTGAAGGTGTTGGTGTTGGAGTTGGAGATGGTGTTGGAGTTGGAGGATTAGTTGTATTGGGTGGATTTTCGTTAGTAGAGTCACAATTTGTATTTGCCTTAATTGCAAAAGCTTGTCCTCCACTCCATAAATTATTTTCAGGTGTATAGCATCCTCCATCAGTTGGATTGACTGTGTTAATGTCCAGTTGTCCTATCTGGCAGTTTGGAATATATATTGAATATGTTTTTGTTTCACCAGCTTGAAGTATGTCTGTAATGTGATTGTTGTATTGATTACACTGATAACCTTCATAAGGAAGTTGTCCGGAAAAGGGGCAAAGATTATATTGAATCCAAATCGTAACCGGTTGATTTTTCCAGTTAATTAAGTTTAATCGATCAGAATTTAATTTGTTGACCATCCCCCCATCCGGCGTACAGATTAAGCCATTATTCGATTGCGCTTTTTCTTGCCAGTGTGGAACTAGTTTAATAAAAAATATTGTTAAAAAAATTACAAGAATTGACAACCAAAGTGAGCTAAAATGAATTGTATTTTTTGAGTGATGATGAAGTTTATGGAGACGGTGTCCAATCTTATGAATGGGATGATTTGAATGACGATGTAGGGTGTGGAATTTTCGATGATGTTCTTTAAATTGAGACACAGAAAAGTTCTAATTTATAATTAATCTAATTTTATTATAGTAACATTTTAAATCATGCGCCAGTGGATATTAGGGTCTTTTTTCATGAACGTGTATTGGCGTTTGGCGTATTGGGTTTCTCTAATAATCCAAGCATTAATTGCTTCTTTGAGCGTAACTTTTTTAAAAATATGGTCAATAAGTTGAGAATAACCAATGGTTTTTAAGCCTGGGTCGGTTGGAAGATAGCCTTTATTTAATAAAAATTTTACTTCATCAACTGCGCCTTGTTTTATGCGTTCATGTACTCTTTTTGTAATAGCTTTTATTAGATCGTTTTTCTCTTTAAATTTTAAACCAATAAAATTAAAGGACAAATCAGAAGATAAGATAGTAGATTCATCAAGTTTTGTATGAAGCATGAACATGTCATTGCGAACCCGCTTAGCGGGTGAAGCAATCCCGTATAAATTAGAAGGATTACTATAATTGGTCGGGATCGCCACGCTCATTTCATTCGCTCGCGACGATAACAGTGTGAAAGTCGCATCTACCTTTGATTTTTTTTTATAATAAAATGCAATTTCTATTTTTCTAATCAACCGTTGAGGATTGGCAACATCACTTTGATTTAGTTTCTTAAAAATATCAGGATCAACTTTGATAAGCTCATTTTGTAGTTTAATTACAGGATATTTATTTAATAGTTTTCGTAGTTTCCAGTCTGGAGGGATTTTTTCCGTCTCAAAACCATATAGTAAATGTTTTAAATACAGATAAGTTCCACCAATAATAATCGGGGTTTTTCCCCGTTTGAAAATGTCTTTAATTGCAATGTTGGCGCAAGTTGTCCAATTATATGAGGAGAAAGGAATCTTTGAATCAACGATGTCATAAAGCCATATGCGAGTATAGGAAGGGATTAAGGGGTTATTAGATAAGGGGTTATTACTTATGGGTTTAAAAGATATGGGAAAATAACCAATGTTGAATTCACCAATTTTTTGATTTAAAGTGAATTTTGACTTTACGTCAATATCTTTGCCAGTGATAATATTAAGATCTTTATATATCTGGCGGGAATCACAGTTTATGATTTCTCCGTTATGTTTTTTTGCAAGTTGCAGTGCGAGTTTGGTTTTGCCTGTTGCGGTTTGGCCAGTAACAACAATAATATTACGCATGATTAGTAGTTAGTATATAGTATTAAGTATCAAGCAGTAAGTTGACATTTTTTGTTTTTTCTAAATACTTAATACTTGCTACTTAATACTGTACTGATTTTTCGTTGCTTCAATGAGGTTTTTGTATAAGTAAAGAACGTCGATTGGACCAACTCCTCCAGGGGTGGTTGTGTAAAATGAGCAGATGTTTTTTATTTCTTTTTCGTTATAATCACCAACCAATTTATTATTTTCATAGCGCAGTCCAACATTAATTAAGATGACGCCAGGTTTTATTTGGTTCGCAAGTACTACATTTTTTCCAACAGCGGAAATAATAATATCCGCGTCTTTAATATATTCTTCCGGGTGGTCTGCAGTTGAATTTAAAGATAAATAATTAATTTTATATGCACTTAGTGTTTTTCCAATTGGCTGACCTCCGGTGATTCCCCGACCAATAAGAATTATTTTTTTATGATGAAAAATTTTTTTAAAAAAGCCTTGGTCTTTATTCGAGTCAAATAATATAGATAATTTAGCTTTTTGAGGGTAATAAATCCACTTAAGCGTTGTTAGAACAGCCTGACCAATTGGTGGAATATAAATTGTTTTATGACGATGACCTTCAATTTCCTTACTTAGGGGAACAAAGTCATAGACACTTTCAGTTCTAATTTGGGCCGGTAATGGTTGTTGAATAACAATTCCATTGACTTCTGGATTTGCAGCCGTTTTCTTGATTAAACGTGCGAATTGTTCAAAAGGAGGGGTGGTTTTTACCTGAATAATTTTATAACCAATTCCTAATTTATTTGCTGTAATTTGCTTCATTTTTACATATGACATTTGCTCAGGAGATTGACCAACTAAAATAACGCTCAACTTAACAGAGTGTTTTTTCCTGTGTAATTGTGCGACTGCTTTTTTGATCTCGGATTCAAGAAGATGGGCAATCGCCTTGCCCGGAAATTGCATAATTAAGTATAATTATAGCATAAAAAGTAATAAAAAGCCCCATAAAGTTAAGAGTTATGAGTTAGGGGTTAGGAGGATATAATAATTTTTAATAAATAAGATACAGATGACACAAAACAATGAAATCAAGCGCCGACTGATGCCTGATGCGAATGCTGCGAATATGCGAATCTATAATAAGCTAGTTAATATGTTTTTGATATAGAACAACACCTTCTTTTTTTACGTCATTTAAAATCGACCATTGTTTAATTGATTTAAACTCCTGAGGTGTGACGCCATATGCATGAATATCGTGTTCTTTGATAAGACCCTCGTGAAGATCGTACAAGATATCAAAACGTTTATTAGAATTTATTTTTGGAAAATCAGCTACAACTAAAAGGTCAATATCGCTCCATTTTGTTGCATCACCACGAGCAAATGAGCCAAAAAGAACAATCTTTTCCGGATTAAGCGCCCTTTTTAAGCGTATGACGTATTGTTTTATTTCTTTATTAATTTTTTTTCTACCCATAAATATATTTTTTGAGCCATTTCTAATAGTGGCTCAACTGATGCTCTTGTTGGATAATATTGAACACTTAAATCAGTATAACGCATTCGTGTGTATGCTTTGGACAATTCTTTCACATCTTTTATTTTTATCTCTTCCAAATTTAACGCAGCATCTTTTGTTAATTCTTCAATTGCATGAATTCGTCGAGGTGCCTTTTGTTTATTTTCTACAATGTACCCTTTGATAATTTTTTCAACTGCTTGTTGAGCAAATAAAACTGCTCCTCTATACCTTTTCACTTTCCACATATAATTCATATCCACAAAATCTTCTTTTGCCAAATTAATCCATAATTTAGCTTCTTTTTTCATTGATAAATTATAACATATCTAGTAAAAATATTATTTTAACCAATTCGTGCAGCAAAAAGTCGACCTACGAGGTTAACGGTCTTACAACTAATTCCGTTACTACAGCATGGTGGGTTGTAAATCAAATCAAATCAAATCAAATATACTAATTATAAATAATATTCTTTATTTACTATAATATTTATATATACGTTTGATAAAAAGAAAATATTTCGTATCGTTCATGGATTAATTTCAGTTTTTTTTGGTCTTTGTATAATCCAAATTTACTATAGTTTTTTTATGAATACTCGTTCAACTCTGTTGTATATAGCACTTATGGCTGTTTATATAGAAGGATTTATCGTTTTTATTTTAAACAAAGGAGATTGTCCGCTTTTCTACTTTCACAAGAAATTTGGAGATGACAAGTATTTTTTTGAATTATTTTTTCCAAAAAATATTGCAAAAAAAGTTATTCCAACGGTAGCTGTTATTACTCTGATCGGTTTAGGGCTCCTATTGTTACAAGAGTTAGGACTACTATAATTTTTATGTAAGATGCCCGCGTTAAACGCGGTTCGAGATGACAAAGTTTCTCCTAACTCCTAACTACTATCTACTATTCCCTGTTCAGATAAACGTCGCACTTACGACTTTGTCAGTTTTGTCAGAGAAGCGCATGAGGATGACGCCTTTGGCGGTGCGGGAACGGGAAGGAATGCTAGAAATTGGAATTTTAACAACCTGGCCTTGGCTGCTGGTGATGATGACAGTGGCTTTGGGATCATTGATGATTTGTGCAAAGGCAATCTGTCCGATTTTTTCATCCATTGATGCAACCTTGACGCCTTTTCCGCCGCGATGTTGACCTTTGAAAAGCGAAAGACTGGTTTTTTTACCAACGCCACGTTCACCAACAACAAATAAATTTTTCTTAAACTCTGCTTGGGCAAAGACATCAGCAGCTGAAACTTCATCTGTTGATTCCAAATTCATTCCACGCACACCTCGAGATGAGCGTCCAGTGGAGCGAATTTCCGTCTCATTCAAAATAATTGCTTTTCCATGACTACTGATTAGCATGAGATAGTTACTACCGTGAGAGATTTTTACCCAAAGTAGTTCATCATCTGCATCAAGCTTGATCGCGATTATTCCATTGGTGCGAATATTGGCAAAATCCGTAAACTTGGTTTTTTTGACAGTCCCTTTTTTTGTACACATCAAAACGAATGATTTTGCCAGGTCAGAAGAAGCGGTATATGTTAAGAAAGATGTGACTTTTTCATCTGGTCGCAGTGTCAAAAGATTAACCATGGCTTTTCCTTTTGAGATTCGTGATCCCAAAGGCACTTCCCATACGCGTGTTTGGAAAACACGGCCTTGATTAGTATAGAATAGAATATAATCATGTGCCATGGCTGTAGAAATTTGATAAACATTGTCCGTGTCTTTTGTTTCCATTCCTGCTACTCCCTTACCACCCCGATTTTGTACTCTAAATGTTTCACGAACAACTTGTTTGATATATCCTTCCTTGGTCATAACAACAATTACTTCTTTGTTTTCAATTAATTGTTCATCAGTGATTTCTCCTGGTCTGGCTTTAAAAATTTGAGTTTTTCGTCCGTCACCATATTTTTCTTTTAAATACAGTATTTCGTTTTTAATAACCTTAAGAACTTTAAACACATCCTTAAGAAGTCCTTCCAAATAAGCAATGGTTTCTTTAAGCATTGTTAGTTCATCTTCGATTTTACTGCGTTCCAATCCGGTCAAACGGCGCAGTTGCAGTTCCAAAATTGCTTGTGCCTGAAGATCAGAAAATCCGAATTTTTTCATTAACTTGACTTTCGCTTCTGGTTCATTAGCAGCTTTTTTAATCACCTGAATTACTTCATCGATATTATCAAGCGCAATTAGATAACCTTCAAGGATATGAGCGCGAGCTTTGGCTTGTGCCAATTCAAATTCACTGCGTTTTGTTATAATTTCCACACGATGACGTAGATAATGTTCTAGAATTCCTTGGAGAGAAAATGTATGAGGAATTCCATCAGCAAGCGCAACCATATTAATTGGAAATGAAGTTTGTAATTCGGTGTATTTATATAAATTGTTTAATGCTTTTTTATAAGACGCATCACGTTTAAGTTCAATAACAATGCGAATTCCATCCCGATCAGATTCATCACGCAGATCAGAAATACCTACAATTTTTTTATCTGTCACCAAATGCGCAATTTTTTCCACCAGGTTAGCTTTGTTCACTTGATACGGTAACTGCTTAACAATAATTGCCATTCTTGCTTGACGACCAGGTGTTTCTTTATCAATCTCCTCATCAACTACCTTTGCACGTACCATAAGCTTTCCTTTTCCTGTTGCATAAGCGAGACGAATTTCTGAGGTGCCGTAAATTGCGCCATAGGTTGGAAAATCTGGTCCTTTAATGAACTCCATTAGTTCATCTAGAGTAATATCAAATGTCAAATTTCTTGCCGCAGAAAGAGCGGGAATCTTTACATCATCCGTTAGTTTTGTTTCAGTTTTTATTCCTTCAGTTTTATGTAATTTAGCTTTTTCAATCATTGCACAGATTGCATCAACCACCTCCTCGAGATTATGAGGTGGGATTTTTGTTGCCATTCCAACAGCAATTCCCTCAGCTCCCATCAGTAATAAATTTGGAAGTTTGGCAGTTAAATAAACCGGTTCTTTAAGGGTCCCATCAAAATTATCAATCCAAGGAACAGTTTCTTTATCAATATCCATCATCATTTCTTCAGCTACTTTAGCCATCTTTACTTCGGTATAACGCATTGCAGCTGGCGGATCACCATCAATTGATCCAAAATTTCCCTGTCCTTTAATTAGTGGGTAACGCATCGTAAAATCTTGTGCCATGCGGGCGATGGCTTCGTATACTGAGCTATCTCCATGTGGGTGATATTTTCCTAAAACTTCTCCAACCACTTTCGCAGATTTAGAAAAACGTGCGCTAGTTGTTAAACCAAGTTTATGCATCGCATATAAAATACGACGATGAACTGGTTTTAAGCCGTCACGGACATCAGGAAGTGCACGGGAAACAATCACTGACATTGCATAATTTAAATATGCACGCTTCATTTCACCACTAATTTCGGTAGTTTGGATTGTGTTTGACATTAGACAAGAAAAGCTGCAATTAATAACGCAACGATATTCAATACTTTAATCATAGGATTGATTGCCGGGCCAGCAGTGTCTTTGTATGGATCACCGACTGTGTCACCGGTAACCGCACATTGATGAGCAAAACTTCCTTTACCGCCAAGATTACCCGCTTCAATATATTTTTTAGTATTATCCCAGGCGGCTCCGCCTGTGGTCATGGAAATTGCTAAAAATAATCCGGTAATAATGCTTCCGATTAAAACTCCACCAAGTGCAATTGGACCGAGTGTAAAACCAACAATGATTGGTGTAATTACTGGGATAAGTGTTGGAAGAATCATTTGATGAATAGCTGACTGCGTAACAATGTCAACTGCTTTTGCATAATCTGGCTTTGCTTTTCCTGACATTATTCCCTTAATTTCTTTGAATTGACGTCGGACTTCATTAACAACTGCGGTGCTGGCTTTTCCGACCGCTTCCATTGCTAGAGCGGCAAAAATATACGGTAGTGCTCCTCCAATGAATAATCCAACAATTACGTTTGGATCAGAAAGAGAGAAAGTATTTTGCATTTCCACGAATTTTGTATTTTTCATTAATTCTTGCACATAACTAGCGAACAATACTAAAGTTGCTAGTCCGGCTGAACCAATTGCATAGGCTTTGGTAACAGCTTTTGTGGTGTTGCCAACCGCATCAAGCGCATCGGTGCTTTCACGAACTGCTGCGCTTAAACCACTCATTTCTGCAATTCCACCGGCATTATCTGTGATTGGTCCAAAAGCATCAATTGCTACGATTATTCCGGTTAATGACAACATACTCATAGCAGAGATAGCAACTCCATAAAGACCAGCTAGATTATATGAAATTAAAATTCCAGCTGAGATTAAAAGAATTGGAGCCAAGGTTGATTTCATGGAAACTGCCAATCCGGCAATCACATTGGTTCCATGACCGGTGGTTGATGCTTGGGCGATGGTTTTGACCGGTCCGAAGTTTTTTGAGGTGAAATATTCAGTGATAACCACCATTCCAAAGGTAATAACTATTCCAACAATTGAACAATAAAACAAAAACTCTGTTGGAATGAGGGTTTTACCCATTAAACCATGAGGAAATAATACCTGTGTTGTCAAGTAAAAACCTATTAATGCTAAAATTGCACTAACACTTAAACCCATGTACAACGCTCCCATGATATTTTTCCCTTTCAGACGGACAAACAGTGAACCAATAATGCTGGCGATAATGGAAACCGCACCGATTATTAATGGATAGTAGATTACTAAAACATTTTTTGCAAACATTAACTGTCCTAAAATCATGGCGGCAACAGCTGTGATTACATAAGTTTCAAAAAGATCAGCGGCCATTCCTGCGTCATCGCCAACATTATCACCAACTAGATCAGCAATGACACCAGGATTTCTTGGATCATCCTCAGGAATTCCCTTTTCCAATTTTCCCACCATATCTGTTCCCACATCAGCCGATTTTGTAAAAATACCACCACCTAGACGAGCAAAAACAGAGATCAATGAACTTCCAAATCCAAGAGCAACTAAGGGTTGAATATCTAAAACTCCGCCCTTATTAAACAAAGTAATAAAATAATAAAAACCAGAGATTGCCAGAAGTGCTAATCCTGCAACCATTAAACCAGTGACTGATCCGCCGGCAAAGGCGATATTAAATGCTTTGGCTAGCCCACTTTTTGCAGCTTGAGCAGTGCGAATATTGCTACGGACTGATAGTGCCATTCCGGTGATTCCAGCAACCGCAGAAAAGATTGCCCCAACCGCAAATCCAATTGCTGTGAGCTTTCCCAATCCGAAAAATAAAAGAATAAAAATAATCAAACCAACAATTGATATTACCGTGTATTGACGCTTCATATATGCATTTGCACCGGTCTGAATTGCATCGGAAATCGCATTCATTTTTTTATCACCACGAGGATGACGAAGAACCTGCGTGATTAGGAAAATACAATAAATGAGTGATAAAAAACTAATAATAATTGCAACTGGAACTGCTTGGGTGATTAGACTGAACATGGTTAATTAATTGATAAAATTTATAAAAAATATAATGATTATAAATATTATAATCGTTATATCAGTTATATATCCAAATTAGCGAGTTTTGCATGCGCCACAATAAATTTTTTTCTTGGTGGGACCTCATCTCCCATTAGCATTGAGAAGACATAATCAGCTTCTTGAGCATCAGGACTTGAAACTTGATTAAGCGTGCGTTTTTCTGGATCCATGGTTGTCTCCCATAGTTGTTCCGGATTCATTTCTCCCAAACCTTTATAGCGTTGAAGATTAATATTAACATTAGCATTATCAGTGGTTAACTTCTCTACAACTTTGTCCTTTTCCTCTTCAGAATAGGCATAGCTGATTTTTTTACCAACTTGGACTTTATACAAAGGCGGTTGAGCAATATAAAGATGTCCGTTTAAAATGATTTGAGGCATATGACGGAAGAAAAAAGTTAAAAGCAAAGTTCTGATATGTTCACCGTCAACATCAGCATCGGTCATGATAACAATTTTATGATAACGTAGTTTTTTATAATCAATTGTCTCTCCAATTCCGGTTCCAAGGGCGATTACCAGATCCTTGATTTCTTTGAATGCAAGTACTTTATCTAAATATGCGCGTTCTGTGTTTAAGATTTTTCCTCGAAGTGGTAAGATTGCTTGAAATCTACGGTTTCTTCCTTGTTTGGCTGTGCCACCTGCAGAGTTACCTTCAACCATAAATAATTCTGAAAGAGCCGGATCTTTTTCCGAACAGTCAGCAAGTTTACCTGGAAGAGTTGCTCCTTCAAGCGCTCCTTTTCTAAGTACTGCTTCTTTTGCTGCTTTTGCTGCCAATCTTGCTTTTTGCGCTAAAAGAATTTTACTTAAAATTTCTTTTCCTACGCGAGGATTTTCTTCAAAATAAACATCTAGATATTCTGAAACTGCTTGTTGGACAATTGATTGCGCTTCTGAGTTTCCAAGTTTACCTTTGGTTTGTCCTTCAAATTGCAGATTAGTTGCCGGCATTTTTAAATAAACAACAGCTGCCAATCCTTCTTTGACATCATCACCCGTTAAGGCATCTCCAATATCTTTTTCACTTAATACCTTTTTTGCATAATTATTTATGGATTTAGTTAAGGCAATTCTAAATCCAGTTAAATGAGTTCCACCTTCATGAGTATTAATGACATTTACAAACGAATAAACATTTTCTGAAATGGAATCGTTATATTGAATTGCCACTTCGACTTCCTTATCTCCAACACTTTTAGTAATTAAAATTGGATCATGAAGAGTATGTTTTCCTTTTGAAATATCTTTGATCAAAGAAATTATACCGCCGTCAAAAAAATATGCAATTTTATCGTGCGTTTTCTTATTATGAATTTTAAAATATACGCTTTTGATTAAGTAGGCGCGTTCTTTAACTTGTTTTTTAAAAACAGGATAGTTGATTTCGGTGGTTTCTTTAAAAATTTCCGGATCCATTATAAAAGAAACTGCTGTTCCATTTGTATAATTAAAGTTAAGAATTGATTCTTTTACTTGTTTAACTGCATATAATGGGATTCCTCTTTTATATTCTTGACGCCAAAGTTTTCTTTCATGTCGTACCTCAACAATTAAATGAGTAGATAGGGCATTTACAACTGACGCACCAACTCCATGAAGACCGCCGGATATTTTATATGCTCCTTCTTGAAATTTTCCTCCAGCATGGAGTTTGGTCATGACAATTTCCAATGCTGAAGTTTTATATTTTGGGACAATATCAACCGGAATACCTCGACCATCGTCAAAAACCGTCATATAACCGTTTTCTTCAATTGTGATAGAAACATTACGACAGAATTCTGCTAATGCCTCATCAATTGAGTTATCAACGATTTCATTTAGACAATGATTTATTCCAACCTGAGAGGTTGAGCCAATATACATCGCCGGTCTTTTGCGAACGGGCTCCAGTCCTTCAAGAACAACAATTGATTGGGCACCGTACGAAGATTTATTAGATTGTTTAGTCATAATATATATTAGCAGTTTTAAGGCTAACTTTCATCTAAATATATTTGAAATACAAATAACAAAATCCAAATATCAAGTCAATTTCAAAATTCAAAATCCAAATTTAATTATTCTTTATCTTTTGGATTTGATTTGTCATTTGAGCTTGATATTTTGGATTTACTTTAATTCCACCTTTGCACCGGCAGTTTCTAGTTTTTTCTTAGCTTCTTCAGCAGCGTCTTTTTTAACGTTTTCTAAAACTGCTTTTGGTGCCGATTCCACTAATTTTTTTGCGTCCATTAATCCGAGTGTTGGAA
>Ga0210024_1001629_pt1 | contig 20122 bp, 12 predicted proteins | sample CryGeymeta201525_FD_183988 | JGI IMG/M metagenome (GOLD analysis project Ga0210024, IMG submission 183988) | Groundwater microbial communities from Crystal Geyser aquifers in Utah, USA - Crystal Geyser metaG 2015-25 (SPAdes) (version 2) | ecosystem: Environmental > Aquatic > Deep subsurface >...
ACAACTTCAGTTAGTGGATTGAGAACCGAAGTGCGGCACAGCTCCAGCCCGCCCCCTTGGGGGCAGGGCCAGCCCCCCTATGGGGGGCGAACTACAAAGCCACGTCCTGTGGGCGTGGATTCTTTACTGTTTTATGCAGCCAGTGACAGGCTATGGATGTTTTATGGCACAGACGGAATTCGATTTCACCAGTTTCGGGCAGGTTTACCGTAGTTTTTTGCAGACGGCGGAGAAGTTTGCGGCGCTTCCGACTCCTGTTGCAAGGTGGCTTCTGTCCCGGCGTGCCGGAACGAAGAGCCCGTTGCTCTGGCAGCAAGACAGCTTCAAAGCGGGGGCATTTGCCGCCGGCTTTGAAAAAGAATGGCCCGCCCTGTGGAGGAAAAAACTTGAAGACCACGCGGTCTTTTGCCTCAACGCTTTTGCTCATCATCGGTTGAGTCCGAACTGGGTCGCGCGGCATGTCACCGCAGATCTGGATCCCTTGCGCAAAATTCTGGCAGAAGGGCGAGGTTGCATGTTTCTGACCTTCCACCATGCCTTTCATCACACTCTTTTTACGATCGTCGGTCTGGCCGGTTTGCCGGTGAAAGTCCTGGCGGCCCCCGAGGAGAGCTCGCCGATTTTCAGTGATATAGGTCCGTATATTTCCCGACTACATCGCGGTTGCCAAAAACATTTCAATGGTGGACAATACCTCTTTTTCCAGACACCCCGTCAGGCAGTCCATATGACCAAACAGGCATTCCAGGAAAAAGCTTTATTATTCTCTTTAAATGATTTTCCGGTTGAAAAACTGGATGCCGAGCGCGACCATTATTCTGTTTTCGGGCGACAAATGCCCGTGGCGACCGGCAGCATTCGTTTGGCCTGTAAGATGAGTGTCCCGCTTGTCGTCGGCGGCTTGTTGAGGAAGGGGGAAGGCTACCGCCTGGTTTATCGGCCATTGGTCTCACAGTCTTACCAGGATGTCATGCGTGATTATTTTGCCGAGCTGGAAAATTTGAGCACACAGCAGCCTGCCTTCTGGGACGGATTGTTGTGGTTGGGCGCACAACCGGCGCTCATACGAAAGTGAAGCAATGAACAGGATCGCGACCGATATTACGGCGCTGTGGCTCTCCAGTCATGCCCATCTGAAGCCACTGGCCAAACATCTGCCCTTAGGCGTCTCTGAGTTGCGGGTCTGCCCCAAATGTTCCGCCGCAGGCGCATTTCATCTGCTCGCCGACTTGTGTTTGGCTTCAGAAAAGTGGTTGCGTTCTGCCGTTGTGCTGTATTGTCCCGCCTGTGAAAGCTTCCATGTCGCTGACCAGCACCTGGCCGCCATTGATGACAACCCTCTGGTTGCCGTTGACGCCAGGCTTTGGTCATCCCATGTCGGCTTTCTGAATATTGAACCGACCACTCGCTGCAATTTCAAATGCTGGTATTGTATCGGGCGGCATATGACGCAGGCTGATGTGGAGCCGGCGTCATTTTCATCTATGCTCGACCATGCCGGTGCCGTCGCCGCCATCGCTCTGGTCGGTGAAGGTGAACCCCTGCTGCATCCCGATTTCTTCACTATGGCCACCCAGGTTCGCGACTCCGGGCGCAAGGTGCTGATGATCTCTAACGGTTCCCAGCTCAGTAACGAAAATATCCAGCGTCTGTGTGAGTCTGAAGTGCTCTATATCGCCGTCTCCATTGACTCAACTCGTCAAGACTATTTTTCTCGCTCGCGAAAGCATGGAAATTTGTCCGAAGTGCTCGACGGCATGGCACGCTTGCGAGCTTATCGAGACACACATGGCTACACTTATCCCAAATTGGGCATTAAAGGAACGCTGCTTGATTACAATGCGCAGGAGATGATCGAGATTATCAAGCTGGCCCGCGATCACGGGGCTGAAACTTTTGAGCGTTTTCAGCCGCTGAATCCCAAATGCTCCTATGCCGCTATCTATCCGCCGGAGGAGCAGGCACAACTAGGCCGTGTGTCGCACATTTCCGAGATCGTCGGTGGGCAGCTGGCCGCAGCGCGCCGGATCCTGCAACCGACTGAAGAGTTTCTGGCCCAAGAGGGGATTCTCCTTGCTGCGGAAACCCGGGCAAACCCCTTGCGCCCGCATTGTGATCCGCAGTATGCCTACGCCCTGCTGTCAGGCGATATGACCCCCTGCTGCCAGGTAAAGTCGCAAATCTCTGCCGATTGGAATCTTGCGAACCGGCCATTGTCTGAGATTCTGCGTGATCCCGCCTATGAGACCATGCGTTTCAACCTTTGGAACGGGATTTTCCCGGACGACTGCGCCGGATGCGTGGCCACACCGGTGCCGCCCGCATGAGAAACAGTCATGGATTTTTTGCTGCAAACAGACCCGCTGGTGTTCTGTTATTTCGGAGGCTGGTTTGATTGCGCTGAATGACCTTATCTACCCCCGACATATCCCGATCGCGCTTCAGCAGGCGGGTCTCGCCTGGTTTACCTCTGCCGCTGACCAGGCTCGTGCCCTGCGTGAAACACAGCAGCCTTTACTCGATGCGCTGCTGGAGCAGCTTCCCCCTTCAGCAAAAATCCTGGTCATCGGTTCCGGTTCCTCCAATTTGCTTCAACTCCTTGCTGCGAAGGGTTATAAGGTCAGCGACCTCGCTTCGGAGGCCCATGGCGTCTCTGATGAGAGCAGAAATGAACCGGGGCAGCCCTTTCTCTGTCAACGTCTGCTCAACCTTACCCTGAATGCAGGACACTGGGATCTGTTACTGTTTCTGGAAAGCAGTCGGGAGATGGAGGCGCTTGACCTGTTTGAAAAAGCTTCGGCTTTGCTCAAACCTCAAGGGCACATTTTGTTCATGGATGAGTTTTCCGGCCGGCGAACGGAAATCGCTCCGGATCCCCTGCACCATAAGGGTTATTTTTTGGCACTCGCAGAGCGTTTCGGTTTTAACTGCGTTTCAGAACAGGACTATACCGACACCGCAAAACAGACGCTGAATGTGCTGCTGGACGTCTGGTATAAGGCGCTTGACCAGCTGTCCAGTACAGAAAAAAATGCACAAAATTTGCTGGCGAGTCTCCAGGAAAAGGCCGACATCGCCCAAAAATTCTCTCAAGGTCGCTGCGGATACTTTCTGTTGCACCTGATGCGCGAGAAGGTGCCGGACTGGCGTCTGAGCCGCTTGCAGGCGGTTGACCAGCCGGCCGTGAGCCGGTTATTCAAGCGGGTCTTCAATGCCGAACTCAGCCCCGCGCTCTGGAATTGGAAATATGGCCCAGGACAGGGGCTGGCCATCGGCTTGTGGCAGAAAGACGAATTGATTGCGCATTACGGAGCAATTCCCCGCCGGCTGAAAATCGGTGCAAACCGGCTGCTTGCATCACAAAGCTGTGATGTCATGGTCGTGCCTGAGATGCGTGGTCTGATGCTGCGCCATGGCCCGTTTTATCTCGTCTGTGTGACTTTCATTGAACAGTACCTCGGCAACGGAACTCCGCATCCGCTGGGCTTCGGCTTTCCGAACGAACGGGCCTATCGATTGCCGCACAAGTTAGGTCTTTATGGCGAGCCGACGACAAGAATTCATGAATTCAACTGGTCAGCCGTTCCGGCGAGGCGCAGGTGTTCTCTGCGTCGCTGCAATCCCCATGCGGCCGGGGACGGCGCCAGCCTTGACCGGCTCTGGCAGGCGATGGCCGGCGACCTGCAGGATCTGGCGGTTGGTGTGCGCGACGCCGCTTATTGGCGGCGGCGTTACGCCGACCATCCTGAACACTCCTATCACCTGTATTTTGTCGTGCAGCCGATCCTTCGCCGTCCCCTCGCCGCGTTTGCCGTCAGGAAAGAGGGCGAGCAGCTGAAACTGATGGATTGGGTGTGCCGAGTCGCGGACCTGCCACGCGTGATACTGTCGGCTCGATCGCTGGCCGCGCAAATGTCATTAAGCTCGCTCAGCTTATTGGCCAGTTTGCCGATCGCCCCTTTTTTAGCGCAGACAGAAGCACAGGAAGTTGATCCAAATATCGTCGTACCGCAAAATGGCAGGTCTGATTCGCAGGTAGAGCTAATCCAGGACAAGCTCTGGTTAACCGGTGGGGATACGGATTTTCTCTAGCGTTATTACAGCCGTTCAAGAAGTTTCTACGAAAGTGTCCGCGTATGAGCAGAAATTCCGAACTGACCCGTTATGTCGGCAAAGACAAGCTGGGCATTGAAATAGGACCCTGGTGCCATCCCGTTGTACCAAAAGCGGACGGCTACAACTGTCTGATTCTTGACGTGTTCGATACCCAGACCCTGCGTGACCGCGCCAGGCAGGATGCCGGGTTGTCGGCGGAAGCCGCCGACAGCATCGAAGATGTCGATCTGGTCGGTTCGTCCACCCAGATTGCCGAACTGGTCAAAGCCCGAAATGGGGAACAGTCCTTTGACTATATCGTTTCTTCGCACAATTTTGAGCATATCCCCGACCCGATAAAATTCCTGCGTGGCGCCGAAGAGGTTCTCAAGCCCGGTGGAATTCTCACGATGGCCATTCCCGATAAGCGCGGCTGTTTCGATTATTACCGGCCGCTGAGTTCCCTGGCCGAAATGCTGGCGGCGAATTTTAGTGCCCGCGAGCGTCCTACTCAAGAGCAGATCTTTGAACGTTGGTCGCTTCACGCTCGACAGCGCCTCAGCCGGGACAGGGACGCGATTAGCTTCCCGGTCACAACAAACCCGCAGGAGATCGAGCCTTTTCACGATCTTCGGCAGGCACTTCAGGAATGGCAGGCGTTTGTTGCCACTCCGGATGAGATCTATCGGGATACGCATTGTTGGGTGTTCACCCCGGCCTCCTGCGAATTGATTCTGACCGACCTGCTCTATCTCGGGTTGCTCGATCTGTGTCTTGTCGAAATTCTCCCGCTTGGCGACAGCGAATTCTGTGTTCACCTGAAAAAGCCTCTTGACCCCGCCGCACTTGCAGCCTTTCGCACTGATGAAACCTATCCTGAGCAGCGCGTCGAATTGCTGCGCCGCATCAACGATGAATTGAGTGTTCAGGCAAGTTGTGTGAACCTGCATCAGCAGTTCGTCCAGGATCTGGCGTCCCAGGAGCCGATTTCCGAGCTTCAGGTACTGGCCGAGATTGGCCGGGATTTGCCGGCGGCCAGGCGGGTCACGGTCTTCGCCCCGCATCCGGACGATGAAATCTTTGGCTGCGGTGGGGCTTTGGCCATTCTGCAGGCGCAGGGTGCCCTGATTACCCCGGTCGTTATCAGCGATGGCACCAGGGGCGGAGAACACTTCAGCGGCGACCCGGACGTCAGACAGCGGGAATCCCGCTGTGCCGCACAACTGCTCGGGCTTCAGGAGCCGATCTTCCTCGGGCTCAAGGATCGTGAGCTGACCTGTGACCAGTCCTTGATCAATCTGCTGCTGGAGCAGCTCTCCACCCTTGATCCAGAGCTGGTCTTTATGCCGGCACCTACGGAGTTGCATCCCGACCATCAGACGGTTGCCCTGGCCGGTTCGATCGCCGTGCAGCGCTTTGGTAAGGGACAAGTGTTGTATTGTGAAATCGGCGTCCCGCTGGCCAACCCGACCATGCTCATCGACATCACCAGGGTTATGGAGAATAAGTTGCAGGCCATGGCCTGCTTCGTCTCGCAACTTGACCGTCAGGCCTACGATAAACAGATTGCAGGATTGAACACTTTTAGGGCATATTCCCTTGAGTCGGGGGTCGAAAGCGCTGAAGCCTTTGTCTGTGTCGCCGCTGAAGACATTGGCAAGGTTGGAGGTGTTTTTGATGACTTGCGCGCCTATCGTCGTGCCGCTGCAGATCGTAGTGCGTTGCGCAATGTGGTGGCCCAGTGGGATCCCTGGATCGCCGCACTTCATCGTCAGGCTGAAGAGCGTGATCATCTGCTGACGGAAAAAAATCGGCAGATCGCCGAATTGGAACAAGTCATCGCCCAGTGGGATCCCTGGATCGCCGCACTTCATCGTCAGGCTGAAGAGCGTGATCATCTGCTGACAGAAAAAAATCGACGAATCGCCGAGTTGGAGCATGTCATCGCCGAGTGGGATCCTTGGATTGCACGTTTACAGAAAGAGCTGGCCGAACGCGATCGGATTGTCGGCGATCTGAACCAGATGAAAAACGAACTTGATGGGGTTTATGCCAGCCGCAGTTGGGCGATGACCGCTCCTTTGAGGGCCATCGGGAAGCGGTTGCGGCGCGATTGAACTTTAATGCCCTTAAAGCCTGGTTGACTTTAGCCGAAAGCTGACACCTTAATGAATACAGATGATATAAACCAAGCGGCTCCCCTGCCGGCTCTGTGTGTTTACGGGCCGCAGCATGTCAAAAGTATTGCTGAGATCCTGGTTCCGGCCCTGGCTAGCCAGGTGCTTGTCCATGGGTGCCAGTTGGAACTGCATCTGGTGAATTACCTCGATAATCGACCTTTACTCAAAGGGATGGGGCTTCCGAACATGCCGATTCGTGATTGGTCGTCCGATCGTGCCGGTATTCATATTGGTTTCGGCGAGGGCGTCAATTTCCTTTTTACCTCATCTGCTCCGACCGATTGTTTTTACCTCATCAATCCAGACAGCTTTCCTCAGCCGGGTTGTCTCGATGCGTTATACTCCTGCTATGCTGCACAGGCCAACGTAGGAATTGTCGAAGCGCGGCAATGGCCAAGTGAGCACCCCAAGGAGTACAATCCCGAAACCCTCGAGACGCCTTGGGCCAGCGGCGCTTTCAGCCTTATTTCCGCAGACGCCTATCGCCGCCTGGGGGGGTTCGATCCGCTCTTTTTCCTTTACAACGAAGATGTCGATCTCAGCTGGCGAATGTGGTTGGCAGGATACCGAATTCTTTATCAGCGTGAAGCTGTTGCCGCCCATTTTACCGGTTTCATCTCGTACCGTGCGGATCGTTATTATTATGAACATTTTTTTTCCAGCCGCAATTTTGTCGTATTAAGCTATAAGTTTCTTGGTGATGCCGGAGAAACCAGAGCCCTTGATTATCTGTTGAGTACCACTTATCCCCGGAAATTCAAGGATCGAGTCATAACCAGCTATCAAAAGATCAAACCGAACGTCATCCGCTACTCCGATCCGATTGATTGCACTCACATTAAAATTTTAGGATTTAATCAGTACCATGAACTCATCAGACTCTGAATCGATGCAAGCGCAACGGAATAGTCAGCAAAAGCCTTTGCCCTTGCAGATGGTGGTCGTCTGTCGTTCCGAGGAGATTGCGGCCCACTGGCACCGGCAGGCGGAGAACCTCAAGGGGATCGAGCTCATTATCGAGCTCGGCTGCCGTTGCTACTACCAGCTCCTGGACCGCATCATCAATGAACCGCATCCGCAACCGGTTCTCGTTGCCCATGATGATATTCAGTGCGGGCTCGGATTTGCCCGGGCCTTGGCCGAATTGATCAAAGAACTCGACGAAAATTACGCCAACTGGGGGGTTTGCGGTAACGCCGGGATCTCCTGGGATGGTCGGCAGATCTATCGTTTCATCAAAGACCCCCACGGCGGGCCGCAAAACGCAATGGCACCTGAGTTTGTCCTTGGGATCGACGGCAATCTGATGCTGCTGAATGTTCCGGCACTGGCGGCAGCGGCTGTCCGTATGCCCGAGCTGAGAGGCTTTCAGGGCTACGATATCAGCTTGTCTCTGGAGTGCCTGCGCAAGGGGCTTCCGGTGCTGTGCGACCGACGTCTTTTCGTCATGCACAAGTCAGGCGGCAACGGTGAAGAGTTCCAGAAATTTGTCATATCTGAGCCGTTTCAAACCTATCTGGCGCGGCATTTTCTCAACCATAGTGTCCCCACCATCAACGGTGCGATTGATACCTGTGGCGCTCAGGACTACCGCTACCTGGATATCCCTGGGGAAAAGACCGCACAGAAAGATCTCGTCGCCCTGTTCGATCAAGCCTTGGGCAACGGGCTGAAGCGGCGGCCGTCGCTGACGGTTGGCTGCCGTAGCCAGTTTAACCGGCCGGAGCTTTTGACTCGTGCCTTCGCCTCTTTCGCGGTGGCAGCCCAGCAGGCCGCAGACCTGGTTGATATCCAGGTTCGCATTATCAGCGATAAGCCGGTTGAAACCATGCAGGCCGAGATCAAGCGTCTGCGAAACCTCTTCCCTGGGCTCAATCTGGCGGGCTGCTCCTTTACCCTGTCCGCAGAACGCTACAGTCGTATGGAGGCCCTGCTGAAAGCGGTTGAACAGGCCGAGACCGATTATATCTGGTTTGTGGATGATGATGATTTTATCTTCCCCGACGCCATGCGGACCCTGGCGCGAGTCCTGCTGCCAGGGGTGCCCCGGCTGCTGGTCGGTCAGTCGGTGCGAATTCAGGAGTACTGGGTCACCAATCGGCAGGGCGAGCGAGTGATCATGAACAACACTCAGATCGGGCGTTATCTGGCCGACGGCGTTTACCACTCCTTTGCCGGCGACAATCACACCCCCATCTGCAGCCTGATCTTCCCGGTCGCCGCCCTGCGTCGGCGCATCGCACCCGTTGCCGCCCTGGGTGATTATTATGAAGATTATTTTCTCTTGTTACTGGTGTTGAGTGCCAACCCCATTGAGATCCGCCTGATTCATGAAGACCTCTGTGGTATCTCTCTGCGCGAAGGTGAAAATACCGTCACCGAGCCCTGCCGCGATCATTGGGATCTGTCCTACACCACCTTTGTCTCCGAGCTTTTGCGTCACCCTGACGGCACGAACCCGCTGCTCTGGCAAATTGCAGAACGGATCGGCGCGCCCGCCGCGCCATTGCAGATAATCGCTGCTGGTCAGGCAGGGCAAACATCCCGCTCCCGTCTTGCGCGGCTGCTTGAGCCCGGTGAAGGCAGACGGTTGGTCCGGCGTTTTCAACTGTTTCGCAAAACCTGCGGGTTTAAAGCCGCCATCAGACAATCATTGCAATACATCTTCCCGCGTTGAGCGGCGAGCTCTGGAATTTTTTACAGATTTTCAATGCGCTGTTTCCATCTGGTACTAGACAGGAAAATTTTTGGCCACGGGTGTTAATCGACCACACAAGCTGATGCTTTGCCTGGCCTTTTGGGCCGCCGCCATGGCTTTTTTTTCACTCGGGGCGCGGGCCGCAACGGGGGCACCTGTTGGTGTGCTTGTTGCGCGCGAAATTGCCCCCTATATCACCATGGTCACCGCCCTGGAAGTCGCCCTCGGCCGCCAGCCCGTGCAGCGGTTTTTTCTCGATGAACAAGGCCGCCCTTTTAGTCTCGAAGCCGGCCAGCGCCGGCTGAACAACCCCCAGGATTTTTCCGCCGTCGTTGCCGTTGGTCCCGAATCCCTGACTTATCTCAGCAGCAGCCCAAACCACCCACCGTTGATTTACGCCATGGTTCTCAATCCGCCGCTGTCCTCGGGCAAGGAGAGTCTCTGTGGCCTGTCCCTCAACCTGCCCATCGCAGGCCAATTGCAGGGTCTGCGCGCGAAATTGCCCGGTCTTAAGCACCTGGGGGTGCTCTTTGACCCGGCCAATAACCAGCTCTGGTTCGATCAGGCCCAGGTTGTCGCCGATCAACTTGGTCTGCTTTTACAGCCGGTTGTCGCCCGCCGCGCTGCCGAACTCCTGCAACTCAGTGGCGATTTAGACCAGCTTGATGCCCTGCTGTTTATCCCCGACAAAACCGTCATTTCCCAGGCTGTGATTCAATATGTTATTAAGCAGGCCGCCATTCGCGGCGTTCCGGTGATCGGCTACAACCAGTTTTTTCTCGATTCCGGGGCCGCCCTGGCCTTTGTCATCGACTACGCCGAAATTGGCCGTCAGGTCGCGGCCGAGGTTCAATCCCTGCTTAGCGGTCAAAGTTGCGCGGGTGAACTGCCGCCCGCCTACGAGCTGCGCATCAATCAGCCCATCTGGCAAGCCCTGGGTCTGCCCCAGGGCGGGGGAGGGCAGCCATGAATCCCCTCCTCAAAGGGCTTGGCCTTTACTCCATTCAGGGCCGGTTGACTGCCATCGCCTTCTTTTTTATCATTGCCACCGCCGCCACCCTTGGTATTGCCGGCTATCGATTTACGGTCGATTTCGAAACCGGGCGCTACCGTGACCATTTCAGCTTGCTGGCCGCCTATCTCGCCAGCAATGCCGAGCTCGGCGTGCTCCTCGAAAATCAACAAATTCTGGCTCAGCTCTGCGACACCATGCTTAAGGTTCACGACGTGCGTCGTGTCGCTATTGTCGACGGTCAGGGTCGGCTGCTGATTCAGCGCCGCCAGGCCAATGACCAGGGCGCCGATCTCCTTCGCGTGACCGCCCCGGTTATCGTTCAGAACCTCAGTGCCGAGGATGCACCTTTTTTAAGCCCCCAGGTTCAGACCGAGCCCCTCGGCGAGGTGCAGCTCGATTATGCCCAGAGCGGACTGGAACAGTTGCAGCGCACCCTGGCCTGGCGCTTTCTGCTGCTGGCGCCCCTGCTGGCCATTGTGCCGGCAATTCTTTACTGGCGGGTCTCCCGCGCCGTTCGCGCACCTCTTAAAGCGGTGCTCTATCTGGCCGATGAAGTCGCCCGGGGCCGTACCCAGACCCGCGCCGCCAGCGGCGATCTTTATGAAACCCAGGTCATGGCCAAGGCTCTCAATGATATGCTGGATGCCCTTGAACTCCAGAAACATCAGCTCGAAGAGGCCAACCAAACCCTGGCCCATCAGCAGGTGCTGGCCGAAGTCGGCAAGTTTTCCATGGTCGTCGCTCACGAAATCAAAAATCCGTTGGCGGTCATTAAGGGAAGTCTGAGTATTTTGCGCAAACAGCAAGGTTCCGATCCCGCCGTACGTGAAGAAATGATGGGTTATGTCGATGAAGAAATTCTGCGCGTCAACAAACTGGTCGAAGATTTTCTTCTCTTCGCACGTCCGCGGACCCCGGTCCTCAGCGAGATGATGGTTCTCGATCTTTTGGCCAATCTCGACCAGCGACTGCGGCTGTTTGATCGGCGGGTCAAGGTGCGAGTCGAAGTTCCCGCCGAGTTGATGGAGGCCCCTTTGCGCTGCGATATCTCTCTGCTCGAACGTGCCCTGTACAACGTTGTCCGCAATGGCCTTGAGACCGGCAGCGCCCCGGTGCTGGTCGTAATCGACGCCCAGGATCATCAACTCTGCTTCAGGGTTCAGGATCAGGGCCCGGGCTTTGCGCCCGATCAGCTCACCCAGATTTTTGAGCCCTTTTTCAGCACCAAGGCCAAGGGCACCGGCCTGGGGCTGGCAATCGCCAAAGAGGTTTTAACCGCCCACCAGGGCCATATCAGTGCCGATAATTGCGCAGACGGCGGCGCCTGTGTCCAGCTCTGTCTGCCCTTGGCCCTTGCTCCAAACGGCTCGGGCCCATCCACACCCGATCAACAAGGTTTAAATTATGGCTAAAATTCTGATTGTCGACGACGAAGCCAAAATTCGCGCTATTCTGCGCATGATGCTCATGGCGGCCGGTCACCAGGCCAGCGAAGCCGAAAACGGCCGCCATGCCCTCGAACACCTGCACCAGCAGCCGGTTGATCTGGTCATCTCCGATCTGCGCATGGACGAAATGGACGGCACCGAACTTCTCAGCCAGATACGTAGTCAGGAACTTGGCTGTCCGGTGGTATTCATCACCGCCTATGCCACCCTGGAGACTGCCGTCGAGGCCCTGCGCCTGGGGGCAGCCGATTTTCTGGTGAAACCCTTCGAGGAAAAAGATGTCCTGTTGGCGGTCGAACGGGCCCTGGGAGTGCAGAGGATTCTCAGCGAAAACATTCGCCTGCGCCAGCATCTCAGCAGCGAAAAGAAAGTCCGGCCCGGCGTCTTCGCTTCGAAGGCCATGCTCCAGATTAGAGATCTCGCGCAAAAAGTCGCCGCCAGCGAAGCCACCGTGCTTATCAGCGGCGAATCCGGCACCGGCAAAGAAGTCATGGCACGCTTCATTCACGATCACAGCCCGCGCAGTCGTGAACGCTTTGTCGCCATGAACTGCGCCGCCATTGCGCCCAACCTGCTGGAAGCCGAACTTTTCGGCCACGAAAAAGGGGCCTTCACCGGTGCCGACAAGGCCCGCGCCGGCAAATTTGAATTTGCCACCGGCGGTACCCTGTTTCTGGATGAAATTGGTGAAATGCCCCTGGAGGCACAGGTTAAACTCTTGCGTACCATTCAGGAAAAAAGCGTCCAGCGCGTTGGGGGCAATCACGAAATCGCCGTGAATTGCAGGCTTATCTGCGCCACCCATCGCGACCTGCCGGTACTGGTGCAGCAAGGCGCGTTTCGTGAAGATCTCTATTACCGCCTCGCGGTCTTCCCCTTACACATGCCGCCCCTGCGCGAGCGGCGTGACGATATCGCTCCGCTGCTGGAACATTGTTTGCTCAAGCTTGGTCAGCGCCCCACCGCAGACGATTTTATCACGCCTGCGGCCCTGCAACTGTTGCAAAATTACCACTGGCCGGGCAATGTGCGTGAATTATTCAACCTGGTCGAACGCGCCCTGATTCTCAAGGGCAGTCGCTGGCCATTGAATTCTGACGATTTTCCCCAACTTGGCACCCCGACGACTCAAACGGACCATGTCCCGGTGGTTCTCAGTGAAACCAGTTTTACCCTGCCGCCGGCGGGGATTGACTACGAAGAACTGCAACGCCATATTGTCGCTCAGTCGTTGGAAATGACCCAGGGCAACCAGAGTGCTGCTGCCCGCTTGCTGGGGGTCAGCCGCGCCCGTTTTCGCACCCTGTTGGCTTTGCTCGAAAATCCGCCCCAGGAACAGCGCCGCGCCGTCATCATTCACGTGCGCCGCCGACAACAACAGCCCTAGGGAAAAAATTGAAAAGGTCTTATAACTCCCATAATTCCCATAGATTCCATGACTCTTAGCCCAGGCATAGCACCTTGAAAATAAAATTTTTACTCATCTTCAGCCTTTTGCTGCCGCTCTGCTTCAGTCTCAGGGCCCAGGCCGCCGAGCGCCTCGACGACAGCTTGCTGATGTTCGTCGGTGAGACCCAGCCGGTCACCACCGTCGCCTCGCGCATGCCCGAGGCGCCGACCACCGCTCCGGCCATGGTGACCCTGATCAAGCGGGCGCAGATCGAAGAGCGCGGTTATCACACCCTGGCTGAACTCCTCGCCGACCAGCCCGGCTTTTATCTGCAAGCAGCCGGACGCGGCAGCGTGCCCTATCTGCGTGGCCTGCGCGATTCAATTTTGTTCCTTTACGACGGTGTGCCCATGACCACCGACGTCACCAAAAGTTTTGCGACCCTTGATGATGAAATCTCCCTGGCGGCCATTGAACGCGTCGAAATCGTCCGTGGCGCCGGCTCAGTCCTCTGGGGTCCCGATGCCTTCGCAGGTGTCGTCAACCTGGTTCCGCGCCGTGCCGGACGTGCCGCCCAGGCCGAGCTAGACCTCAATGGCGGCAGCCAGCGACGGCGCGGTGCCGGGTTTTTTCTGGGCCAGGGCGCACGTAATTACGACCTTGGCCTCAGTGTCGCCGCCAGCGGCCTTGAACCCACCAACCACCAGTATCAGACCCTGGTCAACGGCGAGCCCTTCCAGCAGGATGTTGACGATTCGCGCTTTTATGAAGTCGGCGCAACCTTCAACCTGGGTGACTGGCTGCATCTGTCGGGGCGCTGGTCCGATTTCAGCCGCAACTATGTTCAGAATGATGCCGACGGTCAGTTCAACTGGCCCGGCACCCGCGAAGCCCCCTTTCGCTACCTCAAGGCCAGTGTGCAGAAAAGCCTTGGCGCCAGCCATTACCGCTTCAGCAGCTTTCTGTCCCAGACCGACTACCTGCTACGCGATGCCGATATTGAGCGGCAGCAGAGCAACCAGGTTCTGCATCTCGAAATGCTGTGGGATCGGCGGGTCCTCTCCCGTGGGCTGTTCAGCACCGGCGTTTCCTGGCGGCGCAATCAGGTCGACAACGCCTTGGTGCGCGACGGTTTTCTGCCTGAATTTATCCAAGATGCCGAACCCTTATTTGTTCCGGTGATCGATCAGCAAGATTTTACCAGCCGGCTGCTGTCGATGTTCGGCCAGTTCCGTTATCGTCTCGGCAACGCCGAATACTGGGCCGGACTGCGCCTTGACCACCATAGCCAGTATCCCCAGGCCCTCAGCTACAGTCTTGGGGTCTATCAGCCCCTCGGTCACAAGGCCTATTGGAAAACGGCCTTCGGCACCGCGTTTCGCAGCCCCTGGTCGAGTCAGCTGTTCAACCAACAGCAGTTTGAGCCCGAAAGAATCCAAACTCTCAGCAGCCAGCTCGCCTGGCAGCCTGGCGCCGAAGATCTGGTCGAACTGACGCTTTTTTACAGCCGCATCAGCGACCATCGCGCCGAAGACCCCTACGGCGGATTGTCCCAGCCCGCCACCGGGTCGGGTTATGGCGGCGAACTGCGCCTGCACCGCAAACTGACCCGGCCCTTGGCCGTAGAAGTCGGTGTCGGCATCCACGGCGGCAAGACCGTGCAGGAAGATTACCGGGTGCTGGCATTTTCCATTATCCGGCCCGATGGCACCCGTTATGATGAATATGAAAGCTGGCGTCAGCCCGCCGATCAGGGTCCGCGGTGGCTTGGGCGCTGTACCCTGCTGTGGCGGCCTGCGGCCGCTCAGCTGCTCACCCTCGGGGTGACCGGTGGTGGTGACTACACCGGCAGCGATACCAAGGCCCAGTACACCCGCGATTATCAAACACCCTGGCTGGTCAATTTCAGCTATCATCGCCCTGGTTTCAGCAACCGTGACCGCCTAAGCCTGCGCATCACCAACCTTTTTGATCACGACTACACCCAGCCCGACGTTTACGGCCCAGTCACCGCCCCCCCGCGTGAGTTAATGCTGCGCTGGTCTTTCAGTTTTTAAAACACCCCAGGGCACCCGCAACCCAGGGCACCCGCAAGGGGCGCCCCTACACAACCAATTGAATTTGTAGGGATACCCCTCGCGGGTATCCTGTTTTTCTGGTATCCAGATTTTCGCTTTTGCGGTTTTTCGGGTTTGCAAACCGCACCCCAGGGCACCCGCAACCCAGGGCACCCGCAAGGGGCGCCCCAACAACCAACCGCATTTGTAGGGATACCCCTCGCGGGTATCCTGGTTTTCGGGTTCGCAAACCGCAACCCAGGGCACCCGCACCCCAGGGCACCCGCAAGGGGCGCCCCTACACAACCAATTGAATTTGTAGGGATACCCCTCGCGGGTATCCGATTTTCGGGTCTCCAGATTTTCGGGTCTCCTGGTTTTCGGGTTTGCGGTTTTTCGAATATCCCGATTTTTGGATTTGCGACAAATGATTGAAAACCGCCAATTGGTTAAATTTCGACAACCTTGGTTGGTTGAATACAACCAACCAAACACAATTTAATGTGGCCGGTGCTCGCCTGGAACCCCCAATAGGCTGAAATGTAACGGTTTTTATTTATCCTGTCAGTTGGCCTTTTTTTTGCTTCTTAGCTGAGCTGATCGGTCAGAATCAGTTCATTCCTACGGATTGATAACTGTTAATCCTCATAAGGAAAAGTAAAACTATGAAATCCGTCTGGCGTCAAAGTCTGTTGCTCTGTCTGGGGTTGGGGGTGTTTTTGGTTGCGCCTGCTCTGGCGCAGGAGCCACCGGCTGCGTCGACGGTGGAACTGCTTGCTCTGCGATCTGTCGAAGAACAGAAATTTGTTTTCTGGCAAAAAATTAATCAGGCCCGGCGCGATCCCTTGGCCGAAGTGCAGCGCCTGGAGTTGGACGAAGCTCAGGTTCGCCGGGCCCTTGGCAGCCAGGCCTGGATTCTTGATCAGGGTCTGGCACCCCTGGCCTGGAACGATGGTTTAACTCAGGCCGCAGCGGGACACGGACGCGACATGATCGATCGGGTTTATTACAGCCATCTGTCCCCGGAAGGGCAAAACTATGCAGGACGCATTGCCGCGACCGGCTATGACGCTCTGGTGGTTAGAGAAAGTCTCAGCGCGTTGGTTTTCAGCCAGTATGTTGATGTAGAGCTTGCTGCCGGGCGTATGGCCGATATGCTCATTCGTGACGAGCTGCTGGCGGTACCGGGCAGCGGTCGGCAAATATTTTCGTCCGGCCTCACTGAATTGGGCATCAGCTTTTATGCCGAAACCCTGCCTTTGTTTCCCGGTCAGCCCTATGTCTATCTACTTGTCATCGATTACGCCCAGCCCACCGAACTGCGCGAGTTTTTACTCGGTCAGGTTGATGCGCGCTTCAATATCATGGTGCGCAATAACTACACCAGTTTCTGGCACCTGGTGAAAATCAATGAAAATGGCAGCTTTCAGCTCGACTACCCCGTAGAGGGTGGTTTGTTGCGGGTGTTCGATTCTCAGGGTCAGACCCTGTTTGAAACCGGTATTTTGTCGCCCCGAGCGGGCATCAATGAATTTATCGACTTGACAGCGGTCGATTCCGGTGTAAATTAGCTGTCGCGCTTGACATTAGCTTCTCGCGCCTGCATGATTCGCAGGTTTTGTCTGTCGGGTTGTTTATTTGAAACAACCGGACAAAAATATCCACCGCGTTCTCACTAACTAAGGAGGAACAACGCATGGCTACACCAACACAGACCAATGAGATCTATCGCTACTCCCTCGGGTTGTTCAAAGCAGCCCCGGGCGCCTACATCGATGCTTTGACCGATTTCGTCGATGCCGGCAACACCCCTCAGGAAATGGCTGTTGTTCTCGCCAGCTCCCCGGTTTTCAAAGGGTTTTACCCTGCAGACTCCAGCACCAGCGCATTTTCCGCCGCTTTTTTGACCAACCTGCTGGGCAGCACGGTTTCGGCTGCCAACATGACCCTGGCTCAAAACTTTTTGGTTGATATGATCGACAACCAGGGCTTCAGCCGTGGTCAGGTCGCTGTTGCCGCCATCGATTTTATCGCCACAGTCGATGCCAACGACGCCGATTGGGGTGCTGCTCGCACCCAGTTCGATTCTCAACTTGCCGATGTCAAAGGGTACATGCTGTTCCCCGGAACAGATGGTCTGTCCTCTGACATTCAGGCTCTACAGAATGTGGTCGATCCCTCGGCCGGCATGACCCTGTTGTTGGATAATGGTTTCGATAACCTCTTGGGCTCCAGCAGCGCCGATGACTTTATCGCTTACATCTACGATAACGCTAACAGCTTCGAGTCGAGCGATATGCTTGACGGCGGCGCCGGTACTGACACTCTCAAGGCCGACGTCGGTTCTTCACAGAATTTTGCAATTCGTGCTATCACCACCAGCATCGAAAATGTGCTGATCAGCGCTCAGTCCAATTCTTTTGACTCTGCGGCTAACAACATGAACAACAACGTTCAGATTGATGCCGAACGCATGAGCGGTGTGAATTACTGGGAATCCACCAACAGCCGTTCAGATGTCATTGTAGAAGACGTACGTATCGGTGACAGCCAGATCACCAAAGACATCACCATTGCTTTTGTTGAATCTGATCCGGGTAATGTTGATTTTGGTGTGTATTTCGACCAATACTCCCTGCGCAATACCTCCAGCAGCACCTCGATTCTGAACCTGCAAGTCATGGACACCGCCAGCGTTGTTGCCGGTACCGCTCCTCTGCTCAACAGCCCCTATGGTGGTTTTACCTTTGCCGCCGATGGTGTGCTGGTGACCTTGCAGTCTCAGGCAATTGACGATGCCCAAACCTACGCCGAACTGGCAACTGCCTTTCAAGATGCTGCTGATGCCGAGTTCGGTGCGGGCATCATTGCTGTTAGCGTAGGCTCGACTTTCACCGTCAACGACACCACCACCGGCTCTTTGGTTACCGGAAACGAAATTACCCTGGTTGCCGCGGGCAGCATTGTAATCACCACCCCGGCCGGTTCGGGTTGGAACGCCAGTGGCGTTGTGCCGGCTAACTCTGGTCTGCATACCAACTTCAACACCGATGCCACCAGCTCTACTGCTCTGGTGACCAGCACCATCATCCTTGATGATGTCGGCCGTGGCAGCGTCGGCGGCGACCTGGTTGTCGGCGGTCTGTCCACCGGTGAAACCTCTAACTCCAAAGGTGTCGAGCGCTTTGAAATTGAAGTGCGTGACAACAGCACCCTGCAGACCATCAACTCCACCAATAACACCCTGGAAGAGGTCGTGATTGTCAACGGCTTAACCAGCAACAACGGTTATGCTTATGTCACCACCACCACCAATGCCGGTAATCTGACCGTTAATGGTACTGTAGGTGGTGATGCATCTCTTGCCGATGTCGGAGCGCAAGATAATGGTTTTGGTTTCTCGGATGTTCGCCTCATTGACGGTTCGGCTATGACCGGCAAGTTGGCTTTCACTGCTGAAATCGACGCTGCCTCAAAAGGCAAATATCTCAACCTGACCGACAGCGCCAGCAACCCGGCAGCCGACAATGTTGCCTTTGTCTACACTGGTGGTGCCAACAATGACACCATGAGCGTCGTGATTGATGGTACTGTTGTCGGTTCAACTTCAACCCTGACTGGCCGTGAGGATTTCACCTTTACCCTGGATGGCGGTGCGGGGAACGACAGCCTCACCCTCGATATTGACAATTTTTCAAGTGCCAATTGGCTGATTGATCAGAAGACCCTTGACAACATTACCGTGATTGGTGGAGCAGGTAACGACACCATCCGTACCCCAGGGAACGGCGATGCTATCATTGATGCCGGGGCCGGCAACGATGTAGTACTGGCTGATAACAGTGGCACTGTCGGTGCAGTCTGGGTTATCAATGACGCGGCTCCTGTACTAACTAACCTTGTGACCGCTGGCGGTTTCGTCGAGCAGTTCCTCTACAAAGGCAAGCTGACCCTGACCTTCTCTGGTGACAGTACTGTTGGTACTCTGCCAGGCGGTGTTACCTCAGGTGTTGCTGCAGCCCTGAGTAACGGTTTTGAAGTTACGGTTGACATCCCCACCGGCACCAATTACGGCGTCACTCAGTATCATGTGAATCAGGCCATTAAAGCCGCGGTGACTGGCGATGCGGTGCTCAGCAAACTTCTCACCGTTGCTGACGGCCCTGCTGATACCCTGACAATTGCTTCGAAAATCGACGGTGCTTTTGACATGGACGACCTGATGGTTTCGATCAGCGCTGTGGTGCCTTCGACGCTTACCGTAGGTGAGCAGTCCACTGTTCTGACTGCTTACAAGGCCTTTGTATCCGACTCAACTGCAGCTATCGCCGCAGTAGATGCCGCCAATGCCGCGACCGTGGTTGCCGCAAACTTGGTCCCTGGTATGGATGTCAACCAGGTTCTGGTGTCAACTGGTACGCAAAGTGTTGCTGACAGCGACAATACCATCAACATGGGTTCTGGATCGGACCTGGTGGTTCTGGGTACTGGCGCGACCAGCACGGACACTCTGGTCTTTACCGGCACCGGCATTGACACCACCGTAGTCAACTTTGAAGATGGTACTCTGGTTGCCGCTGCAGCTGATTTCCTTGATTTCACTGCTTATCTCACCGACCTGACCAGCCCTTCGGGTTCGTCTGCGTCGCAATCACGTATTGCTACCACCCTCGACGTTAACGGCATTCTTGACCCCAACGAGGTTATGGTTTTTGCTGGGGCTAACTTTACTGCCACTGACACCTTTAGTGGCTTGACCTCAGCCAAGCTACTTGCAGCTCTCAACACCACCGGTAACGCACCTTATGCCGGTATCGTGGACGGGACGCTCAATGCTTCGAATAACCTTAGCGCGACTACTCTGGTTGGTGGTACGGGTCACGGTGTTGTTCTGGTTGAAAATGATGATAACCTCGGTGAGTATGCTGCTTTCCAGGTGACCTGGAATGGCGCCGGCGCCTCCGCCGATTTCACCGCAGCTACCTTGCTGGGTGTGATCGATTTTGGTGGTACGGTCAACTTCGCTGGCGTGTTGATTTAATCACAACGCCGGTTAGAGTAAAATTCGTCAAGTAGTTTGATTATAACCCGCCCTGAAAAGGGCGGGTTTTTTTTGGTTTGCCCAGCGTAGCTGGCAAACCCGGCCTGTTGAAAGAAACGGGCGTCACCCCGATCAGGGGGAAGACAATCCGAATCGCAAGGGCGTTGCTGGTAACGGCAGGGTCTGAAGGAAGCGATA
>Ga0210024_1001638_pt1 | contig 20070 bp, 24 predicted proteins | sample CryGeymeta201525_FD_183988 | JGI IMG/M metagenome (GOLD analysis project Ga0210024, IMG submission 183988) | Groundwater microbial communities from Crystal Geyser aquifers in Utah, USA - Crystal Geyser metaG 2015-25 (SPAdes) (version 2) | ecosystem: Environmental > Aquatic > Deep subsurface >...
TGGCCGATGCGGGCGCGGGCGCGCCGCCCGACGCAGGCCCGCTGGCGGCGCTGTCGGGCGGCGCGCCGGGCGCGGCGCTGCGGCTGGCCGATCAGGACGCGCCCGCGCTCTATGCGCGCATGGCGGGGCTGCTGGCGCAGGCGCCGGGCATGGATCGCGGCGCGCTGATCGCGCTGGCCGATCAGGCCGCCGGGCGCGACGCGCAGGCGCGCTACGCCCTGCTGCTCGACCTGACGGTGACGCTGTTGCAGCGTCTGGCGCGGGCGGGCGCGGGCGCGGGCGGCCCCGCCGCCGCGCCCGCCGAGGAAAGGCTGGCGGCGCGGCTGGCGCCCGACGCCGCGCGCGCGCGGCTCTGGGCGGAGGCGGCGGCGGAAACCCAGACCCGCGCCGCGCGGGCGTTGCTGGTCAACCTCGACCCCGCGCATGTCGTGCTCGACCTCTGGCTGCGGCTTGACGCGGTCGCCGCGCGCGCACTAGACCCCTGAAAAACCCTTGCATGGCGGATCCCTCGCAGATGTCGGCGCCCGAGCTGGTGGACAGCCATTGCCACCTCGACTTTCCCGACCTGATCGGCGAACTCGACGCCGTGGTGGCGCGCGCCCGTGCGGCGGGGGTGACGCGGATGGTCACCATCGCCACAACGCTCGCCCGCGCGCCCGCCGCGCAAGCCATCGCCGAGGCGCAGCCGGGCGTGTTCTTCGCCGCAGGCGTCCACCCGATGGAGGCCGCCGCCCACCCCGCCTTCACGGTGGAGGATCTCGTGCGGCTGGCGGCGCATCCGCGCATGGTCGGCATCGGCGAGACCGGGCTGGATTATCACTACAGCGCCGACAGCGCCGCCGCGCAGCAGGCCAGCCTGCGCCTGCACATCGCGGCCGCGCGCCAGACCGGCCTGCCGCTGATCATCCACGCCCGCGCCGCCGACGCCGACATGGCGCGCATTCTGGCCGAGGAGCACGCGGCGGGCGCCTACGCCTGCGTCATGCACTGTTTCTCCTCCAGCCCGGCGCTGGCCGAAGCGGCGCTGGGCCTTGGCTTCTATCTGTCGATGTCGGGCATCGCGGCGTTTCCGAAATCGGGCGATCTGCGCGCGATTTTCGCCGCCGCGCCGCTGGAGCGCATTCTGGTCGAGACCGACTCGCCCTACCTCGCCCCGCCGCCGCATCGCGGGAAACGCTGCGAACCCGCCTACACGGCGCTGACCGCGAAGGTCGGCGCGGAGACCTTCGGCATGAGCCTTGAGGACTTCGCCGCCGCGACCTGCGCCAATTTCGACCGGCTGTTCACAAAGGCGGCGTCCTGATGGCCGAATTGCGCGTCACCATCCTCGGCTGCGGCTCCTCGGGCGGGGTGCCGCGTCTGGGCGGGCGCTGGGGGGCCTGCGACCCGACCAACCCGAAGAACCGCCGCCGCCGCTGCGCGATCCTGGTGGAGCGCGTCACCGCGCAGGGCGCGACGCGGGTGCTGGTGGACGCAGGCCCCGACATGCGCGAGCAACTGCTGAGCGCGGAGGTCGGCGATCTCGACGCGGTCTTGTTCACCCATGAACACGCCGACCATGTGCACGGCATCGACGACCTGCGCCAGATCGTGTTCAACCGCCGCGCCCGCCTGCCGGTCTGGGCGCCGTCCGCGACCGCCGACGTGCTGCGCGCGCGCTTCGGCTATGTGTTCGAGGCGCCGCCGGGCAGCCTCTATCCGCCGATCCTCGACCTGCATGAGATCGCCGGGCCGGTGACGGTGGCGGGCGCGGGCGGGCCGCTGACCGCCCTGCCCTTCGCCACGCCGCACGGGCGGATCGAGGCGCTGGGCTTTCGCTTCGGCCCCGTCGCCTATCTGCCCGACGTTTCGGCGATGAGCGAGGCCGCCTGGGCGGCGGTGCAGGGGCTGGAGTGCTGGATCGTCGATGCGCTGCGCTACGAGCCGCACGCGACGCATTCCCACCTTGCGCAGACGCTCGACTGGATCGCGCGGGCGAAACCGGCGCGCGCGGTGATCACCAACATGCACATCGACCTCGACCACGACCGCGTCGCGGCGGAGACGCCCGACCATGTGCACCCGGCGCATGACGGGATGACGCTGACGTTCAGGATCTGAGGGCGATGCTCTCCGTTCTCTCGGTGATCGCGCCGGTGTTCCTGATCGTCGGCGCGGGCTACGCAGCCGTGCGGGTGGGCGGCTTTCCGCAGAGCGCGGTGGACGGGCTGATGGCGTTTGCGGTGCGCTTCGCGGTGCCGCTGCTGCTGTTCGCGGCGATCTACCGCCTCGATCTGGCGCGCGATTTCGACACCGACCTGCTGCTGGCGTTCTATACCGGCGCCGTGCTGTGCTTCGCGGGCGCCATCGCGCTGGCGCGCGGGGTGTGGCGGCGCAGGCCGGGCGAGGCGGTGGCGATCGGCTTTTGCGCGCTGTTCTCGAACTCGGTGCTGCTCGGCCTGCCGATCATGACGCGCGCCTATGGCGTGGACGCGCTGGCGCCGAACTTCGTGATCATCTCGATCCACGCGCCGTTTTGCTATCTGCTCGGCATTGTCACCATGGAGTTCTCGCGCCGCGACGGCGTCGGGCTGGCCGCGACCGTGACGCGCGCGGGCAAGGCGATGTTCTCCAACGCGCTGACCATCGGGCTGGCGGCGGGGTTCGCGCTGAACCTCGGCGGCGTCGTCGCGCCGGGCTTCGTGATGAGCGCGGTGGACATGGTGGCGACGGCGGCGCTGCCCGCGGCGCTGTTCGGGCTGGGCGGCGCGCTGACGCGCTACAAGCTGCGCGCCGATCTGGGTGTGGCCTCGGCGACCGCCGCGCTGTCGATCGTCGTCCATCCCGCCATCGCCTATGGCTTGTGCGCCTGGGTGTTCGCCCTGCCGCCCGAGCTGACCCGCGCGGCGGTGGTGACGGCGGCGATGCCGCCCGGCATGAACGGCTATGTGTTCGCCACCATGTACAACCGCGCGCAGGGCGCGGCGGCGAGCGCGGTGCTGATCGGCACGGCGGCGTCGGTGGTCAGCATCAGCTTCTGGCTGTGGCTGCTGGGCGGCGCTTTCGGCGGCTGAGCGCGGATCAGGCCGCGCGCCCGCGCGCCGAGGCGTAGCCGCAGCGCCAGCGCGTCACCCGCCAGCCGGGCCGCGCGCCGGTCCAGCGCGCCAGCACCGCCTGCGCGCCGGTCGGGCACGTCATCGGCGAGACCTCCGAAAAGGTCAGCGCGCGCTCCTGACATTGCTGCGGCGACACTGACAGACACGCGACGAAAAACAGTTCGATCCTGGCTGATCCCCGCTTTCGGGCCCCGCTTTCTGGGCGCCGGCGCCGGGGCGCGGCGCCCGCGCATGTCGCGGCCCATGCTGCAACTGCGAACACGATGCGGCGCCTTAAGTGAACGAAGCACTGCAATTCGGCGCAATTCAGCGGGATTTCGGCAATCGCCGTTTTGACAGGCGCCAGATCGCCGCGGATGGCGTCGATCCGCTCAGCCGCTCACCGCGACCACCCGCACCCCTTGCGGCGTGGCGGACAGCGCGATCTCGCCATTCTTCAGCCGCAGCGCGTCGGCGCCGAACACCTCCCGCCGCCAGCCGCTGAGCGCGGGGATCGTCGGCGCCTCCTGCGCGGCGAGCGCTTCGAGGTCGGCGCTGCTGGCCACCAGCTTTTGCGCCACGCCCGCCGCGTCGCAGCGCGCCTTGAGCAGCACCTTCAGCAGATCGGTCAGCGCCGCGGCGCCGGGGCGCGGCTGGGCGTCGGCCCCTGCGCTCTCGACCACCAGCGGCGGACCGGCCTCGCCCGCCGCCACCGCCGCGAGGATCGCCTCCGACATGGCGGGCTTGCGCCCCTCGCGCTGGAGCAGGCGCAGCGCGCCGAGATCCTCCATCGACTTCGGCCGCGCCGCCGCCACCTCCAGCAGCGCGTCGTCCTTCAGGATGCGCCCGCGCGGCACGTCGCGCGCCTGCGCCTCACGCTCCCGCCACGCCGCCAGCGCCTGCGTCACCGCCAGGAACCGCCCGTTGCCGGAGCGGCAGCGCAGGCGCCGCCACGCGGTCTCGGGGTCGTTCCGATAGGTCGCGGGGTCGGTCAGCACCCCCATCTCCTCGGCGACCCACGGCCCGCGCCCGGTGCGCCTGAGCTCCTGCGCCAGCTTCTCGTAGATCACCCGCAGATGCGTCACGTCGCCCAGCGCATAGACCAGCTGCTTCTCGCTCAGGGGGCGGCGCGCCCAGTCGGTGAAGCGCGAACTCTTGTCGAGCGGCTGGCGCGCGATGCGGCGGACCAGCGTCTCATAGCCGACCTGCTCGCCATGGCCGCAGACCATCGCCGCAACCTGGGTGTCGAACATCGGCGCGGGCACCACGCCGCCGAGGTTGTGAAAGATCTCCACGTCCTGGCGCGCGGCGTGAAACACCTTGACCACGTCGGGGTTGGCCATCAGCGCGAACAGCGGCGCCAGGTCCAGCCCGTCGGCCATCGGGTCGACCACCGCCGCCGCGCCGGGGTCGTCGCCGGGGCGCGCAAGCTGCACAAGGCACAGTTGCGGCCAGTAGGTCCGCTCGCGCATGAACTCGGTATCGACGGTGATGAAGGGGTGCGCGGCGTATTCGGCGCACAGCGCCTCCAGCGCGGCTTGTTCGGTCACTATTCTCATGGTGCGCGTTCTAGCGCGGCGATCCGCGCTTGTCTCGGGGCAAATGGCGCTTTGCATCGACGCGCGCGCCGCCCCGCTCTAAGGTCGCGCGAAACGCTGCGGATCATGGGGGGAGAGATGCGCTCGGTTCTGATCGCGAACGCCAAGGGCGGCGTCGGCAAGACCACCACCGCGACCACGCTGGCGGCGGCGCTGGCGGCGCAGGGCCTTCGGGTGGCGCTGGCCGACGCCGACCGGCAGCGCACCGCCCTGCGCTGGCTCAAGGCGCGCCCCCCGGCGGCGGCGGCGATCGAGACGCTCGACTGGTCGCGGGGCAAGGATGTCGGCGACGCGCCGAAGGGGCTGGACTGGCTGGTGATCGACGCGCCCGGCGCGCTGAAGGGCGACAAGGCCGAGACGCTGGCGGCGGAGGCCGACGCGGTGGTGACGCCGGTGGCGCCCTCGGCCTTCGACATGCGCGCCACGGCGCGGTTTCTCGACGACCTCGACGCGCTCAAGCGCATCCGCAAGGGCCGCGCCACGGTGCATGTGCTGGCCAACCGGGTGCGCAAGGGGCGCGCGCTCGACGCGCTGGAGGCGTTCTTCGCGGCGCTGGAGCGCGCGCCTGTGGCGCGGATCGGCGACCGCGCGGCCTATGTCGATCTCGCCGGGCAGGGCCTGTCGGTGTTCGACCGGCCGCAAAAGGCGTTTCAGCTTCTGCGCGCCGAATGGGCGCCGCTGCTGGCGGCGCTGCGCGCGGCGTCGTAATATCGCCACGCGCGCCGCCTATCGGCAAGCGCCTGTCCCTTCACGGAGCGTAGTCATGAAACGCCTTGCCCTCACCGCCGCCGCCCTCGCCCTGCTCGGCGCCTGCGCGCAGCAACCCGGCGGCCAGCCCTCGCAGGCCGCAAGCGTCGGCATCGGCGCGGCGACCGGCGCCGCCATCGGCGCGGGTCTGGGCCTGCTGGTCGGCGGCAACGACCGGCGCAACGCCGCCGTCGGCGCCGGGATCGGCGCGGTCGCGGGCGGCGCCGTCGGCGCTTATCTCACCCGGCAGGAGGCCGATCTCAACGACGATCTGGCGGGCACCGGCGCCACCGTGGTCAACACCGGCGACCAGCTGATCGTCACCCTGCCCGAGAACGTGACCTTCGCCGTGGACAGCGCCACGATCCAGCCGCGCTTCACCGACACGCTGCGCGAGTTCGCCTTCACGCTGCAAACCTATCCCTCGACGCTGATCGACGTGGTGGGCCACACCGACAGCACCGGCTCGGCGGCCTATAACCAGCGGCTGAGCGAGGCGCGCGCGTCCTCGGTGCTGGAGTTTCTCGCCGCCGAGGGCGTAAAGCGCGCGCGCATGGTCGCGGTGGGCAGGGGCGAGACCCAGCCCATCGCCAGCAACGCCTCCGCGCAGGGCCGCGCCGCCAACCGCCGCGTCGAGATCGTCATCACGCCGGTCACCTGAGCCGGATGCAAACGCCCGCCGCGTTGATCCAGATCAACGCGGCGGCCGGGCGAATCCCCGCAGGATTGCGCACGATACAACTGAGGCGTGAACGGCGGGCGCTGCGCTCAACTGACCCGCCGGTGCGTACGACCGGGACAGCGATCCCCCCCCCATCGCTCGCCGTGCGTGACAGAAGGTCCCGTGACAGGAGGATGTCCATGACCACCGCCCACACCAGCGAAAACAAGACGGCGCCGAAACCGATTCCGTTCGACCGGTTCGCCGCCGTCAACCAGCAGAGCTTCGCCGCCGCCGCAAAGGCGAACGCGCGGATGATGCACGAGATGCTGGCCGTGCAGCGCCGCCTGCTCGACTTCGCCGCGAGGCGGATCGAGCGCGACATGGAGACGGCGAACAAGATCGCCGACTGCTCCGACGCGCCCGAGATGGCCATTCTCGCGCAGAGCTTCTGCGCGCAGGCCATGACCGACTACGCCACCGAGACCACCGAACTGATGCAGATGGCGGCGAAGATCGGCGCCGGGGCGGCGAAACCCGCCGCAGAAGCCGCGCAGAGCGGCAAGGGCGCGTAAAGCGCCAGACCTCTCGCCGCGCCGAAGCCCCGGCGCGGCGCCCGCCGCTTGCAGCCCTTCGGATTAGGCGCTACGCCGCAGCCCGCACACCCGCCGCCGATCCGGAGAGCCGCCATGCACGCCTACCGCAGCCACACCTGCGCCGCCCTTCGCGCGTCCGACGCGGGCGCGACCGTCCGCCTGTCGGGCTGGGTGCTGCGCGTGCGCGATCACGGCGGGCTGCTGTTCATCGACCTGCGCGACCATTACGGCGTGACTCAGATCATCGCCGACCCCGACAGCCCCGCCTTCAAGGATGCGGAGACGGTGCGCGCCGAATGGGTGATCCGCGTCGATGGAGCGGTCAAGGCGCGCGATGCGGAGCTTGTGAACCCCAGGCTTGAGACCGGCGAGATCGAGGTCTATGCGCAAGCGATCACCGTGCTGTCGCAGGCCGATGAGCTGCCGGTGCCGGTGTTCGGCGAGCCGGACTATCCCGAGGACGTGCGGCTGAAATACCGCTTCCTCGACCTGCGCCGCGAGACCCTGCACCGCAACATCGTGCTGCGCTCGAAGGTGATCGCGTCCTTGCGCCGCCGCATGACCGAGCAGGGCTTTTCCGAGTACCAGACCCCGATCCTGACCGCGTCCAGCCCCGAGGGCGCGCGCGACTTCCTCGTGCCCTCGCGCCTGCACCCCGGAAAATTCTACGCCCTGCCGCAGGCGCCGCAGCAGTTCAAGCAGCTGGCGATGATCGCGGGCTTCGACCGCTATTTCCAGATCGCGCCGTGCTTTCGCGACGAGGACCCCCGCGCCGACCGCGCGCCGGGCGAGTTCTACCAGCTCGACATGGAGATGAGCTTCGTCGAGCAGGAGGACGTGTTTCAGGTGATCGAACCGGTGATGCGCGGCGTGTTCGAGGAATTCGGCGGCGGGCGGCCGGTGACGCAGGAATTCCCGCGCATCCCCTACGCCGAGGCGCTGCTGAAATTCGGCTCCGACAAGCCCGACCTGCGCAACCCGATCGAGATGCAAATCGTCTCGGACCACTTCCGCGACTCGGGCTTCAAGATCTTCGCCCAGATCGTCGCGGGCGGCGGCGAGGTCCGCGCCATCCCCGCCCCCAGCGGCGGCTCCCGCGCGTTCTGCGACCGGATGAATTCCTGGGCGCAGAAGGAGGGGCTGCCGGGGATGGGGTATATTTTCTGGCGCGAGGAAGGCGGCGCGACCGAGGGCGCCGGACCTCTGGCCAAGAACATCGGCCCCGAGCGCACCGAAAGCTTGCGCGTCCAGCTTGGCCTCAAGGCCGGCGACGCCGCCTTCTTCCTCGCCGGCGACCCGCGCAAGTTCACAGCCGTCGCGGGCAAGGCGCGCAACGTGGTCTGGGGCGAGCTTCAGCCGAACGAGGACTGGAAAAACGAGTTCAAGTTCGCCTGGATCGTCGATTTCCCGATGTATGAGTGGGACGACGAGAAAAAGACGCTGGATTTCTCGCACAACCCGTTCTCGATGCCGCAGGGCGGGCTTGAGGCGCTGAACGGGCCGGACCCGCTGGCGGTGCTGGGCTATCAGTACGACATCGTCTGCAACGGGCTGGAGCTGTCGTCCGGCGCGATCCGCAACCATGTGCCGGAGATCATGTATCGCGCCTTCGAGATCGTCGGCCACGACCGCGCCTTCGTCGATGAAAACTTCGGCGGCATGATCAGCGCCTTCAAGTTCGGCGCGCCGCCGCACGGCGGCATCGCGCCGGGGGTTGACCGCATCGTGATGCTGCTGGCCGACGCCGAGAACCTGCGCGAAGTCATCATGTTCCCGATGAGCCAGCGCGCCGAAGACCTGATGATGGGCGCCCCCTCCCCCGCCACCAACGAACAGCTGCGCGAACTGGGGTTGCGGGTGATCCCGAGGGAGTGACGGCGTGTTCGACCGGCTCCGGCGATCGGAGGCGTCGCCGTGTGATCCGCATACGCCGCCCCGGCCTTGAGCCGGGGCCGCGCGTGTGGCGACATCGCTTTTATAGAGTGCGCTACGCGGCGACGCTGCGGGAATTATAAGCGTAGGTCTCCCAGTCCGGCTTGTAATCCGCATGGGCCTGATCGCCCCATATGGTCCAGCCCTCGCGCACGCCGCGTCCGAAAAGCTCCAGATACGGCCCCCAGCTGCACGATTCGATGATCGCGTATTGCTCGTCGGGCTTGCGGGAGTGTTCGCGCTTGCGGGTGGCCATCAGGTTGACCTGCCGCCGCCCCGGCGCCAGCGTGCGCGCGTTCTTGCCGCGCGTGCCGAACAGCACGATCTCGGTCACGTTGCGGAAATAGAACCCCACGCCACGCCCGTCCGACCCGCCGTCCTTGCGGACCTTGTGCCAGACGATGTTGGACTTGTACTCAAACCCCCACGCCGCCAGCACCCGCAACCCGTCGGGCAGCAGCGCATTCGGGACCCAGAGATAGCAATGCGCCCGCGTCTCCAGATAATCGGCCACCGGCAGCGCGCAGATGTCGTCGAGCGACAGCGTGTCGTAACGGCTCAGGCGCCGATGCTCCGGCGCGACCTTGCCGGTGCGGTTGGTGAAGCGCCACGGCGGATCGGCCATCACGGTCTAGAATCGCCGCCCGCCGAGGAATTTGACCAGATCTTGCGAAGCGCTGTTTTCCATCCGCACCATCTAGGCGAGCCATCCGTTCGCGGTCAACCGGCGCGTCCGCGCCCAAGCATGAACAATGACAGAACGCGCGGCGCCTGTCATGTCTTTTGATCGGCCCAAACCCCTCCCCCGCCGCGCCATGGATCGCAGCGCCGTCATGGCCCGCGTCAAGGCGCGCGACACCGGGCCGGAGCGGGCGGTGCGGGCCTTGCTGCGGGCGCAGGGGCTGAGCGGCTATCGCCTCGACCGGCGCGACCTGCCGGGGCGGCCCGACATCGCCTTCATCGGCCGCAAGCGGGCGATCTTTGTCCATGGCTGCTTCTGGCACGGTCACGAGTGCAAGCGCGGCGCCCGCGCGCCGAAGGCCAACGCCGCCTACTGGACCGCCAAGATCGCCCGCAACCGCGCCCGCGACGCCGCCGCGCTGGCGGCGCTCGCCGCACTCGGCTGGCGCGCGCTGGTGGTGTGGGAATGCGGGCTCGGCGACGCGGACCTCGGCGCGCGGCTGGCGGCATTCGTTCGCGATTGAGAAACAAACTGGCGTATTTTTACTTATTGGATTTCCAAAATAAACAGATACCTGTCATCGCGAGCCTAAACGCAAGGAGCATCGCGATGCACGTTCTTCTGATCCAGTCCAGCGTCCGCGGCGACGCCTCGGTGAGCCGCAAGCTCGCCGCCCACGCCGCCGCCCGGCTTGGCGGCGCGACCGTCACCCGCGACGTGGCCGACGGCCTGCCGCTGATCGACGCGGCCTGGACCATCGCCAACTTCACGCCCCGCGAGGACCGCACGCCCGATCAGGCCGCCGCGCTGGCGCTGTCGGACACGCTGATTGCAGAACTGCGCGCGGCGGATGTGGTGGTGATCGGCGCGCCGACCTACAATTTCTCGATCCCCGCCGGGCTGAAAAGCTGGATCGACCTGATCGCCCGCGCGGGCGAGACCTTCCGCTATGCCGAGACCGGCCCGGAAGGGCTGCTGACGGGCAAGCGCGCGATCATCGTCGCCTCCAGCGGCGGCACGCCGTTCGGCTCGGACATCGACTTCAACACCCGCTATCTGCGCCACCTGCTGGGCTTTGTCGGGATCACCCATGTCGAGGTGGTGGGCGCCGAGCGGCAGAACGCCGACGAGGCCGCGCTGGCCAGGGCCGAGGAAGCCGTGGCGCGTCTGGCCGCTTGACAGCGCCGCGCGGGGCGGTCCACCCATGCGGCGACCCTATCCGGAGCTGCCCGCATGACCGCCCCGCTCACCCCGCGCCCCGAGGCGCTGGACTTTCTGCTGACCCGCCGTTCGCGCCCCGCGCGCTCGCTCAGGGCGCCGGGGCCCGACCGCGCGACGCTGACCACGCTGCTCACCGCCGCCGCGCGCTGCCCCGACCATGGCAAGCTTGAGCCGTGGCGCTTTGTCGTGATCGAGGGCGCGGCGCGTGGGCGCATGGCGGCGGAGGTGCGGGCGCGCGCGGCGGCGCTGGCGCTCGACCCCGAGGCGGCGGACAAGGCCGCCGCCGCCTTCACGCAGGGCGAGAGCATCGTCGCCGTGGTCGCCTCGCCCAAGCCGTCGGAGAAGATCCCGCAGGTCGAGCAACTGCTCTCTGCGGGCGCGGTGTGCCTGTCGCTGCTGAACGCCGCGCTGGCGGCGGGCTGGGGCGCCAACTGGCTGAGCGGTTTCGCGGCGCGCGACCCCGAGACCCTCGCCTTGCTGGGCGTCGCCGCGCCCGAGTTCGTGGCCGGCTTCATCCACATCGGAACCGAGAGCTTCGCGCCGCCAGACCGCCCGCGCCCCGACGTGACGGCGCTCACCACCTGGCTCGACGCCTGAGCCGATGCTGCGCGACATCCTGCGCGCGCTCGGCGATCTGCGCAGCCCGGCGATGTGGAGCGTGGCGCTGAAGGCGGTGGCGCTGACGCTGACGCTGCTGGCGGGGGCATTCGCGCTGGCGGGCTGGGCGCTGGGGATCGGGAGCGACCTGAGCTTCACCCTGCCGTGGATCGGCGAAGTCGGCGTCGGCGGCGGCGTGACCGGGGCGCTCTGGGCGCTGGCGGCGCTGGCGCTGTCGGCGTTCCTGATGGCGCCGGTGGCGGCGCTGTTCATCGGCTTTCTGCTCGACGACGTGGTGGACGCGGTGGAGGCGCGTGACTATCCCGCGCTGCCGCGCGCGCCCGGCGTGCCGATATTGCGTCAGCTTGGCGCTTCGCTGAAGCTGCTGGGGCTGATGCTGGTCGGCAACGGCGCCGGCCTGATCATGTGGCTGCTGGCGCCGCCGGCCGCGCCGTTCGTGTTCCTCGGCGTCAACGGCTGGCTGATCGGGCGGGAGTATTTCGAGACTGTCACGCTGCGCCGCATGGACGCGGCGGCGGCCAAGCGGCTGCGCCGGTCGCACCGGCTGGCGGCGTTCGGCGTCGGCCTTGGCGTGGCGCTGGTGATGAGCGTGCCGCTGCTCGGGCTGATCGCGCCGCTCCTGGGCGTAGCCGCGGCGACGCATCTCTATCACCGCGTCGCCTGACCGGCGAAACCCGGGCGACCGAAGCCGCCCGGAAAAGGGGATCAGCTCCCGGTCGCGGGGGCGGTGACGACCGGCGTGGATTGCGCGGTCTTGGACGACGACAGGCACTGGGCCGACGCGGCCCCGGCAAACGCGAACAGCGCGGCGGTGAGAACGATGGTCTTCATGACGCAGGGTCTCCCTTCTGGTTACAGCGAACATGACGATAGCACGAGCGGCGCGCGCGAAAAGGCGCCCCGGCGTCAGCGCGGCGCGGCGTTCTTGTAAATCCTGCCGTCCTTCATGATCACCAGCAGGGTGCGCGCGGGATCGTTGAGCAGGTCGATGTCGGCCAGCACGTCGCCGTCCACCAGCAACAGATCGGCCAGCGCGCCCTCCGCCACCACGCCCAGCCGCCCCGGATAGGGGTTGCGCGGCCCCGAGAGCGCCAGCAGCTGCGCGTTGTCATGCGTCGCCATCTTCAGCACTTCGGCGGTGGTGAACCAGCGCGTCATCTTGGTGAGCCTGCGCCCCTGCCGCCGCATCTGCGCCGGGGCGAACAGGATGTCGGTGCCCCACGCGAGCTTCAGACCATGCTCCCTGGCCAGCGCATAAGCGGCGTCGGTGCCCGCATTCATGACCAGCTGTTTCAGGCGGCTGGGAGACCCTTCCGGATAGGGGTTCGAGTCCTCGTCGTCGAGGAACGGCTGCATCGACAGCCACACGCCGCGCTCGGCCATCAGCGCGGCGGTGGCCTCGTCCATCAGCTGGCCGTGCTCGATGGCGCCCACCCCGGCGCGGATCGCCTGCCGCATCGCGGCGGGGGTGTAGGCGTGCACGGTGACATAGGTGTTCCACCCCGCCGCCGCCTCGACCGCCGCGCGCATCTCGGCCTCGGTGAACTGGGTCACGTCGAGCGGATCGTGGCTGGAGGCGACGCCGCCGCCCGCCATCAGCTTGATCTGGCTGGCGCCGCGCATCAGGTTTTCGCGCGTGCGGCGCAGCACTTCGGGCGCGCCGTCGGCGATGGCGGCGAAGCCGAAGCGCTCGGTGAAATGGGTCTCGCCATCGGCGCGGGGCAGCTCCAGCGCCATGCGGAAATCGCCGTGACCCGAAGTCTGCGAGATCATCGCGCCCGAGGGATAGATGCGCGGCCCTGCGATCACGCCCTCGTCGATCGCCTGCTTGAGGCCGAACACGGGCCCGCCCATGTCGCGCGCAGTGGTGAAGCCGCGCATCAGGAACGCCTCGGCGGCGGCGCCCGCGCGCAGCGCCACATAGTTGGGGTCGCTGCGCATCAGCTCGGGCAGCGTCATCGCGCCCATCACCAGATGGGTGTGCGCGTCGATCAGCCCTGGCATCAGCGTGCGCCCTCCGCCCGCGATCCGCGTCAGGCCGGCGTCCTCCACAGCGATCGGCCCGGCGTCGATGCGCGCGATCACCCCGTCGCGCACCAGCACGCTGACCGGCGCGGAGAGCCGTGGCGAGACGCCGTCGAACACACGCACATTCTCGAACAGCGTCGCGTCGGCCAGCGCCGCGACGGGGGCGAGCGCGAGCGCGGCGGCGGTGGCTAGGGCGCGCAGCATGGGCGAATTCCTTGTCAGATGCGACGGAGAAAAGGATGGACGCGAAACCGCAATCGGCAAGCCGCGCCGATCATCGCGCGATGCGGATCAGCTTGTCGCGCGCGGTCGCGCCCTGCGCCACGCTCAGCGCCGATTTCGGCACGCCCAGCGCCTTGGCCAGCAGCGCGATCACCGCCTTGTTGGCCTTGCCGTCCTCGGGCGCGACGGTGACATGCGCCTTGATGCGCTGCGCGCCGTCCGCGCCCTGCTCGACGATCAGCCGCTCGGCGCTGCTCTTGGGCGTGACCCGCACCATGAAGCTGTCGCCCTCCACCACCAGCCGGACCGGTTCGCGCGCCATGGCGTCAGTCGAAGGGCTGGAGCATGCGGATATCCGCCCGCGTGATCACTTCTCCCTCGATCACGCCATAGACCGCCAGCCAGGCGATGGCGGCGCCGATGGTCGCCCAGCGCATCTTCTTGCCGATCATCGCCTTTTCCGGCGCGCCCGAGGGCGTGCCGGGCGTGACGTCGCCCACCTCCCCCTGACTGCGCACGCCGAACGGCAGCACCAGCAACATGCACAGGAACCACAGCACCGCGAACAGCACCATGGCGGAGGTGATCGACATCAGATCTGCTCCAGCTCGACCAGCGCGCCGGTGAAATCCTTGGGATGCAGGAACAGCACCGGCTTGCCATGGGCGCCGGTCTTCGGCTCGCCGTCGCCCAGCACCCGCGCCCCCGCCGCTTTCAGCCGGTCGCGCGCCGCCATGATGTCCCCGACCTCATAGCACAGATGATGGATGCCGCCGGCCGGGTTTTTCTCCAGAAAGGCCGCGATCGGGCTGTTCTCGCCCAGCGGCTCAAGCAGTTCGATCTTGGTGTTGGGCAGCTCGATGAACACGACGGTCACGCCGTGGGCGGGCTGCGCCTGCGGCGGGCCGACCTTCGCGCCCAGCGTGTCACGGTAAAGCGCCGCGCCCGCCGCGAGGTCCGGCACGGCGATGGCGACGTGGTTCAGGCGTCCGATCATCGGCGTCACTCCCGTTTGCTGCGTCAATGGTATCGCGCCCCCGGCCCTGCGGCGCAAGACATTCAGAAATCCTCGACCATCAGCACGCCGTCCGCCGCCTTGACGGCGCCGCGCAGGGCGGGCGTGATCGCCCAGTCGCCGGGCAGGGCCAGCTCGATCTCGGCGTCGAGCGCGGGATCGGCGATGACGATCTCGACCGCCGCGCCCCGGCGGCTGGTCCCCGCGTCGCTGAGGCGCGCGTGCAGCGAGGCCAGCGCCGCCTCGCTGTCGAGATGCACCCGCAGGCCCATCGCGCCCGCCTCCGCCGCCACCGCCTCGACCGGCTGCACGGCGCGGCAGGTGAGCTTGAGGCCGTCGCCGCCCGGCTCCGCCTCCACCGTCAGCACCACGTTGCAGCCCGGCTCCAGCATCTCGCGGCTGGCCGCCAGCACCTCGCCGAAAACCGCGACCTCATACATGCCGGTCGGATCGGACAGCGCGACGAAGGCGTAGCGCGCGCCGCGCGCCGACTTGCGCTCGTCGCGCTTCATCACCGTCCCGGCGACGCGGCCGGCGGCGAGGCCGCTGCGCCCGGCCATGGCGACCAGATCGGCGTGAAACTGCACCCGCTTGCGCCTGAGCGCCGCAGCATAGTCGTCGAGCGGATGGCCGGAGAGGTAGAAACCGACCGCCGCGTGCTCCTGCGCCAGCCGCTCGGGCGCGGGCCAGTCCTCCACCGCCGCCAGACGCGGCGCGGGCTGATCCTGCGGCGCGCCGAACAGCGAGGACTGGCTGGACGCCGCCTCGTCGCGCGCCGCCGCCGAATAGGCCGCGAGCTGGTCGAGGCTGGCGAAAACCCGATGGCGGTTGCGGTCGAGCGCGTCGAAGGCGCCCGCCCGCGCCAGCATCTCCAGCGCCCGCTTGCCGACGCGCTTCATGTCCACGCGCCGGGCGAAGTCGAACAGGTCGGCGAACGGCCCGCCCCCGGTGCGCGCGGCGGTGATCAGCCGCATCGCCTCCGGTCCGACGCCCTTCAGCCCCGCCAGCGCATAGACCAGCGCGCCGCCGCCCTCCGGTGGCGCGGCCACCGAGAACGCCGCGTCCGAGCGGTTGACGCAGGGCGGCAGCACCGCGATCTTCAGCCGGTCCACCTCGCGCTTGAACACCGCCAGCTTGTCGGTCTGGTGCAGATCGGCGTTCATCACGGCGGCCATGAACTCGACCGGATGGTTCGCCTTCAGCCATGCGGTCTGATAGCTGACCACCGCATAGGCCGCCGCGTGGCTCTTGTTGAAGCCGTAATTGGCGAACTTGTCGAGCAGATCCCACACTTCCTGCGCCTTGGCGGCGTCCACACCGTTCTTCGCCGCGCCCTCCAGGAACAGCGGGCGCTGCGCGTCCATCTCGGCCTGCACCTTCTTGCCCATGGCGCGGCGCAACAGGTCGGCGCCGCCGAGGCTGTAGCCCGCCATCTTGCGGGCGATCTCCATCACCTGCTCCTGATAGACGATGATGCCCTGGGTCTCGTCTAGGATCGGGTCGATCAGCGGGTGGATGCCCGCGCGCGGCTCCCGCCCGTTCTTCACGTTGCAATACCTGGGGATGTTCTCCATCGGGCCGGGGCGGTAGAGCGCCACCAGCGCCACGATGTCCTCGATGCAGGTGGGCTTGAGCTGACGCAGCGCGTCGCGCATCCCGGCGCTTTCCACCTGGAACACCGCCACCGTGTCGGCGCGGGCGTAGAGCGCGTAGGTCGCCGCATCGTCGATCGGGATGGCGCCGATGTCCACGGTCACGCCGCGCAGCGCCAGCAGATCGACGGCGTTCTTGATGACCGTCAGCGTCTTGAGGCCGAGGAAGTCGAACTTCACCAGGCCCGCCTGCTCGACCCATTTCATGTTGAACTGGGTGGCGGGCATGTCGGCGCGCGGGTCGCGGTAGAGCGGCACAAGCTCCTGCAAGGGCCGGTCGCCGATCACCACCCCCGCCGCGTGCGTCGAGGCGTTGCGCAGCAGACCCTCGACCTTTTCCGCGATGTCGAGCAGTTCCTTCACCGCAGGCTCGGTGCGCTCGGCCTCCTGCAGGCGCGGCTCCTCACGCCGCGCGCGCGTCACGCTGACCGGCTTGACGCCCTCCACCGGGATCATCTTGGACAGCCGGTCCACCTGACCATAGGGCATCTGCAGCACCCGGCCCACGTCGCGCACCGCCGCCTTGGACAGCATGGCGCCGAAGGTGATGATCTGCGCCACCCGGTCGCGCCCGTATTTCTGCTGCACATAGGCGATCACCTCCTCGCGGCGATCCATGCAGAAATCGATGTCGAAGTCGGGCATCGACACGCGCTCGGGGTTCAGGAACCGCTCGAACAGCAGGCCATAGCGCAGGGGGTCGAGGTCGGTGATGGTCAGCGCCCAAGCGACCACCGAGCCTGCGCCCGAGCCGCGCCCCGGCCCCACCGGGATACCCTGCGCCTTGGCCCACTTGATGAAATCGGCGACGATCAGGAAGTAGCCGGGAAACCCCATGCCCTCGATCACGCCGAGTTCATAGTCGAGCCGCTCCGCATAAGTCTCGGGCGGCGCGACGCCCGGCGCCGCCGCCAGCCGCGCGGTCAGCCCCTCGCGCGCCTGTCGGCGCAGCTCCTCCACCTCGTCGTCGGCGAAGCGCGGCAGGATCGGTTTTCGCGTGCGCGGGCGATAGGCGCAGCGGCGCGCGATCTCGACCGTGTTGGCCGCCGCCTCGGGCAGATCGGCGAACAGCGCCGCCATCGCCGCCGCAGGCTTGAACCAGTGCTCCGGCGTCAGGCGGCGACGGTTCTCCTGCGCCACATAGGCCCCGGCGCCGACGCACAGGAAGGCGTCGTGCGCGTCATACATCGCCGCGTCGGGGAAATGCGCGTCGTTGGTGGCGACCAGCGGCAGGTCGCGCGCATAGGCCTCGGCCACGAACCACGGCTCGGTCGCGGCCTCGGCGGGCGTGCGCGGATCGTCGCCGTCGCCGTGGCGCTGGATCTCGACGTAAAGCCGGTCGGCGAAGATCGCCGCCAGCCGGTCGAGCAGCGCCGCCGCCGCCTCCGGCTTGCCCGCCTGCGCCAGCCGCCCCAGCGGCCCGTCGGCGCCGCCGGTCAGGCAGATCAGCCCCGCGCCATGCGCCGCCAGCGTGTCGGGATCGACCGCGCGCACCCCGTCCGCCGCCTCGACATAAGCTTGCGAGGACAGCGCCATCAGGTTGAGATACCCCGCCTCGTCCTGCGCCAGCAGCACGATCTCCGCCGGCGCGGGCGCGCGGTCGCCGGGGCGGTCGGGCGGGGCGTAGGTCAGCGCCAGCGACAGGCCGATGATCGGCTGCACCCCGGCTTTGGCGGCGGTCTCGGAGAACTCCAGCGCGCCGAACAGGGCGTTGGCGTCGGTCACCGCCACCGCCGGATAGCCGCGCGCCGCGCACAGCTTCGGCAGCGCCTTGATCTCGATGGCGCCCTCGCCCACCGAATAGATCGAGCGCACCCGCAGGTGGATGAAGGGAACGGTCATCGCATGCTCTCCCATGGCGGCCAACACCGGCGACGCGGCGCCCTCAGGTCGCGGCGAAGAAGAACCGCTCCTCAGCGATCCTGCCGTCGCGCACCGTGTAGAGGCCGATCTCGCGCATCTGCACTCTGTCGCCGTCTTTTGGCGTCACGTCGATATCGAACAGCACAGCGAACTGATCGCCATGCACGAACGGGCCCTCGACGTCGGCCCTGTGAACCGTGTGGTTCGCATACCACCAGTCGCTCTTGCCCGTCACGGCGGCGCGGCCCGTCAGGCGCGCCATGTCGCCCTCCATCGGCTCGAGGCTGACGACGTCCTCGGCCCAGAACCGCGCGCCAGCGTCCTCGAAGGCGCCGCGCGCGCACAGCGCGGTGAATGCTATCGCTACGTCATGGGTGTTCATGTCCGCTCTCCCGATGACGGCGCCGCCTGCGCCGAACGCATTTGTTCCGGTTATGTTCATAGCATGAGTCGCTGTCCGCTTCAACGGTCATGCGGTCTCCAGCGACAGTTTCAGGCCCTCGTGGCTGCGGATGAAGCCCAGGCTCTCGTAGAAGCGGTGCGCGTCATGGCGGCGCTTGTCGGTGGTCAGCTGCACCGTGGCGCAGCCGCGCGCGCGGCACTGCTCCACCGCCCACAGGATGATCGCCCGCCCGACGCCCCGCCCGCGCAGCGCGGCGGCGACGCGCACGCCCTCGATCTGGCCGCGCCACGCGCCCCGCCGCGACAGGCCGGGGATGAAGCCCAGTTGCAGACAGCCCGCCACCACACCGTCGCACTCCGCGACCACCAGCGTTTCATGGGGATCGGCCTCGATGGCGGCGAACGCGGCGGCGTAGCCCGCGTCGCCCGGCGCCTCGCGCGCGGCGCTGAGCATGTCGTCGGCCAGCAGCGCGACGATGGCGGGAAGGTCGGCGCTTTGCGCCACTCGAAAGATCACGGTGTCCATGTCGCGAAGCTTATCGCGCCCGCGCGCGGCGCGCGAGCGTCTTGCGGGCGGGCGCGTGGCGGATCATCCTTGGCACGGGGCCGCAGGAGGACAAGCGCAATGGGCTATGCCGCCGTCGCCGATCAGGGCGTCTATGATCTTGTCGAGCGCGCCAACGTCGCCCGCCTCGGCGGACCCGACGACGCCGACGCGCGCGCCGCAGAGGCGGTGTGCCGCGACGTGTTCGGCGCCGAGAGCCGGATCGCGGTCTATGGCGCGCTCGCCCCCGGCGAGGCCAAACACTACATGCTCACGCCGTTTCGCGGCGTCTGGACGCCCGGCTTCGTGCGCGGGCGGATGGAGACCGGCATCTGGGGCGCGCTGGGCATGCAGGGCATCCGGCTGGAGGGCGGCGCGGAGCGGGTGCCGGTCCATGTGCTGCAATCGCATGTTCTGGAGAGCGCGTGGAGCGCCCTCGACGCCTTCACCGGCGCAGGGTTCAAGCGGTTGCTGACGCCGGTCGAGAACAGCGACGGCGTGTCGGCGGTCGCCAACATCTTCGCGCTGACCGACGGCGGCTGACCGATGGCGGCTGAGGCGCGGCGGCTGATGCGCGGGCTCTGGTCGGCGCTGCTCGGCGCGCTGGGCTGGGTGCGGTTCGCGCTGCGCTGGGCGCGGCGCAGCGTGATGCTGCTGGCGGTGCTTGCGCTGCTGGCGACCAACGTGCTCGCCTTCGCCTCCTCGGCGTTCATCTCCGCCGTCTCCGGCGTCGCGTCGCTGGCGGGGCTGACCACCGTGCAGGCGCGTCAGGCCGCAGCGCACGCGAAACAACTCGCCGTGCGGCGAACTGTGGCGCAACGCATCGGCCAGCGCACCGCGCGCGGCGCGGCGCGCAGCCTCGGCGGGACGGTGGCGCAGTCGCTGCCGTTCGTCGGCGTCGCCTCGGTGGTCGGCATTACGGCGTGGGAGATCGCCGACGCCTGCGCGACCATGCAGGACCTCGCCGCCCTCGCTCCCGATTCTGTTGACGACCCCGAAAAAGTGTGCGGCCTGACGCCGCCAACCACGGCGGAGGTCTATCACGAGATCGGGGCGAGGGCCGGAGAGTGGAGCGGCGCCGCGTGGCGCTGGGCCTCCGGCGCGCCGCCGCCCGCGCCGTGACGTTTGACCCCGCGCCCGCAAGGCGCTAGCTCAGTCTCACGCAATCCGGAGGCGCGCGTGATTCAGGCCCTCACAGAGCTTCTCATGATCTGG
>Ga0210024_1001645_pt1 | contig 20025 bp, 25 predicted proteins | sample CryGeymeta201525_FD_183988 | JGI IMG/M metagenome (GOLD analysis project Ga0210024, IMG submission 183988) | Groundwater microbial communities from Crystal Geyser aquifers in Utah, USA - Crystal Geyser metaG 2015-25 (SPAdes) (version 2) | ecosystem: Environmental > Aquatic > Deep subsurface >...
CCTTTATTTCCGGCCTGTTTGCCCTAAAAATCTTGAAAAAATTCGTCTCCCGGGGTCAGTTTTCCTTCTTTGCTTATTACTGCCTGGTTTTAGGATTTTTATTACTGGTCCTGTAAATTTCCTCTTAAAAATGGTAAAATAGACTATATGTTTAACTGGTCGACGGATGAGAAAACTTTTAAGAAAAAACACCCCAAAGAGTATCGGCTGTGGCGCTTAACCCAGTTGATCAATTACGGCCTGGAGGAGGGCGAAAAGTTGGACCGGGAGGAAGTCCAAAAAGCCTGGCCGAAGATTAAAGACGACCTTGATCCTTATAAAAAAAGAGCAATGGAATATTTATTATGGGGAAAACTATCCTCACTCCCAAATAACTTGAGTTTTTGGAACTTGCCCAAAGCCAGCCGCAATTAACCAAGCGGTTTTATTTAACCGGCGGCACCGCTTTGGCAGAGTTTTATTTACAGCATCGGCTATCCGAAGATATTGATCTGTTTACTGGAAAAGAAGAAGTTAATCAAGGCGTGGTGGAAGCGTTTTTAAAAAAATCCGCCCGGCGGTTGAAAATTAGAAAAATCAAATTAAGCCAATTCTTAGGACTATTCAGCTATAAATTGATTTACCAAGACGGCGGGGAATTGAAAGTCGACTTTAATTATTACCCGTTTCCAAGAATTGATAAGGGAATAAAATTTAAAAATTTGAGTGTGGACAGTTTGATCGATATTGCCGCCAACAAAGCCCTTGATTTTAACAAGATGGAGAAGTTTTTCTTAAAATTGGCCAAAAGTTTGGGATCAGAAATCTTTAAATAGTGCCTTGAGTGTTCTAGCGAATGCCTGCCCGCCTCTGGTGGGGCATTCAAAGAGCAAATAGCTGCCGGTAAAGACTATTATTTTAATCAATGGCGAGGACACGAAAAAATTTGCCCAGCATTTGGAGAAAAAGTTTATATAACAGAGGTGGGTTGGAATCATATAGCCAAACATCCAAGAAGAGTATTAGTCGATAAACTAATTAGGATTAGAAAATTACCATTGGCAAGAGAAGTATTAGAAACAACTAACAGTATCCAAACGTTAAGGAAAAAAGGGAAATATTGGCAGTGGGGAATTCAAGCTATAAAAGGGAATACAAGGGTTAAAATAGTAATTTCTTCTAGAAACAAGACAGGTACTAAAAAAATTTTATTTTCCGTCATGTTTAAAAACATCAATCGCAGCAAACAAAAAGCTATTCAAGAACACAACCAAAGAATTATTAGAGAATTTAGAAAAAAATATCCTCGAAGATTGAGAAAATAATTTGGACTTAGTCGTCTCCACTTTCTAACCGTTGTCGGTGTTTAGTGCATGGGGTTCAAGACCCTCGACTAAATCCATCAATATAATACCATCATGATATCGCTATTGTCAATGTTTGTAGATTATTATATTAGCAGTAGTGATTCTCTTAAGGAAAAATCGTGGGGCTCCCCTGAGTATCCCGAAGGGCTTTGCCCCGACCGTAGCGTCGGGGACGTATGTAGCCTTTACCATTTTTTGGGGTCCTATATTTATGCTTGAAAACCCAATCGAAATCATTAGCGGTCGTATCGTCTAAATAAAAACCAAGTTTTTTCAATAAAGAAAACAAGTTATTAACTTCAAAACTCGTATAAAATGCTTTAGCTATACGCTGGTTTGTAGCTCGAGGAGACATTTACCAAACCTTCTTTTTCTAACTGATTTTTTAATTCATCGGAAAAATTCATCTGGAATTTTAATCTTTTAGTTATATACCTTGAATTTTCAAAATGGTAATTTACAACATCATGGAATTTTTTCCCCAGTTCCTTTAAAGTATTGGCTGAAGTATATATCTCTGGATAATTTTTTGATTGAATTAAATATGATTTAGTTTTATTATCGAAATATATTGTTGCTTCAAAATTTGATACAGTATTGGGTGGATCAGGTTCAATTAATCCCAGTTTTGCGTAAATAATCCAATCTTTTAAATCTATTAGCTTATTTCTTAATAATATGACTGCTTTATCTGAGGTTGATTGCAGTGCTTGAATCAGTTTTATCATGATTGAATTTGTAGGTTAATTCTATTTTAATAACCTTTCTTAATAAATGTCAAACGAATTATAACACCATTGATTAAAAATTTATTGAGAAGATAGCTATTCTGAAAATAATCCATTCACACCCGGTGTGGAGTACTCAAGACAGATAAGGAATAGCCTGCCTCGACCGTGATATATTTCTGCAAAACATCCGCCTTCTCCTTTTTCCTCTTGTGCCTCAGCCACTATTTGCAGAAGTTGATTATATGGACTCGGCTTTTCACCCATAACTTAAAAACTCACGTAGAGGGGATTGACTTTCAGCGGGATGAACCGGCCGTCGCCGGTAGACAGTTCTGCCCGGGCAATGCCCACTGTTTGATTGTCATTTTTCCTCACTTTAAGTAATTGAACTAAGTTATTAGTTAACCCCAATCTTACCTCATAAATTTTCCCCAAAGGCAGATTAAAACTGGTTTGAGTCAGGCTCACCCCCGGCTCGGCGGTTAGCTTTAACTCGCCTTCGGCATTGACAATTAACAACCACACCAATAATTCTTTGCCGCCTTCCAGGTTAGTTCCGGTTAAAATCGCCAAATTCGGATCACTCCCGCTCTTATCTAAATTTATTTCTGTCAGGACCGTATTATCCACGACAAAAAACATTCCCGGCCAGCTGGTTCTTTGGCCCAAAATATTTATTTCCACCCTGCCTGATATGGCATTGGCCGGCACTTTAAACTCAATATACTTGCCGGTCCAGCTGACTAAATTGTCTTCACTGATTTTCTTTCCGGATAAAACCACCGAACTTTGCTGATGCAGCCCGCCCAAATTTTCTCCGTGAATTAGTACTGAATCGCCTGCTTTACCGAAAAAATGGTCCACCAAGTATATTTTTGGCGGCCCTTGCGGCGTTTCAAATTTAGTCGTGATTGCTTCCGGTGAAGGCTGGATTAACGCCGCTTCAGACTTGGTCCTGGTCCGGTTATTAGCTACCTGAATACTGATCGGTACCATTATCACCATCAATAAAAACGCGCTTAAGCCGATCACTTTTTTCCAGGACAGTTGATAAAGCCAATGCAGCCAGCGGTTGATAAATTTCATAATTATTTCTTCCTGCTGATTATTATACTCTGATCTTCCGCGTCAAACATAATATTAAACTGATCAAAAAATCCGATCCTGCCTAAAATATTGCTGGCTTGAGGATTTTCCGAAAACGCCACCGGGATCACTATTTCTTCATTGCCGATCATTGCCACCAGCTCGCCCCGGTAAGCAAAAGTTTTTTGGCCGGCAAAACCTTCAATGGTGATTCTGGGCAGCTCGCTTAAATTAACTCCCAATTCTTCAGCCATGTTTTTCGGTAAAGCCGATACCACTGCGCCGCTGTCAATTAAAAACTCAATATTTTTATAACCGGTAATAGTTTTTACCGGAATTTTCACCTGTGGATTAATCGCGTTGCCAAAGTGTTTATATAAAGTTTGCTGATAGGGAATAGTTAAAATGGCGCCATCGGCCTGATTAATTAAACCGCTGAACCCGATTTTTACCTTTGCCTGATTAATCTGGGCATTTTTCTTCTGCCAGGCAAATCCTAAACCAGCCACTAAAATTATTCCCGCGATAACAGTAATTTTTAAACAGGCAATTAATTTCCAGTTAACCTTAGTTTCTTGATTTAATTCAAACTCCATCAACCCATTATAGCAAAATCTTGTCAGGAGCTTAAACCTGTGTTAGTTTAACCTATTATGAAAAAAATTATGGCCGTCATTTTGCTTTTTTTTGCCGCGGTTGGCTTAACTGGTTTCACTGCCGGTCAGCCTGGTTTTCACCCCCTGGTCAAATTCGATCGGACCATTTACCTTGACGGTCAGATTGAAGGCGATGTAATTCTTTTTGCCAAGGAAGTCACTGTTAACGCCACCATCAGCGGCGACTTAATTGTCTTTCCCGCCCGGGCAGACATGCAAAAACTTATTTCCCATTTTAAACCCAACTTTAGAGTCATTGCCGGCCTGATTCTTTTAGAAAAACTTGCCTCCCTGACAATTGAAATATTAATTGGCTGGTTATTAATTGCTCTGTTGCCTCAATTAATAAAACAACTGGTTAACTTGGGCCTAAAACAGCCTGGCGCCGCTATTGGCTGGGGCCTATTATTCTTAACCGTCATCCCCCTTTTAGCCTGCTTTTTTATCATTTCTTTAATTGGTATTCCTTTAGGCGTGGTCACGATTTTAATTTATCTTATTTCTCTCTCGCTGGCCAAATTATTAGCCGGGCTTAGTCTGGGCAGCCGCTTATTAAAAGATGCCCGATTTAACCAACCTTATTTAAGCCTGGCCTTGGGCTTGACAATCATGGTAATTTTGCAACTGATCCCTTTCTTTGGCTGGCTGGCTTATTTTATTTTAATCCTCTTTGGCTTAGGTCTTTTAACTCTGCGGGGAAAAACTTTTATAACCCGTCTGAAGCAATGAACCAGATTGTTAAACTGCAATTAATCGCTTTTGCTTTTTTTTGCCTTTATTTTATTTTTCGTTTAGTGGGCAGCAGCGACCTGCCTTTAACTATTTGGCAGCATGTTTATTGGGGCAATGCGATTAAAGACAGTTTCTTTTTAGCCTTTTCCTTAATCTTTGTTTACGCTTTATTTAATTTATTGCGCCGTCATCCTCAGACCGGCCCCACGATAATCTCCGGCCCTGCTTTAAAAACCTGTCTTTATCTTGTTATTGGTTTTTGGTGGCTGGCCATTGTCCTCCACATTATTTTCGATTCAGCCAAAATTATTTTTCCTTTAAATCAGTTTGCTTTTTATCAATTCTCCGATTTATTAGATGAAACCATCAGCCACATTTTTATGTATCTGCCTTTTGTGCTGGTGTCGATAATCGGCCTGTTTTTAGAAATAGAGCGGCCTTTTCCCAAGGCATTAAGCCGCCAAGAAACGATTATTATTTATATTTTCAGTCTTGTTTCCGGTTTAATGTGGGGGGTTAATTTAACCGAAGGCCGCTTGTCTTTAATCACCAGCTTTCCGGCCATGTTAATTTATTTAAGTCTCACCGGTTATTTATTTAAAAAATTCAAACTTGCCTTTAAATATCATCCCTTAAGCTTGGTTTATACTGTTTTTTATCTGGCCGGCACCGTGGCTTTTGGGGCCTGGGGATTATGGTTTGGTTCGTTTCCGGAATTCTTTAATTATTTAAAGTAGTCCTGACTATGATTAAAATCATGCTGGCGACGCAAAATAAAGACAAATTAAAAGAATTTCAAGCCCTGCTTAAACCAGACAATTTCTGCCTCCTTTTACCTCCTAAAAATCTGCAGGTTTTGGAAACCGGCCAAACCTTTACAGCCAATGCTCTTCTCAAAGCAAAGGCTTATGCCCGGTTTTTCAACTTGCCGGTGATTGCCGACGACTCCGGTTTGTGTGTTGAGTATTTAAACGGCCAACCGGGGATTCATTCCCATAGCTTTGCAATTAATGGTTTTCCCGCCGCCCGCAAGAAAATTTTAAAACTTATGCGGCACCTGCCCTGCTTTCAAAGAGCGGCTCAGTTTGTCTGCTGTTTGGCTTATGTCAATCCTCAAACAAAAATCTGCCGGGTGTTTACCGGCCGAGTCAGGGGATTTATTGCTATTAAAGAAATCGGTAGCAATGGTTTTGGTTATGATCCGATCTTTTTTTGTCCTGATTTAAACAAAACTTTCGCTCAAGCGGCTTCCGTCCAAAAAAATCAATTCAGCCATCGGGCTAAGGCTTTAAAAAAATTGTTATCATTCCTAAAGCAATCAGCAGCCCCAAAGTAATTAAACCGGTTTTCAGCCAATCTTTGATAATTAAACCGGTTTCAATTTCTTCTTCGGCCGGCGGCGCCGGCCGCGGCCTTGTTAACTGCGCTTTTATTTTTTCTTTTTTTGTTCTTCTTTTGCTCATATGTTTTTTATTATATAATCGAACCTATATGGTACTCAACTCTATTCTGATCCAATGGTTGGTTTTGCTTCTCCTTTTTTGGCTGGCAATGGTTACGGTTTTATTAATCCAGACCATGCTTCACTACCGCCGTTTAACCAAAAACATTACCAAAAAAGATCTCAAAACAATTTTGTCTCAGATTTTAAGCCAGCTTGATTTAAGCGCCAAAGAAATTGTTCAGTTGCAAAAAGCTTTAAATCAGGTCAAAATTAATCTCAAGTCCGGTTTGCAAAAAATCGGCTTTGTCCGCTTTAATCCTTTTTCTCAGACAGGCGGCGACCAGAGCTTTTCTTTAGCCCTGCTGGATGGTAAAGATAACGGCTTAGTGATCAGCTCGCTTCACTCGCGCGAAACCACCCGGCTTTACACCAAGACAATCAAAGCCGGCCAAGCCGAAGGTTATGAATTATCCAAGGAGGAAAGTAAGGCGATTCAAATTGCCAAATAAACTACCATTATGACTACTGCCAAATCAAAATTATTATTAATTTTATTAAGCTTAGGTGTTTACCTCTTATCTGCCGGTATTGCTTATGCTGTTTTTACCGCTGCCAACTCCGGGATTATTTTTACCTCGCCTTTAACGGACACTGCTGGCAATCCGGCCGCTGACAACAACAATCGCAAGGCCTTAATCGAGGTCACCGGTTCAAAATCAGAAGCTTGTCCTTTAAACGGCGCTCAATTTACCAAAGCCGAGAAGAATATTTGGGACAGCCGCCGGCCGCTGGCAGTCATGATTGAAAATCATTTGGAAGCCCGGCCTCAGTCCGGTCTATCTGACGCCGATATTATTTATGAAGCCGTGGCCGAAGGCGGCATTACCCGTTTTATGGCTCTGTATTATTGTCAGGCGGCCGCTTACGAAACCACCCTTGGACCGATTCGCAGCGCCCGGACCTACTTTATTGATTGGGCCTCAGAATACAACCTGCCTCTTTATACTCACGTCGGCGGCGCCAACACGCCCGGTCCGGCTAATGCCTTAGGCCAGCTTGGGAACTATGATTGGTCCGGCGCTAATGATTTAAACCAATTTTCCATTGGTTACCCCACTTTCTGGCGCGACTATGAACGGCTGGGACGGACCGTCGCCACCGAACATACCATGTATTCCACTACCGAAAAACTTTGGGCCGTCGGCGCCAAACGCGGTTTTACCAATCTGGATCCCGAAGAAAACAATTGGCTTGACGATTTTACACCCTGGAAATTTGCCCAAGCTGAAGTCAGTCTTGCCGGTCGGGGAGCAGTTCAATCAATCAGCTATCCCTTTTGGGAATATACCGACTATGATGTGACTTGGCAGTATAACCAGGAGAATAATCTTTATCAGCGTTTTAACGCCGGCCAACCCCACCAAGACTTAAATACCGGCCAGCAATTAACTGCCAAAAATCTCGTGGTCCAGCTGGCTACTGAAAGAAAAGCCAATGACGGCTATCCCGATAATGTCCACCTTTTATATGGCACCATCGGTAAAGGTAAAGCCTACATTTTTAAAGACGGCCAGGCAATTGAAGGCAGTTGGGCTAAAGCCAAACGCCTTAGCCGGACTATTTTCTCTGATGCTCAAGGCAAAGAAATTCTTTTCAATCCCGGTAAAATCTGGATTTCCGTTTTGCCGCTTGGCACCAAGGTAACTTATTAAGCCTGCCTCAAAGGAGTTAAGTTATGGCAGAGTTACAAGACTTATTTGTTTCTAAGGTCAGGGTTAAGTTAATTCAATCATTCCTTAATCAGCCTCAGGAAATGTTTTATGTCCGCCAGCTGGTGCGTTTAATCGAAGAAGAAATTAATGCCGTCAGGCGTGAGTTAAGCCGGATGGAAAAACGGGGCTTGGTTAAAAAAGAAGCCCGGGCCAACCGCCTCTATTATTTCTTCAATAAATCTTACCCTTTTTATCAGGAATTAATTTGCTTAACCGCCAAAACCGTTGGGTTAGGCGCGGAAATTATCAAACACAAGAATGCTTTGGGCAACTTAAAGTTTGCGCTCTTATCCGGCCGTTATGCCCGGAGAATGCCCAGGAAATCCGCCGAAGACATTGACCTGTTGTTAGTCGGCAGCATTAATTTAAATACTTTAAATCAATTGGTGCGTAAAGCCGAATCCCAGCGGGAAAAAGAAATTAACTATGCGCCGATGACCGTCGAAGAATTTGAATTTCGCAAACAAAGGCGCGACCCGTTTTTACAAAAAATTTTAATGGCCGGCCGGGTAATGCTGATCGGCGATGAAGAGGAAATGGTGAGCTGATATGGGCCAAAAAGTCATGCGTGTCGGTAATAGCGTCGGCGTTACCGTCCCCAGCCAATTTGTTAAAGCCGTTGGCGTCCGCGTCGGCGACTATGTTAAAGTTAAAACCATTTTAGAAACCGGCCAGGTCATTTATACCTTCCAAGGTGCCAAACAATTATCGCTTAACTCTTTACCCAAACAATAATGTGGCGCTTTTTATTTATCTTGGTTTTAACTGCTGCGGCCGCCGCCGTTAATTTAATCCCCCAGTATTCTTTAAAGACCGGCCTTGATCTTCAGGGCGGCACTCATTTATTGTTGCAGGCAGATATGGCTAACATTGATCCGGCTGACCGCAATACTGCCCTGGAATCAGTCAAACAGGTTATCAGCCGCCGCGTTGATCTTTACGGTGTTTCCGAACCCTTAATTCAAACTTCCAACTTTAAAGATGACTACCGCTTGATTGTGGAGTTGCCCGGCGTTAAAGATGTCAGCAAAGCGATTAGTTTAATCGGGCAGACTGCCCAGCTTGATTTTCGGGAAGATTTATCCGGCGCCGGTCCGATTGATTATGCCAGCCCTTCTTCGGCCATGGCCCGGATTTACGCTTTTCAACCTACCGGTTTAACCGGCAAAGATTTAAAAAAAGCCGCGGTTTCTTTTGGCCAGTCCGGCAATACCACCGGCCAACCGGTAGTCAGTCTGGAGTTTACCGAAGCCGGCAGTCAGCAGTTTGCGGAAATTACCAAAAGAAATGTCAATCAGCCGGTCGCCATCTTTTTGGATAACATCCTAATCACCAACCCCATTGTCAATGAACCGATTTTATCCGGCCAGGCAGTGATTTCCGGCAATTTTACTGCCGAATCTGCTTCTGCTTTAGCTATTCAGCTTAATGCCGGCGCTTTGCCGGTGCCGATTAAAATTATTGAGCAGAAAAATATTTCCGCCACTCTTGGCTCCGATTCGGTCAGAAAAAGCGTTATCGCCGGCAGCATTGGTTTAGGTCTGGTGGTTCTGTTTATGATTCTGTTATACGGGATTAACGGTTTCTTAGCGGATATTGCTTTGGTTATTTACGGCCTGATTACTTTAGCCGTTTATAAGCTGATTCCCGTCACCCTCACTTTGCCCGGCATTGCCGGCTTTATCCTGACTATCGGTATGGCGGTTGACTCGAACATTTTAATCTTTGAACGGCTCAAAGAAGAGCTTCGGGCCGGCCGGCCGTTTAGCATTGCTTTGGAACTGGCTTTTGGCCGGGCTTGGGATTCAATCAAAGATGCTAATATGGCCACGATTATTACCAGTTTAGTTTTAATTAATCCTTTAAACTTTAATTGGTTAAACACCTCCGGCTTGGTCCGCGGCTTTGCCATTACTTTATTCATCGGGGTGATTATTAGTTTATTTACCGGCATTATTGTCACCCGGACCTTAATGCGCTTATTTCTTTCTCACATCACACACCCGGTATGTGATAGAGGTAATTAGGTAATTATGATTAATTTCATGAAATATAAATGGCTTTATTTTCTTTTTTCTTTATTGTTTATCCTGCCCGGTATTTATTTTTTACTTCGCTTTGGTTTAAAACCCAGTGTTGATTTTACCGGCGGGACTTTATTGGAATTTGTTATCCAGCCGGCCGATAATCAGCCAATCCCTCTCAATGATTTGCGCTCGTTTCTTGAACCGCAGATCTCTGTTTCCAGTCTGCAGACAGCCGGGGATAACACCTTTATTCTCCGTTCTCCGGAGTTTGATCAATCTACCAGCCAGTCTTTTCAGGAAAAAATCAGTTCCCGGTTTGGGCAGGTGAGTGAAAAACGCTTTGCCACTATCGGCCCCACCCTCGGTAAAGAATTAATTAAAAAAACTTTAGTCGGTATTTTGCTGGCCGCCGGTTTTATTTTAAGCTATGTCGCTTACCGCTTTCATGATCAGAAATACGGCATTTGTGCTGTTTTGGCCATGCTCCATGACTCTTTAATTATGCTCGGAGTTTTTAGTTTCTTGGGCGTTTATTTTAAGGTGGAAGTTGACGCTTTATTTGTTACTGCCCTGTTAACGATTTTATCTTTTTCCGTCCATGATACCATCGTGGTCTATGACCGCATCCGCGAATCGACTAAACTTTTTCCCAAATTAACTTATACCCAGCTGGTCAATAAAGCGGTTACCGAAACGCTCGGCCGGTCCTTGAATAATTCTTTAACCATTATTTTTATGCTTCTGGCTTTATATCTTTTAGGCGGGGATACCACGAAATGGTTTGTCTTTGCCTTGTTAATCGGCACCGTCTCCGGCACTTATTCTTCCACCTTCACCGCCGTCCCCTTACTCGTCCTCTGGGAAAACCTTAAAATCAAACATCACACACCCGGTATGTGATAGAGTAGAGTTAATGCCTACAAGATTCGATCCGTTAGTGTCAGGAGAAATTTACCATATTATCAATCGCGGTGTGGCTTCAATGCCGATTTTTATTGGCGTTCATTACTACGAACATTTTTTAGAAACGGCTTTGTATTATCTAAATAAAAAAACGCCTTTGCGCTACTCTTATTTTATTAGACTACCAACAACTGCCCGCAGGGAAATTTTAGATAAATTAAGACAACAACATGATTACTTAATAGAACTAATTTCTTATTGTTTGATGCCTAACCATTTTCATTTATTGCTAAAACAAATTACCGATAATGGCATTTCTGAATTTATGCGTAAATTTTCTGAAAGTTACAGCCATTATTTTAATGTGAAAAATAAACGCCTTGGGCCACTTTTTCAAGGCCGCTTTAAATCAGTTAGAATCGAATCAGAACAGCAGCTTTTGCACGTTTCCCGCTACATCCATTTAAATCCTTACAGTTCCGGTATCGTTAAGTCAGTCAATGATTTAAAACAGTATCCCTATTCTTCTTTGCCGGAGTATTTAAATTTAACTGGTAATTCATACTGCCAAAAAGATATTATTTCAAGTTATTTCAGGAAACCCGGAGCCTACGAGGATTTTGTTTTTAGTCAAGCCGACCATCAAAGGTCGCTGTCAATAATTAAACACTTACTGCTCGAAAACCTGGAAACCGAATAGTTTTCCTCGATCACACCTCTAAGGTGAAATCTTAATTCGCCTTAATAAATATTCCCTCTCGTTTTTGGCGGCATCGTCCAGAACTTCGTCGAACAATTTTTTCAAGATTTGGCCTACTTTCGGCCCGGGCTTTAATTGTAAAATTTCCATGACATCATTGCCGTCTATTTTTAAATCATTAATCGTAAACGGTTTAAGCAATACCTGTCCGATTCTTGTTTGCAATTCCCTTAGCCTCCATGAAGTCTCCCTGCTTCCGCCGCCGACGCGGTCGCCGACGCGCAGCATCATCATGTTTCCAATATTTTCTCTGCCGATTCTTTTGATAAATCTTCTGATGGCTTTATCAGTCATGTGCGGCTCGTAAGCGAACATGTGCCAGCGGACCAATAGCCAAAGCAAATCACTATCCTTTTTGCTCAGTTTTAGTCTTTGGCTGATAAGTTTGGTCATTCTGCCGCCCACCACCTCGTGATTATAAAAAGTAATCTCTTTGCCCACGCCCATGCTTTTATTCACCCTTGGTTTTGCCATATCGTGAAGTAAGGTTGCCAACCGGACGATTGGATCCGGCGCCGGACAGGCCGCCAATGAATCCAAACTATGCAGCCAAACATCTTTCGTGTGGTGTCCGGCTTGTTTCACCCCCCTGGTTTCGATTAATTCCGGCAGAATATATTGCAATAATCCACTGGCAAATAACATTAGCACTCCGTCTTTAGGAAAAGGGGAGGCGAGTATTTTTAACAACTCGTCCCGCACTCTTTCTCCGGCAATTTGATTAATTAAAGTGCTGTTTTTATTAATCGCCGTTAGTGTTTTTGTTTCAATGCTAAAGCCCAATTGGCTGGCAATTCTGATTGCCCGCATCATTCTTAAGGCGTCTTCCTGAAATCTTTTGTCAGCGTCGCCGACCGCCCTTATCAATTTATTAGTTAAATCTTTTTTTCCTTCAAACGGATCAATCAACTTCAGGTTTTTATCAAAACTCATTGCATTTATTGTAAAATCCCTTCTTTTTAAGTCTTCTTTTAAACTTTTACCCCAAACTACTTTATCCGGCCGTCTCCGGTCAGAATAACCGGATTCGCTTCTGAAAGTAGTAATTTCCAAAATCTTTTCCTCCAGCTTGACTCCCACTGTTCCGAACTTATTATCATAATAAGAATCGGGAAATAATTTTTGAATTTCTTCCGGAGTCGCATCGGTAGTGAAATCCCAGTCCTTCACTTCCGTTTTGGTTAATAAATCCCTGACCGCCCCGCCGACCACATAAGCTTCAAAACCGCCCGATTCGAGGGTTTGCAAAACTTTCATTACCTGTGGCGATAGTTTAAACTTCATTTATAATCCATTATGACAGTTATTGATATTTTACTCAAAAATCGCGGCCTTATCACCAAAAAAGACCAGGCGGAATTCTTAGATCCAACCCAACCAGATAAAGTTACCCTTGAGCAAATTGGCCTGCGACCGGCGGCAATCGCCAAGGCAATTAAGCGCTTAACCACCGCCCGTAAAAACCAGGAACTAATTTATATTTATGGTGATTATGACACTGATGGTGTTTCCAGTACGGCGATTCTTTGGGAAACTTTAAACTCGCTTGGCTTTCGAGTCTTGCCGTTTATTCCCTCCAGAAATGATCCGGTCCGCGGTCTTTCCCCTCTGGGTATTGACCTGATTATTAAACAAGCCAAGACAAATCCCGGCTTAATTATTACCGTTGATAACGGTATTTTCTCTTTTAAAGGTTGCCAATATGCTGAAAAATTAGGCATTGAGGTGATTATTACTGACCATCACTTACCCAAACACAAAAATAACCGGCCCTTCTTTCCCCCGGCCTTAGCGATTATTCATACTACCCAGCTCGCCGGCGCCGGGGTGGCCTGGTTTTTTTCCCGGGAAATTATTAAACACCTCCGAGGTGATCCGCCGGCTGGCGGACTTGATTTAGCCGCCCTGGGTACAATCGCTGACATGGTGCCTTTGCTTAACGCCAATCGTAGTTTGGCAAAATTCGGCCTGGACAAAATCCGCTTAAGTCAGCGTCCGGGTTTAATCGCTTTAGCCAAAACCGCCAATCTTGATCTGCAAAACTTAAACGATTATCAGGTCAGTTATGTTTTAGCTCCCCGGCTTAATGCCTTAGGCCGGCTGGAGCATGCCTTGGATGCTTTGCGTTTGCTTTGCACTACTGATCTTCACCGGGCAGAGCAGTTAGCCGTTCACTTAAACCAAACTAATCAATTAAGGCAGGATAAAACTCAAACCATGTTTCTTGATGCTAAAGAAAAGTTCTTAAAGCAATCAGCTGACCAGCCGTTGATTTTCGTTGCCTCCAAAACTTATCACGAAGGCGTGGTTGGTTTAGTTGCCGGCAAACTAATGGAAGAATTTAACCGTCCGGCTGTCGTGGTCGCTTTGGGTAAAAATTACTCCAAAGCCTCCGGCCGGTCCCTTAAAGGCTTTAATATTTTAAAAGCGATTAGAAGTTTAGAGCCTTATTTATTAGAGCATGGCGGACACGAACTGGCCGCCGGTTTTACTATTGCTAATAAAAATATAAAAATCGTTGCCCAGAAACTGCTTAAGATAGCTAAAAAATCTTTATCAAATAAAGCACTCGAGCCGGCCGTAGAGGTTGATTGTGAACTTAATTTTAACCAAATTAACTGGCAGTTATTTAATGCTCTTGAAAAATTCAAACCTTTTGGTTTTGCCAACCCCCAGCCGCTTTTTGCCGCCAAACAAGTTAAATTATTAACCTTCCGTTCAGTTGGCCAGGACAACAAACATCTTAAGCTCAGCCTACGAGGAGACTCCTTGCAGGTTGACGGAATTGCTTTTAGTCTTGGCCATTTAGCCCAAAAACTAAAATCTAACCAATTAATCGACATTACTTACACTCTGGAAAAAAATGTCTGGAATGGCCACAAAAGCCTGCAGCTAAAGATAAAAGAAATGGAAGCTTAGGCTGTTGTTTTATGCTTTCCTGAGCCACGGCTTCCTCTGGCTGTTTCCTCGCCGTATGCTTTGTGTGATGCCCTTGATCTTGGGTCAGAATCTCCCAAATCTCCGGCATCAAATTGAGCTGCTTGTTCCACAGTCATGTCTAAAAATTCTTCTCCGAGATGAATCCTGACTCTTTCAATTAATTCTTTATCACCAGACTCGCGGATTGTTGGCCCTGGTTTTACTTCAATAATTTCCATAATATTTGCTACAATCAAACAATGACCAGGATTTTAGCACAACAGGCCAGCAAACACACTAATAAAACCATTTTATTAAAAGGTTGGGTTCATGCTGTCCGCAGCCACGGCAGGATTACTTTTTTTGATCTGCGGGATAGGACCGGTTTGATTCAGGTAGTGACTCAGGAAAAGATTAATCTTAAACCTGAATCAGTCATCAGTGTTACCGGCAAAGTGGTCAAAAGGCCGGAGCACTTAGTTAATCCTAAGCTAGCCACCGGGACTGTCGAAATCCAAGCCGAAAAAATTGCTTTAATTACTCAATCCAAAGAACTGCCTTTTCCTCTGGATTCCGACGGCCATGAAATTGATGAATCCATCCGTTTAAAATACCGCTACCTGGACCTGCGCCGCCCAAGACTAAATCAAATTATCCGCATCCGCTCTCAAGCCGTCAACTTTATCCGCCAATACTTGCTCAACCAGGATTTTGTGGAAATCGAAACCCCGATTTTAACCAAAACTACCCCGGAAGGCGCCCGGGATTTTCTGGTGCCGTCGCGTCTCCGGCCCGGTCAGTTTTACGCCTTGCCCCAAAGCCCCCAGCAGTATAAACAACTGTTGATGGTCGCCGGGTTTGAAAGATACTTCCAGATTGCCCGCTGTTTCCGGGACGAAGATCCCCGCCATGACCGGGCTTACGGTGAATTTACCCAGCTGGACTTGGAAATGTCTTTTGTGGACCAAAACGATATTTTAACCTTAACCGAAACCATGTTTACTCAGCTAATTAAAACAATTTTTCCTGACAAAAAAATTCCCCGCTCTCCTTGGCCGAGAATCACTCACGCCGAGTCGCAAAACCAGTACGGTTCCGATAAACCTGATTTAAGAAAAGACAAACAAGATCCTTTAGAGCTGGCCTTTGCCTGGATTATCGACTTTCCTTTATTTACCAAGCAGTCAAAAGATGATTTTTATTACGGTTCCGGCAAGGCAAAATTTGCCCCCTCTCATCATATGTTCACCAGCCCTCACCCCGACGATATTCAGTTATTAGACAAAGATCCCTTAAAAGTCCGCGGCCTCCAGCACGACTTGGTTTTAAATGGTTATGAAGTTGGCGGCGGCTCAATCAGGATTCATGATCCGAAGATCCAGGAAAAAGTTTTTGAGTTGATCGGTTTTACCCAGGCGCAAAAAGAGGAATTCCGCCATATGCTCACTGCTTTTACTTACGGCGTGCCGCCGCACGGCGGCATTGCTCCGGGTATTGACCGGTTGTTAATGGTTCTTTTCAACGAACCTAACTTAAGGGAAGTGATGGCTTTTCCGGCAATTTCTTCCGGCCAGATTGCGGTTATGGCTGCGCCCTCTGCCGCCACATCCGAGCAACTCCGGGAACTTCACCTTAAAATTGTTAAATGAAACTCTTTTCAGAACTGGAAAATTTTCTTAAGAAATTTAAAACTAATCTTATCTTAAGTGCGATTTTTTTAAGCTTAATTCCGTTAAGCATCGATCTAATCCAAACCCAGCCTTTAGTTAGGCCGGTCAACTATCAATTTTTACCCCCCTCTGACTATCCGTTTAATCCTGCCAAGATACCGGCCCCGGCTGTCACCGCCAGGGGAGTGATCGTCATTGACACTGATTCCAAAGCCATTCTCTATCAGAAAAATCCTGATTTAAAACTTCTACCGGCCTCCACCGCCAAAATTATGACCGCTCTTATTGTCCTGGAAAATTATTCTTTAAATGATGTCCTCACCATTGATCCCCTTGACACTGAACCGGTGACCATGGATCTTCAACCAGGCGAAAAAATCACTGTGGAAAATCTGCTTTATGGTTTATTAGTTGGTTCTGCCAACGATGCCGCTTTAGCTTTAGCCCGGCACTGGCCGACCGGGGAAGCCGGTTTTATTGGCGCGATGAACCTTAAAGCTAAAAGCCTGCACTTATTTAACACTCAATTTACCAACCCCGTCGGCTTTGATAACTTTGGTCAATACACTACTGTTCATGACTTAAGCCTGTTAACCGCCGAGGCGATGCAGTCAACTGTTTTTAAACGCCTGGTATCCACTATCAGCATTACTGTGACTGATGTTGATCATACCGTCTCCCATGAACTAACCAACTTAAATTTGTTATTAGGCCAGGTAGCCGGTTTATCCGGCGTTAAAACCGGCTTTACCCAGTTGGCCGGCGAATGCCTGGTCACCTTAGTCCAAAGGCAGAATCACCGGATTATTACTGTCGTTTTAGGTTCCAGCGATCGTTTTGGGGACACCCGTCAATTAATTGACTGGGTTTTTGCCAATTTTAATTGGCAGGAGCTGTCTCCAGCCACTCATTAGTGATTGCCTGGACATAACCATAAAAACCATTATCACCCTCAAAGACAATGATGGGCAGTAAAAACCCGTTCGAACTTTCCCCGTCATAATAAGCTAAATAAATCCGCCTGATGGCAATTACTCCGGCGGCATTTTCTCCGCTGCTGGCAATAAAACCTTGTCTGGTTTGCAGTTCTCTCCAGGCTTGGCTGGCCGTTTTAGTCGGATAAGTCCCGGACTGTTCTAAATCTACCGGAAAGTAATTATACTCGGTTTGAATAATCTGCTTTTCTGCTTCCCTGGAGCCGGAAAAAATAATTCTCACTATCCCTTTTCCCGGATCTGTCGTCAACACTTTATTTTCTTCAATATCCGCTCTGAATAAATCAACCTGGACAAAATCCGCTTCTGATAAACTGATCTCCTTTTGATATTGGCCCGCGCTGAAGGTAAGGTAGGTAATTTCCGCCCGGGTTTGATTTAATTCGTCGTTTAATAAGCCAATTTGCCTTAAAAAATTTTTGGCCTGGGCGACGGCTTGTTCTTTCCCCGGCAGCTGTTTATCAGACAAAATGGTGGGATCAGTCTGCCAGTTTCTTTTCAAAGAAAATGAACCGTTAATAATATCCATTTCTAAAACACTGGGTAAAAATTCTTCACTTTCCCAGCGGTAGCGTCTTTCGGTAATTTCTTTAGGAGGATTGGCAAAATTCATTTTTTTAGCCGTTTGGTTGGCCTGGTCCAAAGCCATAAAGCTGGATCGAAATGTGGGCATTAAATATACGGTCGCTTTATCACCCAAATTTGGCGTTCCTCCGGTCGGCGTTTCCAGTCTCAGGGTTAATTCCGGGTGCAGTTTTTCCGGGAACACTAATGCCGGTAATTTACCGAACGTGACCGTCGCCGGCGGGGGCGGCGGTGGTTTAACCACCTTTAAATAAGTATTAAAAATAAACAACCCCAGCTTAAAGATTAAAAAAAACACTACTCCCGCCGCCGCAATCTTAATCAGCTTCTTGGTGGCAGCAGCCGTTTCCGTTAAAGTGGCCATGCTTTGAGTATATCTTTTATCTCTGATACAATTCAAGCCATATGGTCAGAGTTCGCTTTGCTCCCAGTCCTACCGGTATTCCTCATATCGGCAACACCCGCACGGCCTTATTTAATTATTTATTTGCCAGGCACAATTCCGGTAAATTTATTCTGCGCATCGAAGACACGGACCAAGCCCGTTTAGTGCCGGGCAGTTTACAAAAGATTTTAGAAATTTTAAAAATTGTCGGGATTCACTGGGATGAAGGCCCTTATATTCAGTCGGAGCGGCTGGCTATTTATCAAAAATATGCCCATGAGCTGGTTAAAAAGGGGGCCGCTTATCGTTGTTATTGCTCCCCGGAGCGGTTGAAAACTTTGCGCGGCCACGGTTACGATCGCCATTGTCTAGGCTTACCGCCCCGGAAACTTCCTTTTGTCATTCGTTTAAAAGTGCCTCAAACCGGCAGCACCGGCTGGCAGGATTTAATTCAGGGGAAAATCGTCTTTAAAAATCAACTTTTAGATGATCAGGTCTTATTAAAATCCGATGGTTTTCCCACCTATCATTTGGCTGTCGTTGTTGATGACCATTTAATGGAAATTTCCCATATTTTGCGCGGATCGGAATGGATTTCTTCCACCCCTAAACATATTCTGCTTTATCATGCTTTTGGCTGGCCAATTCCTCAAATCGGCCACTTTCCAATCATTTTAGGCCCGGATAAAAGCAAACTATCCAAACGTCACGGGGCTAAAAGTATTCTTGATTATCAAGCTGAAGGCTACTTGCCCGAAGCTTTAAACACTTTTATGGCTTATCTGGGTTGGTCCTACCGGGATAATTCTCAGATTTTATCCTTAGACGAGTTAATAAAATTGTTTGACATTAAAAATTTACATCAAACCAACGCGATTTTTGATTTGCAAAAACTTAATTACTTTAATGCCAAACTAATCCGGCAAACCCCGCTTAAAACTTTACTTCAATTAATTAAACCGTTTCTTAAGTTTAAACTGCCGGAGGAAAAATTAATTAAAATTATCCCTTTAATTCAGGAGCGATTGATTAAGCTGGCAGACATTAATGATTTGATTGAATATTTTGTTATCCTGCCGAAAGTAGATCCGAAAGCCTTATTGGCTGAATCAAAACTATCGCCGGCAGAAACTATAAAATATTTACAAGCAGTTATTCAGGTGCTTGAAGTCACGAAAGATCTCGAAACCGATTTACACCAATTGCAGCAGCAATTAAATTTATCGCCGCGCCAGGCCTTCATGACTTTGAGGTTAGCGGTGGCCGGCCGGCCGGCCACACCGCCGTTATTCGACGTTCTCTCCATCTTGGGAAAAAATGAAGTAGTCAAGCGCCTCACCTATGTCCAAAAAACTCTTGGCTAGCGCCGGCTTAACCGGTATTTTACTTTTAACTGCCGGCAGTCAACCACTTCAGGCCTTGCCGGAAAAAGCTCCGGAACAAAGACTGCCCTTAGGTTTAATTACCAAAGAGGAAATAGCCAAACTTCTAAAAAAATTATTAACCAAATCTTTGCCGGCGGCCACCCGGGTTTTAACTGAAACAGAAGAGCAGGCTTTGTCCGATCTGATTCAGTCAACTTTAGGCATCAAAGCCGTGGTCGAATTGGACGGCAACCGTCTTAATCACCAAATCGGCTTAATGGGTTTGGAACAGTATTTAAAGCGTTTTCCCGGCGACAATCTTTCCGGCCGGAACTTTCCCCAGGCCGGTCTGGCTCCGGGTAAAGGCGCCTGGGGTTATTTTGCTCCTTCCAAAAACCTATTAACCGCCAACTTGGCTCAAAAAGAAAAATACTATGTAGCCGTGCAGACTTTATACTTGCCGGATTGGCAGACCAGACTGGGTGAGTTATATCGCTGGTATCAATACCGGAAAGTGCTGGTGCTTAATCCTGATAATGGTTCAGCCGTCGTGGCGGTTATCGCTGATGCCGGTCCGGCTAAATACACCGGCAAACAGTTCGGCGGCTCGCCCCAGGTAATGTTTGATCTGGGTTTTTACCCCCGACGCG
>Ga0210024_1001657_pt1 | contig 19953 bp, 19 predicted proteins | sample CryGeymeta201525_FD_183988 | JGI IMG/M metagenome (GOLD analysis project Ga0210024, IMG submission 183988) | Groundwater microbial communities from Crystal Geyser aquifers in Utah, USA - Crystal Geyser metaG 2015-25 (SPAdes) (version 2) | ecosystem: Environmental > Aquatic > Deep subsurface >...
TGCGGGACATCGCGCGTTGGATCGCAAACAGCTGTCACGCACGCCTTGGCCCAGGGTTCAAGATACGCTAACAGAACTCTGGTCCGTAGGGCGTATACTCCAACCGGTAGAGAGAATCGACTTAAAATCGATCCAGTCTGGGTTCGAATCCCAGTACGCCCACGGCAGGACTCTGGTGCTGTGCGCCACGCTGTTGTCGGGATCATTTCAGCTTGCCCCCCCCCGCGACGCGACTGCCCGGGCAAGCCGCCCGCGCATCTAGCGGTGCTGCGACAACAGCGGGCTGTGCGGCACGGCGGCCAGCAGTTGCCGGGTATAGTCGGTTTGCGGATCGGCAAAGATCGCCTCGACCGGGCCCTGTTCCACGATCACGCCTGCTTGCATCACTGCGATCCTGTCGGCGATGTGGTGCACCACCGACAGATCATGGCTGATGAACAGATAGGCCAGCCCCAGATCGGCCTGAAGCTGCAACAGCAGGTTCAGGATCTGGCTCTGGATCGAAACGTCCAGCGCGCTGACCGCTTCGTCACAGACGATGACATCAGGGTCCAGCGCCAGTGCGCGGGCGATCACCACGCGCTGGCGCTGACCACCGGAAAACGCGCCGGGCAGGCGGTCGGCGGCGTTGGGTTGCAGCCCGACCAGCGCCAGTAGGTCCGCCACCTCGGCGCGGCGGCTTTTGGCGTTGCCGATGCCATGGATGCGCAGGGGTTCGGCAATGCTGTCGCCGATGCTCATCCGCGGATTCAGCGCCGAGGACGGATCCTGAAACACGATCTGTACCCGCCGGGTGATCGCGCGGCGCTGAGCGGCGTTCATGTCGGCGCGGTCTTGCCCGGCGATCACGATATGGCCCGAGGTGGGGTGTTCCATGCCCAGAATGGCATAGCCCGTTGTCGATTTGCCGGACCCGGATTCACCGACGATGGCAAGGGTTTCACCGGCGAACAGATCAAAGCTGATGCCGTTCACGGCCTTGACCGTGGCAGCGCTGCGGCCCAGAAAACCGCGTTTGACGGGAAAGTGCACCTTGAGATCGCGCACCTGGATCAGGGGTTTGACGCTCATGCCAGGCCCGCCACGCGGTCGGAATGCCAACAGGCGGCGCTGTGGTCGGTTTCGGTCCAAGGCGCCAGTGGCGGCGCCTTTGCACAGGCCGCGTCGGCCAGCGGGCAACGGTCACGAAACCGGCACCCCTCGGGCCAGTCGGTGGCCTCGGGCACCGTGCCCTCGATTGCGGGCAATACCTGTTTGCGCGGCCCGTCGATGCGCGGCACCGTGCGCAGCAACAGCGCGGTATAGGGGTGAGCCGGGTCGCGCAACACCACGTCCACCGGACCGGTTTCCACGATCCGGCCCGCATACATCACCGCGATCCGGTCGGCGATCTCGGCAACCACGCCCATATCATGGGTGATCAGCAGAACGGCCGTGCCCGTGTCGCGCCGCAGGTCGGCCATCAGTTCAAGGATCTGTGCCTGTATGGTCACGTCCAGCGCGGTTGTCGGTTCATCGGCGATCAGCAGCGCGGGTTTGCGGATCATCGCAATGGCGATCATCACCCGCTGGCACATGCCGCCCGACAGTTCGAACGGATACTGGGTGGCGCGCAGGGCTGGTTCGCGGATGCCCACACGATCCAGCATGGCGATGGCCTGTGCCGTGGCGTCCTTGTCGGACAGCGGCCCGGAAAGCTGTAGCGCCTCGGTGATCTGGCGGCCCACCCGCATCAGCGGATCAAGTGACGCCACGGGTTCCTGAAAGATCATCCCGATCCGCCCGCCGCGTACGGTGTTCATCTGACGTTCGCTCAGGGTGTCGATCCGTTCGCCCTGCAATGTGATGGCCGTGGCACTGCGCGTTGCCACCTCGGGCAGCAGGTTCAGCACCGACAGCGCCGTCAGGCTTTTGCCACAGCCGGATTCCCCCACAAGCGCCAGGGTTTCGCCCGGAGCGACATGCAGGCTCAGGTGATCGACGACGGGGTTGCCACCGATCGTCACGGTCACGTCGCGCATCTCCAGAACGGCGGCGGCGGTCATGCGGCATCCTCGGCACGCAACGCGGCCGACCAGGGGTGGTTCGGGTGCACCATGCCGGTCATCTCGCCTTGTGCGGTGATCGAAACAGCCGACGGAATGGCGAACTGCACGGGATACAGCAGGTTTTCCACCGCATCGGCATCGTGGGTCACGCGGATCGCCGACAGGGTGCCGTCTGGCGTGTCACGGTCCACCACGATGCGCGGGGCCGAGGCATCGACGCGCGGCAGGCCAAGTGCGGTGTGCAGGTCCATCGCGTGATCCAGACAGAACACCGCCAGTTGCACCAGCGCCGGCATGATTTGCCGCCCCCCCGCCGCCCCTATGGCGACAGAGCCGCCCGAGGCGGGGCGCAGGATCAGCGGGCACATATTGGCCAGCGGTTTCACCCCTGGCGCAATGGCGTTGGGCGTGCCGGGGCGCGGATCGAACCACATCATGCCGTTGTTGTACAACATGCCGGTGCGCGCCCCCGTCACCTTGGAGCCGAACCGCGACAACAGCGTGTTGGTCAGTGAAACGGTGGTGCCCTCGCAATCCACGACGCTGAGATGCGAGGTGCAGCCGGAATCGATGCCGGTTTTTCCCGCATGGCCCACCGTGGTCAGCCGTTTGCCATAGGCGCGGCGGATGGCATCGGCATAGTGTGCGAAATCCTTTGGTGTGACGGTGCCGGGTGTGGCGGGCAGGGGGATGGCATCCAGTGCGTCGCAAAACGCCGGGCCACCCGACAGGCCGGGCATGGCCAGGATGGTATGATCGCCGCGCCGATGATGCAGGGGGTCAACCCATGCCGGGCCATAGGCGGTCAGATCGTCCGCGTCCAGCGGCCCACCCAGATCGGCGATGTCGGCGGCGATGTCGCGGGCAATTTGCCCATGATAGAAATCCTGCCACCCGGCCTCGGCCAGACGGCGCAGCGTTGCCGCCTTTTGTGGCCACGCCAGGCGGAACGAAGAACGCCCCTCGGGCAGGCGCGGCGCCTTGCCATCCGTCAGGAACAGCGCGGCGGATGTGGCGTTTGTGGCCAGATTGTCGGCGTCGATGGTCAGCGCAAGTTCGGTGAACCAGTCCACCTCAAGCCCAAGCTCGGCCTGTTCGATGGCGGGGGCGCAGGCCTGGGCCCAGGACAGGGTGCCGTGGCTTTCCAGCGCCATCGCCAACCCCGCCACGGCCCCCGGCACACAGACCGACGCCGCGCCGATCAGGTTGCGGTTGCCTGCCACCTGTGGCCAGTCAAACCAGTCGCCATCGCGCCCCTTGGCCAGCGGATAAGCGGCGGGACCGACATTGCGCGACGACACCATGTTGAAATCCAGTGCCTGCGCCGCCCCCGTCTTGCCATCATGGCGGATCAGGAAGCCGCCGCCGCCGATGCCCGACAGCCAGGGTTCGACCACCGACAGCACCAGCGCACAGGTCACCGCCGCATCCACCGCATTGCCGCCCCGCGCCAGAACCCCGGCCCCGGCGCGCGCCGCCACCTCGTGTTGCGCGGCCACGATACCGCCGCGCCCGTGGGCCATGGGTTTGTTCATCGACCAGGTCAGCGTCATGGGCGGGCGTCCTTCGGCAAATGGGCGGCAAGGCTGGCCAGATCGCTGGCGTGATCGAACCGCGCCGCATTGGCCGAGCTGCGGTGCCATTCGGCCAGCTCGGCTGCCGTGGCGCACCACACGTCGTTTTGTGCGGTGATATGGGTCAGCAGATCCTCAAGCATCGCAAGACGCGCCGCCCGCCCCGACAGCCAGGGATGCACCGTGACCATGAACAGCTGGCCAAAACGGCGGCCCGCCTCGAATTCGTCGCGCCACATGGTGCCCACCTCGGCGGCGGATCGCGGAGGCCATTTGTCGGCGCCGCCGCCGAAGAACTTGAAATGGATCGCATCGTCGATCAGCCATTGCACCGGCAACTCGGTCACCCCGTCCAGAGCGTAGGGATGATCGTGGCCCATCAGCGAGCTGTCATAGGACAGCCCGCGCACCTTGAGCGCGACCAGCATTCCGGCGGTCATTTCCCAGGCCGGCGAGCGAAAGCCAAGCGGCCTGCGCCCGGTGATCGCGGTCAGGGTGTCAATCGAGCGGTCCAGCGCAGCCTCGAACGCCGCCTGGGGCGTTTCGGCCACCCTTTCGTGCAGATGCCCGTGCAGGCCAATCTCGTGGCCGCGCGCGCCGATCTCGCGCACCATGTCGGGGTGCAGTTCGGCAATGACCGAGGGCACATAAAAACTGCCGCTTACCTGCACCCGATCCAGCATGTCGAGCAGCCGCCAAAGCCCCTCGCGCGGGCCAAAGCGCCGCGCCTCGACTGCGCCCAGAGTATCGGGCAGGCCGGTGCGGTGCTGCCACAGATAGGGCGATTCCGCATCCACATCGGCGGAAAAGCAAAAGGCGGATCGTTTGCCGTTGGGCCATTCATAAGCAATCATAGCGCGGTCTTCTTGTCCTGATGCACAACAAGCGATCCGATGGAATTGCCCCCGTCCACCGCGATGGATGTGCCGGTGATGTAACTGGCCGCGTCGGAACACAGGAACAGGATCGCCGCCGCAGCATCTTCGGGTTCCGACCCACGGCCAAGGGGGATGTTCGACAGCACGGTTTTCACATGTGCCTCGGTCAGGGGCGAGGCGGTGGAACCGGGCGCAAACCCCGGCTCAACCGCGTTGACACGGATGTTGTAGTCGGACAGCTCCAGAGCGAAGCCCTTCATCAGCCGGTCCATCGCGGTTTTCGACGTGCAATAGGGCACGACAGACCGGCGCATCTTGCCCTTGGCGCCGGATGAAATCATCACCACCGATCCGGGCTGGCCCGCCGCGATCATCAGCCGCGCCATGGCGCGGGTCAGAACGAAGGGCGCGCGCAGGTTGATGTCCATGATCCGGTCCCACTCAGCCGGTTCGATGTCCAGCAGGAAACCTGACGGATAAACGCCCGCATTGTTGATCAGGATGTCAGGCGCGCCCCAAGTGTCGCGCACCAGCGCAACCAACCCGTCAAGCGCGGCGTCGTCGGTCAGTTCGGTGACATGCGAAAGCGTGCCGTCGGGCATCCGCGCGACCAGCGCCTGCAACGCCTCGGCGTCCCGGTCAGACAACAGCAGCGTCGCGCCCGCCTTGGCAAAACTCTCGGCGATCCAGGCGCCGAAAACGCCAGCGGCGCCGGTAAGGACGACGCGTTTGCCGGTGAAATCGAACAGCGGCAGGGTGGTGGAAGGGGCAGTCATGGCATGGCCTTTCGGATGGGTCAGCGGCGTCCTTCGACCATGTCGCGCACATGATCGCCAAGAACGTTGACCGACAGGATAAGAGTGAACAGGCAAAGGCCCGGAAAGATCGCGATCCACCAGGCGGTGGTCATATAGCTGCGCCCGGCGCTCAGGATCGCGCCCCAGCTTGGGGTGGGCGGTTGCACCCCGAGGCCCAGAAACGACAGCCCCGCCTCGAACAGCACCATCAGCCCGATTTCCAGTGTCACGACCACCATGATCGGCCCGATGATGTTGGGCAGGATGTGCCGCCAGATCACCCAGGGGCCGGTGGCCCCCATGGTTCGCGACAGCCGCACATAGGGAAGCGACATCAGGCCCAGCGTTTGCCCATAGGCGACGCGCGCATAGCGCGGCCAGCGGGTGAAGGCGAGAATGACGACGACATTGACCAGGCCGGGCCCCATGATCGCCACGGTGATGATCGCCAGCAGGATCGCCGGCACCGACAGCACAATATCGACCAGTCGCATGATGACCGTGCCGGTGATACCCCGGTAATACCCCGCGATCATGCCCAGCGCCGTGCCGATCACCCCCGACCCGACCACCGCCAGCACCGCCACCATCAGCGACACCCGCGCCCCATATATCACCCGGCTCAGCAGATCGCGGCCCAACTCGTCGGACCCCAGCCAATAGGTGATGCCGCGCACCTCGGTTCCGGGTGCCTTGAGGCGGCCCAGCAGGTTTTGCGCGTTCGGGTCTTGCGGTGCAATCCACGGCGCGAACAGGGCAACCCCCACGAAGATCGCAAGGATTGCGTAAAAGATGCGCAGGCGCGGCGGTGCGGCGCGGGCGGCAAGAGAGGCGGCCATCAGCGCGCCCCGTCCAGCCGGATCCGCGGGTCAACCTGCGAATACAGAAGATCGGCCACGAAGTTCAGCAGGATCGACACCATCGCGCCCAGCAACACAACCGCCTGTACAATGGGAAAATCCCGCGCCGCGATGCTTTGCACGGTCAACAGGCCAAGGCCGGGCCAGGCGAACACCGTTTCCACGATCACCGCCCCCGACAGCAGATTTGCAATTTCCAGCGCAGCGATGGAAATCACCGGAATCGCGCTGTTGCGCAGCACATGGCGGGTGACGACACGGCCCAGTGGCAGCCCTTTGGCCCGCGCGGCACGCACATACAGCTTGGACATTTCATCCAATACGGCGGTGCGCGCGACCCGCGCAAAGGTGGCCATGGTCAGCAACGACAAGGTAAGCGCGGGCAACAGCAGGCTGGCCGGTGTGCGCGCGCCGGAGGCGGGCAGCCAGCCCAGTGTCACCGCGAACAGCAGGATCAACAGCAGACCCGACCAGAATGTAGGCAGGCTCTGCCCCGCCAAAACAAGACCCATACCCAGCTTTGACAGGATGTGATCACGCTTGATCGCCATGAACACGCCCAACGGCAGGCCAATCCCAAGCGCCAGCACCAGCGCCCCACCGGCCAGTTGCAAGGTATAGGGCAGACGCGACAGGATAATGTCGGAGACCGCAACGTTCTGCACGATCGACCGCCCGAAATCCAGTTGCAGAACGCCGCCCATGTATTCGACAAACTGCACCCATATGGGCCGGTCGAACCCCAACTGGCTGCGCAAGGCGTCAATCGCTTCGCGCGTCGCCGTCTCGGGCACCAGCAACAACACCGGATCGCCGGTCAGGCGTTGCAGGAAAAAGATCAGCACAGTAACACCCAGAACCGACACGATGGCCTGCACGAGGCGTTTGGCAAGAAAGGCACCCATGGTTCAAATTTCCGGCGGCAAAGGGTGCGGGCGCACCGGGTGGGCGCGCCCGCGACAGATCACTCGGACCATTCCATACGGTTCAGGAACATGCTTTCGTTCGGGGTGGGCGTCCATTTCAGGGCTTCGTTCACCCCATAGAACACCGACGCCTGATACAGCGGCACCAGCGGGATTTCGGTGGCAACATATTCATGCACCTTCTTGTACGCGGCCAGTCGCGCGTCCGGGTCCAGCTCGACACGGGCCGATTCCAGCACCACGTCGATGTCAGCGTCGCGCACCGACGACCACGATGAGGTCGAGTGCAAAAGCGGGTACAGCACGCCATCGGCATCCTGACAGGCACAGGACCAGCGGCCAAAGCTGAGCTCGGGGCCTTCTGCCGGTTCGCCCCGCGCCTTGCCCAGATAGGTCGCCATATCGGTCATCTCGATGTTCACGTTCAGGCCGACCTCGGCCAGCATCTGCTGCAACGCCTGGACGATCCGCTGGTCGAACACCGGCGCGGTGGCGAATTCCAGCGGGATTTTCGCCGCATCACCCAGTTCGGCCACCAGTGCGCGGGCCTTGTCGGGATCATGGGGCGTGCCTTCGAATCCTTCGACCCAGCCGACATGCGCGGGGGTCAGCATTTGGCCCACCGGGCGGTCGAACCCGCCAGACAGCCCTTCGACGATCAGATCACGGTCGATCGCATAGGCAACGGCCTGGCGCATCCGCAAATCATCCATGCCCGGGCGTTGCGGGTTCAGCTTCAGGTATCCCACACGCTCGGTCAGGACCGGGCGCGCCTCAACCCCCATCGACCCGGCCAGTTGCGCGGCCAGATCCGGGTCAAGCGACACGACCAGATCGGCCGAGCCGGATTGCAGATCGGCAATGCGGGTCGAGGCATCGGGCACGGCGCGGAAGGTCGCCGTCTCAAACGGCCCCTTGTCGCCCCAATAGGCATCGTTGCGCATCAGCGTCACCTCGACACCGCGGGTCCAGTTGCCGAACGAATAGGGGCCCGATCCCACGGGGGCGAGGTTGAACGCCTCGTTGCCCATTGCCTCGACCACGGCGGCGGGCACGATCGACAATTTTGCCAACTGCGCCAGAAGGGCGGGGTAGGGCGAAGATGTGGTCAGCTTGACGGTGGTGTCGTCAATCGCCTCGGCCCCGGTGATCACGCTGAACTGGCTCAGCTGTGGCGAACCGAAGGCCGGGTCGGTGATCCGCTTGACCGAAAACACCACATCGGCGGCGGTCAGGGGCGAGCCGTCGTGAAATGTCACGTCGTCGCGGAGGGTGAACACCATTTCGGTGTCCGAGGGGCGATCCCACGCGGTGGCGATCTGTGGTGTGATTTCGCCGGCATCGTCGCGCGTCACCAGATTGTCGAAAATATTGCGATAAACGTAATAGCTGTCGGGGTTCCATTGCATGTGCGGGTCCAGCGACGAGGGTTCGTTCACCAGGTCAATGGCCAGGTTCCGGCCATCGGCCAGCGCTAGTCCGGGCATCCCGGCCAAGGCGGTCGTGGCGGCGAGGGTCAGGGCAAGAAGGCTGCGTCGTGTCGTGTTCATCGGGTTCTCCTGTCGGTTGCGGCATGGTCGGGCGGCGTTGTGCGCCGCTTCGGTGTTGATTTTGGTGCGCTGCCCGACAGCGTCGCGGTGAGTGATCCACCGATCGAGGCGTCGGAATGGGCCAGGGCGCGGTCGGCGCGGGCGGCGAAAGCATCGCTGGCGATGGACAGGGCTGCCAGCATGGCGTCGGGTGCATCCTGCGACAGCGCGACCAGCAGATCGGCCATCGGCGCGGCGGCAACCGTCAAACCCAGTTGGCGGTGCAGGTGCAGATCGGCGCGGGCGCACATCTGCCATGTTTCGATCAGCCAGAGCCGCAGCCGCGGCTGGGGCAGCAGATCCGCCAGGGCGAGACGCAGCCGCAGGTCTTGCCAGATGCGTTTTTCCGTTGTGCCGGGGCCATCGAGATGCAGCAGCGCGTCATAAAGCTGCCCCTGTATCGCCAGATCGCGCAACTGGTCGGGTCGCGGACGGATGTCACGCAGGGCAGGTTCCAGGGTGCGCCGGGCCAGCGTCAGATCGGCCAGGTGCCGCCCGGTGACCGGCATGATCCGCCAACCGCGCCGCGCCTCGGCGCTGACCCAGCCCTGTTCGGCCAGCCGCGCCAGGGCGGCGCGCGTCGCGGCCAGGCTGAGGGCAAAACGCTGGGTCAGCGCCGCCTCGGTGACGATGGCATCGGGCGGCAAGGCCAATGACAGAATGGCGCCCGAAATTTCGTCGCGGGCCAGGCCACCCCGGCTGATGTGGGCCCGCGCGGGGGCAAAGGGCGAATCCGTGTCATACATCTGATCAGCATCGCGCGGGTTCATGAAAATGTCAAAGAAAGCTTTTAACATTTCAAAAGCCTTGATCTGCCCCCCTCGCAGGCAGGGGCCGCTTTGCAAGAATGCCAATGTTCAAGAAGGCCCATGATGTGGTCGCTGACGGCAACGTGACTGGTGCTTCAACCAAAATCGGCAAAGAATAGGATTGCCCCTTTTTGAACGGACCAAGATGACCCTTCGTTCCCTGTCCTGCATTGTCACATTCTGCGCCGCCCTGACCGGCCCGGCGATGGCCGCTCAGCTGAGCTTTTCCGGCTGGACGGAACAGCGGTTCCGGCTGTTTTCCAAGGTCGATTTCCGACAGGCGGGTGAAACGCTGGTGTTTCGGGCCAATGGTGCGGCCTCGTTGATCTGGCAAAGGGTGCCGCGCGCCGATTGGGGCGCGACAGCGGCGGACTGGGCGTGGCAGGTGTCGGCTTCGGTGCCACCCACCGACCTGACCCTGAAGGGCGGCGATGATCGCAACGCAGCACTGTATTTCGTGTTTCTGCCACCTGCATTGGCCGAACAGAACGCCGGGTCGTCCAATATCCGGGCCTTGCTGGCCAACAGCGATGCGCGGGTGCTGGTCTATGTCTGGGGCGGCGCGCACCGGCGGGGCGATATGCTTGGGTCGCCCTATCTGGGGCCGCGGGGCAAAACCGTGGTGTTGCGCAGTGCCGGCACCGGGAGTTTCAAGGAAACGGTGGATCTGGCGCGCGATTTTCGCCGCGCCTTTGGCGGCGACAGTGGCGCGCTGGTCGGGGTGGCCGTCTCTGCCGACAGCGACGACACGAACACGATGCTGGCCGGTCAGATCAGCGGCCTGACCCTGCGCTGAGCCGCGTCACGCACAGATGCCGCGGGTCTGCGCCCCGTCCCACGGCAGACTAACCTGTTCGCGCGGCACGGCGGTGGTGCGGGCCAGATCGGGGAAATGCGGCGACAGCAGATCATACAGCCGCCGGGTGCGCGCGCCCTCGGGGTCAAGCGTGCGGCAACAGACGAATTCTTCGACAATGCCGCCCTGTTGTTCATAGCCGAAGGACAGGAAATCGGGCGTGCCGCTGAGGTCGAACAGATAGGGATCATCGCCGGGGCGATGCTCGGCCGCGGCCTTAAGCGGGTGATAGCCGGTGATCGCGCGGTTCTGCCATTGCCAAACATGGGTCAACTCATGGGCAACGAACATCGCGGCGGCCAGAGACAACTTTTCAGGATAGGCTGGCAAATAATCGTCGCGATACGCGCGTTCGGCGGCGAACATCCGGTTGAACAGCACGAAGGCCGCAGTGGAAATATGCACCGGCCCGGTTTCCGGGCGGCGGATCCGTTCGCGGCAGGCAATCGCTGGGCGCGGCGGGCGGGTGCGCACCACGTTGCCGATCAGCGCGCCCTTGGTGATGCCCACCGCGTCAGCGGTCAGCGCGGGGCCGTGCAGGGTGGCGGCAAAGGCGCGCTCGCCCTCGCTGAGAGGGCGGGCGGCACAGCCAGCAAGCAGGCACAGGGCAATCGGAAGGACAAGGCGCATGTCATCAGGATACGATGCGCCAAGCCTCAGGGCGAGGGGGGGTTTGCCCACTCACGTCTCGGTGTGACGGCAATGGCGCGCACGCCCGAACCCCAGCAAGGGCGCCCGCCCAAGGTGCCGCGCCCCGAGATACAGCGCCCGGCCCGGCACCGACCAGACCCCCGGCAGTTCGGCAAGACCGCCGACCAGCAGCGATACGAAAAGCAGCCAAGCTGCGGGTGCCGCGGAAAAGACCACTGCGGTTCAGGCACAAAGCATCTGTGGCCGGGATAAGTGGTGTTCCGGCCCCTGTTGGCCCGCCTTGCACCGTTCTGGACTTTCCCCGCCGGATGGCCGATCTTGTGGTTGACCCTGCCCGCTTGTGCCACGCAATCTGGCCAAACCAAAACCGGAGCATCTCCATGACCCGCCTGATCCTATGTTTGCCCTGCGTCGCCCTTGTGGCCTGCACCCAGCCCAGCCCCGAAGTGGGCCGCGCGCTGTACGCCGAGGCCTGCGCGGCCTGCCACGGCGCCGATGCCCGCGGCAACGGCCCCCTTGCGGCGCAACTGACAAAGACGCCACCCGATCTGACGCTTCTGTCGGCCCGCAACAGCGGCGTATTTCCGCGCACCTATGTCATGGGCGTGATCGACGGTTACACCCGCCGTGTCGATCCCCACAGCGCCATGCCCGAATTCGGCCCCGAAATGCAGGCCGGTAATCTGGTGTTGGTGGATACCGGCGACGGCATCATGACGCCAACGCCGGAAAAGCTGGTCGCGCTGGCGGATTATCTGCAGACGGTGCAGCGCTGAGATGTCAGGCCGGGCAGGGACGTTGAAACCATACCCCGTCGCCTGAAGCCGCCGGTGCCACCGCCCGCGCCCGGTTTATGCTGTGCGTTTGAATATGCCCGGCATCGCATCCTTACCCTCGGTGGCGACGTTCCGTGCAGGGGCAGACAGCCGGCGTGCATCGCGGTGTTGATCGTTTCAGCCATCGGTCGTCACAAACCCTGCCTTGATCCGCAGGGTGAATGGACCAATTCAGTTGAATGCAACACTTACTAAAAGGCGCGTGCCTGTACTATGAACCGCACCATCAACAGCGCCCCGGCCAGACCCAGCCCCACCGCAAGGCCCAGCCAGATGCCGACGCCCCCCAGACCCAGCGGAAAGCCCAGCAGATATGACATCGGCACACCCAGCGCCCAATAGCTGAACATGGCGATCACCATCGGCCCGCGCGTGTCGTTCATGCCGCGCAGCACGCCCAGCGCCATCACCTGTGCCGCATCCACCACCTGAAACAGTGCCGCCGCCGCCAACAGCACGACGCCGATCGCCAGAACCTGATCCCGGGCCGGATCGGCGCTGTCAAGGAACAGCGCGATCAGCGGTTCCGGCACCAACAGGAACAGCGCCACCGTGGCCGCCACCACGGTCATCGACATTGCAATCGCCACTGCGGCGCCGCGCCGCAGATGCCCGCCATCGCCGCGCCCCACCGCCTGTCCGGCCCGGACCGTGGCCGCATTCGACAGACCGAGATGCGCCATGAAGGTCAGCGACGTGATCTGCAACGCAATGCCGTGGGCGGCAAGCGGTATCGCGCCCAGCCAACCCATCATCACCGAACTTGCGGCGAACAGACCCACCTCGGCCAGGTTGGTCAGACCGATCGGCCAGCCGACGCGAAACACCGCGCCAAAGGCCCAGGGATCGGGCCGCCAGAACCGCGCGAACAGCGTGTGCTCGGGCGTCGCCCAGCGCGCATAGCCCGCCAGCCCCAGCAGCGAAAACAAATGCACGCCCAGCGAGGCCCAGGCCGCCCCGTTTACCCCCAGCTCGGGTGCGCCCCAATTGCCAAAGATCAGCGCGTAATTCAACAGGATGTTCACCCCGACGGCACCCAACGTCACCCACAGCACGACCCGTGTGCGTTCAAGCGCCGCAAGATAGCTTTTCAGCACCATCACGCCCAGCGCCGGAAACAGCCCCCAAGCGACGATCGACAGGTAACCGGCACTCAGCCCGGCCACCTGCGGATCTTGTCCCATCGCCGCCAGCCACCAGGGCGCGGCCAGCAGCAGCGGCACTGCAAGCGCGGCGAACATCATCGACACCCAAAGCCCCATGCGCGTGACCCGGCGCACCTGTGCGCCCTCGCCACGGGCCTGCGCCTGGGCCACCATCGGCATCACCGCAAAGGCAAAGCCCGAGCCGAACAGGAACAGCACGAACCACAGCGACCCGCCCAGCACCTGCGCCGCGAGGGCGTTCACGCTGTAACGGCCCAACATGATCGCATCGGTCAGCGAGATGGCAAACTGGGCCACATGGCTGGCGATCAGCGGCAGGCCCAGGGTCATCAGACCACGGGCATGGGCAACATGAGACAAGGGAGGGGCCAGATTCAACATCGCCGCAGCGATAACCGCGCGGGCGTCCGGCGGCAAGCGTCTCAGCCGGCAGCGCAGCTCAACCGCAGCGTATCGGCAAAGGTTTCGCCCACTTCGGGAAAATCCTCGCTTTCGGAAAAGCTGGCGGCGGGGCGGCCCAGCAAGTTTTCCAGCATCTGCGTGGCGGCGTCAGTATCGGGCGGGATCACCGCCAGATCACAGGTGCCGCCACCTTCGATGCGCGGTGTCAGGCTCAGATCAAAGGACGCGTAATAAGTGGGATCGAAGGTGCGCAGGTGCACCGGGGTTTCGCCCATGACAAGGGGTGTTTCCAGCAACCGCAGGTGGGTGGAAATGATCCGCCCGGCCTCAAGCGCAATGCGCGGCATGGCCGGGGCCGACAAGGCAAGCGGCGTGTCGCCAAGGTAAATCGCCGTAGTGCCGGTGAACCCTTCTTCGGGGCGCTGGTCGAACCCGGCCAGTTGCGCCGCCTCTGCCTCGGTCAGCCGACCGTCGCCATCCCGATCAAGGCCGTTGTCCTCGACCAGAACCAGCGAATAGAAATCGTCATACACCCAAATCACCCGAACCCCGACCAACGCGCCGGTTTCATCGAAGACCGGGTTCAACCCGGTGTCGAGAAACAGGTGCGGATGCGACAGGGCGGGTGTCGTTGCAAACATAAGGACGGCAAGGGCGAGGCATATCTTCATGCCGAATGTTGTAACGTGATCGCAGGGAACACGGAACCGAAACTTCGTGCTTTGGCGCGAAAGCCGAAAATTCTGCCCTAGCACGCAAAGACCAGGGGCCGATCAGCGCCCAAGCACCTGCCTCAGCCGCCGCCGCGCCTCTGCGGTCACACCGGGGAATGGCAGGCGATTTGGGTATCTCAGGTGCAAAAAACCCAGAGGCCGCCTTTCTGTACAATCGAGATCGTCATTGTGTCCTCTGATCAAAGGCCGGTCACGGGCGGTGCCGCATCAGGCGGTTTGCCGCTGCCCGGGTCAGCCGCGCCGGTCGGCTGCGCCCGGCCAACAGACCCATGCCGGTTTCACGCTGTGCCAAAGCCTGCAACGCCAACATGCGCCGGGCCCGTGCGAGATCGTAAAATGTGCCTTGGGTCATCGGTCTGTCCTCATGCCGCCATGTCTTTTCCGATTACCCTAACGGCAGATCGCGGCAGCATCTTGGCCAAACCGGGTTTTTTCCAAAAACAATCACATCGTTGCCCTTTCCCCGGCCCCCGTCAACGGTGTATGCAGCAGGCAACAGCAAGAAGCGCGAGCAGCCCCATGACCGATGATCTTTTGTCCGGCACCCCGGATCACAGCACCTATAACGCCTCTTCCATCGAGGTGCTGGAGGACATGGAGCATGTCCGCCTGCGCCCCGGCATGTATATCGGCGGCAAGGATGACCGCGCACTGCACCACATGGTGGCCGAAATCATCGACAATTCGATGGACGAGGCGGTGGCGGGCCACGCTACCTGGATCGAGGTGGAACTGCACGCCAACGGCCAGGTGTCGGTGCGTGACAATGGCCGTGGCATCCCGATCGACCCGCACCCGAAAAGCCCCGATAAATCAGCGCTGGAAATCATCTTTTGCACCCTCAACGCGGGCGGCAAGTTTTCCGGCGACAGTTATCAAACCTCGGGCGGGTTGCACGGTGTGGGATCGTCGGTGGTGAATGCCCTGTCGGACCATCTGCGCGTCGAGGTGGCGCGCAACCGCGAATTGTACGCGATGGAGTTTTCCCGCGGCGTGCCCCAGGGCAAGCTGACCAAAATCGGTGCCGCCCCCAACCGGCGCGGCACGGCGGTGACGTTTCATCCCGATCCCGACATCTTCGGCAGTCTGACGCTGAAACCCGGGCGGTTGTTCAAGATGGCGCGCTCGAAGGCGTACCTGTTTTCGGGCGTTGAAATCCGCTGGAAAACCGCGATCAACGATGGCGAAACGCCGCTGGAGGCCAAGTTCCACTTTCCCGGCGGTCTGGCCGACTATCTGGCCGAGGTCATGGGCACCGCCACCACCTATGCCCAGGCGCCGTTCGCCGGATCGGTCTCGTTCGAGAAATTCAACGTGCCCGGCAAGGTGGAATGGGCAATCAACTGGACCCCCGCGCGCGACGGGTTCATTCAGTCGTACTGCAACACCGTGCCCACGCCCGAAGGCGGCACCCACGAGGCGGGGTTCTGGGCGGCGATCCTGAAGGGCATCAAGGGCTATGGCGAATTGGTGAACAACCGCAAGGCCGCCACGATCACCCGCGACGATCTGGTCACCGGGGCGGGCGCCCTGGTGTCGTGTTTCATCCGCGACCCCGAATTCGTCGGCCAGACCAAAGACAGGCTGGCCACAGTGGACGCACAACGCATGGTCGAAAACGCGGTGCGCGATCATTTCGACAACTGGCTGGCGGCTGATACGAAATCGGCTGGTGCGATCCTCGATTTTCTGGTGCTGCGCGCCGAGGAACGGCTGCGCCGCCGCATGGAAAAGGAAACCGCGCGCAAGACAGCCACGAAAAAACTGCGTCTGCCCGGCAAGTTGGTCGATTGTTCGGCCACGGCAAAGGACAACACCGAGTTGTTCATCGTCGAGGGCGATTCGGCGGGCGGGTCGGCCAAGATGGCGCGCGAACGGAAAACCCAGGCGCTGCTGCCGCTGCGCGGCAAGATCCTGAACGTGCTGGGCGCCGCATCGTCGAAACTGGGCAGCAATGCCGAAATTTCCGATCTGTGCCAGGCGCTTGGCGTATCCATGGGGGCCAAGTTCCGGCTTGATGATCTGCGCTATGACAAGATCATCATCATGACCGACGCCGATGTCGATGGCGCCCATATAGCCAGCCTGCTGATGACGTTCTTTTTCACCCAGATGCGCCCGATGATCGACGCCGGGCACCTGTACCTGGCCTGCCCGCCGTTGTTTCGGTTAACGCAGGGCGCCAAACGGGTGTATTGCCTGGACGAGGCGGAGCGGGATGTCTGGCTGGACAAGGGGCTGGGCGGCAAGGGCAAGATCGACGTGTCGCGGTTCAAGGGGCTGGGCGAGATGGACGCGAAAGATCTGAAAGACACCACGATGAACCCTCTGACCCGCAAACTGATCCAGGTGACGATAGATGAGGACGTGGCCGGGGAAACCGGTGATCTGGTCGAGCGTCTGATGGGCAAGAAGCCCGAGCTGCGGTTTCAGTATATTTCCGAGAACGCACGGTTCGTCGAGGAACTGGATGTGTGAACAGCCATCGGCTGGCACCCCTGCTGCGGGGGTCAGTCGGGCGATCTGAGGGCCGGCAGGCCGACACCCGTGGAGTCAAAACCACCATCGGCGGCAACGATCTGGCCCGTGACATAGCTGGCCTTCGGGCCGGCCAGAAACGCGATCACCTCGGCGATTTCATGCTCGGCCCCGTACCGGTTCATCGGAATCGCGTCGTGATAGGCGGCGCGGATTGCCGGGGTGTGAACAGCAAGGGCAAGCTTTGTATCCACCGGTCCGGGGCAGACACAATTGGCGCGAATGCCCAATTCACCGAGTTCGGCCGCCTGTTGCTTTGTCAGATGGATGACAGCGGCCTTTGACGTTCCATAGGCCACCCGCAGGGTTGACGCGCGCAGGCCCGAGATCGAGGCGATGTTGACGATTGCGCCCCCGTGACGCGAAAGCATCGGCAGGCAGGCCTGGCTTGTCAGGAATACACCATCAAGGTTGGTTTCCATCACCCTGCGCCAGCGGGCAAAGTCGGTGTCGGCGATGGGGCCGAAATCCGCCACGCCGGCGTTGTTCACCAGAATGTCGAGCCGCCCGAACCTTGCTTCGATCTGCGCCGCAGCGGCGGCAACCGCGTCAGGGTGCGACACATCACAAATCACGGGCAGCACGTTTTCAAGCGTTTGCGCGACACGCAACAGTTCATCGCCGTCCCGGTCCAGCATTACGACGCGGCGCCCTTCGGCAAGAAACACCCGGGCGGTGGCCAGCCCGATTCCCCGGGCAGCGCCGGTGACAAGGGCAACTGTTTGGGTCATTTCAAAATCTCCGGTAAAAACAGCGACAAGCCGGGCAGGGCCGCAACAAAGGCGAGGCCGACCAGACTGACCAGAAGAAACGGGATGGCCGCCCACGCGATCCGTTCAATCGGCAGGCGCGTGACATTGGCCGCCACATACAGGTTGATCCCGACAGGCGGGGTTATCAGGCCGATGGCCAGATTCACCATCACCAGCACCCCGAACCATACCGGATCCCAGCCCAGTTCGCGCACCACAGGCATGAAGATCGGCAGGGAAATGAACATCACCGTGACCGGGTCCATGAACATTCCCGCAATCAGCAGGATCACCATGATCACCAACAGGATGACACCGCTGTTGTCGCTCAGGCCCAGAAGCTGACCGGAATACTGACCCACCAGATCTTCAACCGTGACGATCCATCCAAACAGGCTGGCATAGGCCACGACCAGCATGACCAAGACGCGGCCGCATCGGTCAAGGCGCGGTAAAGCACCTTCCAGGTCAGCGTCCGATAGGCAAAGGCCCCGACCGCCAGCGCATAGACCGTGGCGACAAGCGCGGCTTCGGTCGGCGTGAAGATGCCGGAATAGATGCCACCAAGGATCACAACCGGTGTCATCAACCCCCAGAACGAGTCGCGGAAGGTACGCCCCAGATCGCTCCAATATCCGGCGCTGTCGGGGGGCGGTGCCATACGATCCAGCGCCGCGCGCCCTTTGTTCTGTACAAAGGGGAGGACCAGCAGCATCAAAAGGCCCATGAACAGGCCCGGCACGATGGCGGCGATGAACAAAGCCGAAATCGAGGTTTCGGCAATCACGCCATAGATGACAAGGCCGATCGACGGCGGAATCACGATCGACAAGGCCGCCCCGGTACAGACCAGCGCCGCAGCGACGGCGCGGGAATAGCCGTCTTCCTCCATACCGCGGATGATCATCGGGCCGATGGCGGCCACCGAGGCGGGCCCCGACCCCGATACCGCGCCCCAGAACAGACACACCACTGTTCCCACCACGCCCATGCCACCAGGCAGATTGCCGATCAGCACCCGGAAAAACCGGACCATCCGTTCAGCGATGCCAAGCGCCCCCATCAAGGTGCCTGCAAGAATGAAGAACGGAATCGCCAACAGTGCATATTTCGCAATGCCCGTGGCAATCAGATCGCCAGCCAGGTCAAACCCAAAGCCGATCCGCCACATGGCATACATCGCCGACAGCCCAAGCGCGAAGGCGACGGGCACTCGCAAGGCCATGAGCACAAAAAACGCCACGATCATCTGGGTTCCGGCACCCATGCCGAAAAGGTCAGACACCGGGCGTCACCGGTGTTTCGGCGCGGGGGTTGCGCCAGGTTTCCGCAGCGTGTTGCAGATAGCGCAGGATCACGAGCGCGAACCCGAAGGGCAGACCGGCCTGATACCACCATGCCGGCACGCCAAGCGCATAGCTGCGCATTCCGCTGTTCAACAGATTCGAAAGGGTTGCCCAGGAAAACCACGCCGAGGCGGCCAGAAGGCCGACGCTGAGCAGGATCGACAGCACAAACACCAGCTGTGCCAGCCGCCTTGGCAACAGATCATGCACCAGAGTCACCGCAAGATGCTCGCCACGCCGCGCGGCGATGGCGGCGCCGAATATGGTCAGCAGAAGAAACCCGTTGGTCAGGATTTCCTCAGAGGACGCAAAGGAATAATTGGTGCCGTAGCGCACGACGACATTGGCAAAGCCCAACATCGTCATGCCGAGAAACAGCACGGCGCAGACGATCTTCTCGAAATCCCGCAGAATGAACCGCAAGGCGTTTCCCCCTTGAATGGGCGCGGCCCCGTTTGGCGCCACGCCGATCCGTTTCAGTTGCCGGTTTCGTCAATCGCCTTGCGGAACGCGCCGACGATTTCATCGCCGACCTTGCCAGCCCATTCATCGAAGGCAGGCTGCGTTGCTTCGCGGAAGGCCTGAAGTTCGGCCTCGGACGGTTCGTAAATCTCCATACCCTTGTCGCGCAGGAAGGCGACACCCTTGGCCGTGTCCTCGCGGGTGATTTCGCGCTGATAGGTCATGGCTTCTTCTGCGGCGGCGCGCATCTGGCCTTGGGTCTCGGCATCCAGACTGTCCCAACGCTGTTTCGACACGCCGAGGAAAATCGGATCGTAAGAATAATGCCAAGTGGTGAGGTATTTCTGCACCTCATAGACCTGCTGTGGGATGATCACCGCACCGATCGGGTTTTCCTGGCCATCGACAACGCCCTGTTGCAGCGCCGTCAGGGTTTCGCCCCACTGCATCTGCTGCGGGTTGGCGCCAAGCGCGTTCATCACGTCGATATACATCGGGCCAGCGACGCGCATGTTCAGGCCCTTCATGTCCGCCGGTGTTTTGATCGGACGCGCATTGTTGGTGATTTCGCGAAAGCCGTTTTCACCCCAGGCCAGAACCTCGATCCCTTTTTCGCGCAGAATGTCCTTGAGCAGCTCGACCGGCGCGCCCTGGGTCGTGGCATCGACCTGGGCATAGTCTGCATACAGATAAGGCAGCGAAAACACGGCCATTTCGGGCACAAGCGGG
>Ga0210024_1001658_pt1 | contig 19950 bp, 17 predicted proteins | sample CryGeymeta201525_FD_183988 | JGI IMG/M metagenome (GOLD analysis project Ga0210024, IMG submission 183988) | Groundwater microbial communities from Crystal Geyser aquifers in Utah, USA - Crystal Geyser metaG 2015-25 (SPAdes) (version 2) | ecosystem: Environmental > Aquatic > Deep subsurface >...
ATTACGAAAGAAAGTGTTCACCACTTTTTTAAATATGTATCAGGCAATCCACTAAAACGTCCGGCATGGTTTTTCGACACAAAACAACAAGGTGAAGGAATTGTGGATGTGAATACCCATTTGGTTGACCTCATCCAGTGGGAAGCTTTTCCAGGAGTCGTTTTATCAAAAACGGACGTTGACATTGTTTCTGCAAAACGCTGGACAACAGACCTGACAGCGGAAATGTTTGAGAAAGTTACTATGCTTAAAGAATATCCCGATTATTTAATGAAAGATATAAAAGATGGTATTTTGAAAGTTTACAGCAACGGTGAAATCAACTATAAATTGAAAGGCATCCATGCCAAAGCCTCGGTTATCTGGAATTTTCAGGCACCCGAAGGTGCCGCCGATACACATTATTCGATAATGCGTGGCACAAAATGTAATCTTACCATTCAACAAGGTGAAAAAGAAGGATATAAACCAAAATTATACGTTGAAACGGAAATGACAAACGGAATTGAAGAATTTGTCGGCAGCCTGTACAATGCAGTTGATGGTTTAACTTCAAAATATCCGGGAATTTCTGTTGAAAAACTTGGAGACAAAACCTGGACATTGTTAATACCTGATCATTATAATAACGGCCACGAAGCACATTTTACGCAGGTTACCGAAAAATACCTTCAGTATTTAAAAGACGGCAAATTACCCGAATGGGAAGTACCTAATATGATTGTGAAATACTTTACAACAACCGAAGGTTTGAAGGCAGCGATGAAATAAACAAGCCTCCCCTGACCTCGCGATAAACCGGGATAAGCTCTCAGGAGGGCAGAGTATTAGCGCGTTGAAGGAAGATAAAAGGATTTATGGATACAAGAGGAACTTTGTTCTTTGAAATTGAAAAGAATGTAGTTGCTAATTTGCAAATTACCGACTTTTTTTCGCCCCCTTTTTCTGTCTTTCCCTTGTTCGCTGAAATTTATCGTCAAAAGTCCGTTTCGAAGGATAAATATTTTTCTTTTTATGAAAGGCTCCCTTGTATGATGGGTCGTCCAATTTTCGCTGGCGGTCTATCTCTCGCAGATATTCCTGTTTTTCATCAAATTCGGTTGGAACAACCACGACCTTCCCCGGAATTTCGAGAAACTGAATGGGCATTCTGATTAACTCCTCAATTTTTTTCAGATGCCATTCGTCCGCCGGGTCAATCAACGAAATTGCATCTCCTTTATTTCCGGCTCTTGCTGTGCGTCCAATGCGGTGCACATAATCTTCATAGCTCGAAGGAAGATCGAAATTAATAACGTGGCTAACCAAACTTGCGTCCAGGCCGCGGGCCGAAACATCGGTGGAAATCAGAATCCGGATCTCGCCATTTTTAAATGCAGTGATTGCATTTATTCGCGTGTTTTGACCTTTGTTTGAATGTAAAATGCGTTTTTCACCATCCGATTTTCGCTTTATTACTTTAAAAACTTCCTCTGCATGTTCTTTTGTTTTCACGAAAATAATTACCCTCGAAAAGTTTTCTTCGTCTTCCAAAAGGTGTTGAATTAAATTGAGTTTTGTGCGATAATTGGGAACTTTATAGGCTATCTGGGTCACCAAATCAACTGTTGTCGCCGATGGAGTTACTTCAACTTTTTCGTAATAATCGAGAAACTCCTCCGCCATTTTTTCCACATTTTCATTAAATGTGGCCGAAAAAAGCAGGTTTTGCCGGCGTGGCGGAATCACCTCCAAAAGCTGTTTCAGTTGCGGAATAAAACCCATATCCAGCATCCGGTCGGCTTCGTCGATTACCAAATATTTTACTTTTTTAAGCAACAGGGAACCTCCCCTGTACAATTCCCACATTCTGCCGGGGGTTGCAATTAAAATATCAATTCCCGGCTCCAGAAGTGCTGCATGTTTTGTCCAGCCAATTCCACCAAAAACCGCTGCATGGCGAATATCTGAAAGCGCTGTTAGTTCCTCCACATCTTCACCCACCTGGATTGCAAGTTCGCGCGTGGGAACAATGATTACAACACGTGGATCATGTCCTTCGGCTTTTTTGAGCTTTGTTAAAAGTGGCAATAAATAAGCTGCTGTTTTACCAGTCCCGGTTTGGGCAATTCCAACTACATTTTCGCCTGAATTTATTTTTGGAATGGCTTCCAACTGAACCGGAGTTGGTTCAATAAAACCAATATCATCCAACGTTTTTAGTAATACTTTGGCTATTTTTAAATCTTCGAATGTCTGTTTCATGGCGCAAAAATAGGAAAAACCAGACAATGAAGATGATTCTTTTTGAATGAAAAAAACAACTTGAATATCGTGGCTATGAAGTACAATGGAATAATTGAAAGAGATGATTTTTGTTCCTTGCTGCTTGAGATTCCTCCTCGTTCCTCGTCGGAATGACAATGAATTTAGTATATTGAGGTGGGGAAAAGGGGCGGCTTTCGCCGCCCCTTTTCCCCACCCCTGCCCATAATAACATTTCTCATTCCGAACGAAGTGAGGGATCTTTGCTCTGCCTAATCATTTAAGTTTATACATCTTTCCGGGCATTGCAACCAGCACATTTTTAAACTCAAGTGTTAACAGCATCGCCGAAACACGACTTACCTGCAATGTTAATTCTGATGAAATCTGATCGATAAAAAGCTCACCATTTTCGCGTAAAAGCGTTACGATTTTTTCTTCATCGGGCGTTAGTTCAACAAATAAACTCGATTGTACTGCTTTATTTTTTGAGGTTTTCTCCCACCCCATAAAAAACTCCAAATCGTCGATTCCTTCAATTAAGTTTGCCCCACTGTTACGAATTAGCTGGTTGCAACCTTTTGAATAAACATCGCCTGACCTGCCTGGAAAAGCAAATACATCGCGGTTGTATGACGAGGCTATTTCGGCAGTAATCAACGCTCCTCCTTTTTGTGCTGATTCCACCACAATCGTTGCATCAGCAAGACCTGCAATAATGCGGTTTCGACGAATAAAATTGGAAGGATCGATTTTAGTGCCGCTCGGAAAATCGGTAACAAGTCCGCCATCTTCCTGCATTTTCTTTGCTGTTTCCGCGTGCAGCGATGGGTAAATTTTGTCCAATCCGTGTGCAATCACGCCAGCAGTTGGCAAATTGTATTTCAATGCCGATTTATGTGCCTGAATATCTATTCCGTAGGCAAGACCACTTACAATCAATACTTTATAATTTCTTTCAGAAAATTTTTGAATCAACTCATCACAAACCTGTTTTCCGTAATTGGTGGCATTTCGGGTACCAACAATACTTACAATTCTCTGCTCATTCAAATTCAAATTGCCTTTTGTGTAAAGCAAAACAGGCGCATCAGCACAGGTTTTCAGGCGGCGGGAAAAAGTTTTATCGGTGTAAAAAAGTACTTCAATTTCATTTTTTTCGATAAAACGAAGTTCTTTTTCAGCATTTTTAAAAATATCCTTGTCTTTGATTCTGTGCGCATTGATTTCGCCAATTCCGGGAATTTTTTGCAACGATTTTAATGATTCTTTAAAAACGCCTTCAACGCTGCCAACGTAAGCAATAACATTCCGGGCCAGTATTCCGCCAATTCCCGGAATTATTGACAGTGCAATTTTGTAGAGCAGATTTTCGTCCATTTCAGGGAAAAATATTAATTGAGTTGTGATAAAATTTCGTTCAGCGATTGAGCCATTTTTTGCCGGTCTTCAACTTTAACTGCAGATAAACTTACGGAAGGATATTCGGCAACTCCTCTTTTGGTTTTTACCACTAAGGTTAAATCCGACATTTTTCCAAATACCGAATTTTCAAAAAATACTTTTCTCAGCATATTTTGAGGGAATTCAATTTCGTTAAACCGGGGGCGTCCAAAACTGATAGCTTTATAATAACGAAGCACGACACGGCCGTTTTCGTTTTTGAATTCGATAAACTGGTAATCGGCCACATGAAAATAAAGATACCACAATGAAAATACGCCGATACTGAAAAGTGCGACCCCTATAATATCGAAAATATCGAAAAGAAAAAACAGCAGCGCCCCAATGGCAATAAAAACACTTACCAAAAAAAATGTCCGCTTAAATTTAACTGCCCTGTCTTTATTATTTATTCTCATCGTGATATTTAATTCAACAAAATAAATCCAAAAGTCAAATCAAATTCTCAAAACCAATTTTATTTTAACTTTACCGCAATTTAACAGCAATCAATGGGAAATTCAAAAATAAATTCAAAAATAATATATAGCCGCAATCCGGAGCAGAAACTTTTAAAATGGATTGAAAATTATACCCCCGGAAAAGTTTTTTTAGCTACTGAAGAAACAGTGAATGACCTCTGGATTTCAAAGTTTGAATATTTTTTAAAATCGAACGGTATAAAAAAGGTGGTTATTCCCGCCGGTGAGAACAACAAAAAAATTGAATCGGTTGCCAAAATATGGGAATTCCTCTCAAAAAATGGGGGCGACCGCAAATCGTTGCTAATTAATATTGGTGGTGGAATGTTGACAGATTTGGCAGGTTTTGCAGCAACCACTTTTAAACGCGGAATCGATTTTCTGAACGTGCCTACTACCCTGCTTTCGCAGGTTGACGCTTCTGTTGGCGGTAAAACAGGGATTAACTTTGGCGGTTTTAAAAACGAAATCGGCACATTTAAAGAACCTGTTGCAGTTATTATCAATACCGATTTTTTAAAAACCATCGACAGTGAAAATTTTATTTCAGGTTTTGCTGAAATGATAAAACACGGACTGATTTACAGTCCCAAACATTTGGAAGAACTTGAAAAATTTAACCTTGAAAATATTGATTACGACCATTTACAGGAAATAATCAGCCACTCGGTTCAGATTAAAGAATATTTTGTTGCCAACGACCCTACCGAAAAAAACATCCGTAAATCTTTAAATTTTGGCCACACCATCGGACACGCTTTCGAAAGTTATGCCTGGGGGCAAAACCGGCCAATTCAGCACGGATATGCTGTTGCTTATGGTATGATTGCAGAACTTTTTCTTTCGGTTCAGTATTGCAAATTCCCTTTAAAAGATTTCGAACATCTCACAAACTGGCTGATAAATATGTACGGCAAATTCCAAATTAAGGAAAATGATTTTGATTCGCTTTTTGAACTGATGACCCACGACAAAAAAAATGAAGCCGGAAGAATCAATTTCACCCTGCTTTCTGAAATTGGGAAAATTGAAATCAACCAAAATTGCGAAAGAGATTTGATTTATGATTCATTGGTTTACTACGCTAATCTGTAACCCGTATTTTTATGATATACGAAGTTTCAATCGATAAAAAAATTATAAAAGCAACTGTTAACCTGCCTTCATCAAAAAGCATCAGTAACCGCGCATTAATTATTAATGCGTTAAGCTACAGGCCATACCCATTGTTGAATTTATCGGACAGTGACGACACCAAGGTTTTGGAAGCCGCGCTAAACTCAAACAACAATAAATTTGATATTGGTCATGCCGGCACTGCCATGCGTTTTTTAACTGCGTATTTGGCAAAAATTGTGGGCGAATGGGAAGTTACGGGTTCTGAACGAATGCAGCAACGCCCGATTTCAATTTTGGTTGATGCCCTAAAATCTCTGTGTGCGCAAATTGAATACACCAAAAACGAAGGTTTTCCTCCTCTGAAAATATTTGGATCGCACCTGACCGGAAAAACCATTGAACTTGACGGAAGCGTTTCGAGCCAGTATATTTCGGCGCTTTTGTTAATTGCTCCAACAATAGAAAATGGTTTGACAATTAAATTGAAAGGTGAAATTACCTCGCGATCGTATATTGAACTCACCCTAAAATTAATGGCGAAGTTTGGTATTGAATATCACTGGGAAGGGAATGAAATTACAGTGCATGAACAAAATTACTTTGCCCGCGATTTTACGGTTGAGGCCGACTGGTCTGGGGCTTCGTACTGGTACGAGATTTTATCGCTGTGCGATTCAGGAGAAATTTTACTCAAAAACCTTCAACTCGAAAGTTTACAGGGCGATGCCAATATTGCCGGTTGGTTTACACAATTTGGCGTGATTTCGACACAAAAAACCGATGGTGTTATGCTAACAAAAAATGAAAATATTTCGTCTGAAAAACTGGTTCACGATTTTATTGAAAACCCTGACGTGGCGCAAACCCTGGCATGTTTGTGTGTTGCCTGTAAAATTCCATTTCATTTTTCGGGGTTGAAAACCCTTAAAATAAAAGAGACCGACCGCATTACAGCGCTTCAAAACGAACTTGCAAAATTCGGGGCCGAAATTTCAGAACCTAAAGAAGGGGAACTTGCCTGGGACGGAAAAATAAATTCAGCAATCAAATCAGAAATTCCATTGATAGAAACTTATCACGATCACCGTATGGCACTTGCTTTTGCACCTATGTCTCTGGCCGGATTTCCGGTAAAAATCAACGATCCGATGGTTATTACAAAATCTTACCCGGGTTTTTGGGAAGATTTAAAAACTGCGGGTTTTACCATTTCCTTAAAAAAGTAATTTTTTAATCTTAAAATCCTTTTCACAAAAAACAGTTCCTTTGTTTCTTTTTAAGAAGAACAAAAGGGACTGTTTTTATTTGATTTATACTGACTGAAGAATATCCCACACAAAAGCCCTGACACCAACTTCAGTATTTATGTTATCAAGCTTTTTAACGCTTTCAAGCAAAATATCCACTTTATCATCGGGAATAATGGTTAATACAGCCGAATTCATTTCAGGCCAGGTGTGCGTTCCCATCCTCGGCTCGCCGGTTTCTGAGCCTCTTCCCAAAACATCGCTCCACCAGGTGAACCCCCTGATTTCCAGTTTGTCGAGCATAAATTCAACTCTTTCGGTATTTGACTGGTTAAAAACAATAAAAACTGATTTCATAATATTCTATTTGATTAGTCCATAAATAAGAATTGTTTCCTGACCTTTTCTTTTTTGCGGCGTTCACCTTTTCGCGACATAACACCATACATAACAGGTACAACCATCATGGTAACCATGGTTGAAAATACCAAACCCCCAATGACAGTGATACCCATCGGACGCCAAATTTCGGCGCCTTCACCAGTGCTGAGTGCAAGGGGCATCATTCCCAAAATGGTTGTCATTGCAGTCATAAGTACAGGTCTCAGCCTCGATTTTCCTGACATAGCAATTGCCTCGTTCAGTTCTATACCACGGTCGCGCATAAGATTTGTGAAATCAACAAGCACAATTCCATTTTTCACCACAATACCAATTAATAAAACTGCACCCAAAGCAGCCACCAGGCTTAAAGTGGTTCCGGTAAGGAACAGCGCAAGTATAACACCTGTAAATGCAAAAGGTATTGAAAACATAATTACGAATGGCATTACGAACGACTCAAACTGCGACGCCATTACAATAAAAACAAGTATCAGACTAACAATCATCAATAATCCAAGGTCCATAAAAGATTCCTGCTGGTCTTCGTAAGCGCCTCCAACGTTTAATAAAACTTCTTTCGGGACAGATACATCGGCAATTTCTGCTTTAATACGCTTTGCAAGTTCACCCATAGCAATCCGGTCTGGTTTTGCTGAAACTGTTACAATACGTTCGCGCCGTTTATGTTCAATATTTGGTGGAGACCAATATTCCTTTATTTCGCCCAATTCTTTCATCCGGATACGAGCTCCCGCCGGTGTAACAATGGAAAGTTCTTCCAATTCAGTTATTGAATTACGGAATTCTTCTTTCAACCTAACTCTAATATCATATTCTTCACCCTCTTCCTTATACTGTGAAGCTATCATTCCACTGATTTTGTTCCGGATATTTGAGGAAACCTGCATTGTTGAGAGTCCATGCAGTGCAAGTTTATCACGGTCGAGAACAAATTGAAGTTCGGGTTTATCCTTTTTGCGGCTAACCTGAACATCTATTGCACCGGGCACTTTTACAAGGTTTTTACGAATTTGTTCTGCAACCGAATTTGTGATGTCGAAATCATAACCATAAATTTCAACATCAACTGTATTTGAAGTTCCTCCCATACCCTGACCAGCAGATTCCACATTGAAATTTATGACTTCGGGCAAGGCTGCAATTTCTTCGCGAAGCTCTGCTGCCAAATCCCAAACGCTTTTATCCCGTTCCTCAACACCTTTCAGGCGCATCATAAAATTTATCATGTTTGAACCAGTTGTTGTAAACAGTGAGAACATTCCCCCTTCATCATCGGAACCTGAAGATGCAGACATAACTATAACTTCAGGGTATTTTTCCTGAATTATCTTTTCGAGATAACGGGTGGTTTTTATGGTCTCTTCCACACGCGTTCCGGTTTGCAACTCAATTTCCATGGTAATCCTGCTTTCGTCAGACTCGGGCATAAAGTCAGTATCAACAAATTGCATCAAAAGGAGTGAACCAACAAAAATCGCCAGGGAAACAGATAAAGTAAGGATTTTATGTTTTAGCGCCCAACGTAATGACATTTCATAAAAATGATCGAGCCACCCCAGAAAAACCTCAATAGTTCTTTCATAGCTGAGTGGCTTTGGATTTTTCTTTTTTTCGCGTAACCGTAAGAACTTCGATGCCAGCATCGGGGTCAACGAAATTGCAGCAAGTGTTGAAGTTACTATGGTAATGGTCACTATCCATCCCAACTGGTTAAAAATAACACCGGTCATTCCGCCCACCAATGTCAACGGGAAAAATACCGCCACAACAACCAGGGTAGTAATAATAACCGCAAGCCATACTTCGTTGGTTGCATAAATAGCTGCTTCCCGCGGAGTTGCGCCTCGTTCTACATGTCGTGTAATGTTCTCAAGTACAACAATGGCATCATCAACCACCATTCCAATAGCTATTGAAAGCGAGGTTAATGAAATAACATTAAGCGAACCTCCGGTGATAAACAAATACAGAAATGCCACAATGAGAGAAATGGGAATGGTGAGTATAATTATAAAGGTTGCCCTCCACCGGCCAAGGAAAAACAATACAACCAGTATTACAAATACAAAAGCCCACATCAGCGTTTCTGAAAGGTTATTTATTGCACCTTTGATAAAATCGGAAGTGTCCATGATAAGATTTATTTTCACATCAGGAGGTAAAGAATTTTCCAGTTCCGCAATGTTGTTTCGCACCTCACGGGCAACTTTCATGGTGTTGGCACCCGATTGTTTCATAACAAATAATCGCATACCGGTTTGTCCGTTTATTTTTTCATCGAGAGAAAGATCTTTTATGGAATCACGCACAGTTGCAATATCCCTGATATAAACCGGTTTTCCGGCCAGATTCCCGACAACCAGATTTTCAATTCGCGCACTCGTGCTAAACTCGCCCTGAATCCGCAACTGATAATCAATTTTACCCATTTTAACATTTCCCGACGGAAGGTTGATATTTTCAGATGCAATAACATTACCGATTTGTTCAATAGTAAGATTATAGGCATCAAGCAATCGGGGATCAGCATCAACATATACAATACGCCGTGGCGCCCCCATTAACCCGATTGAGCCAATCCCTTCAATACGATTTAAAGGATTAACAATTTTTTCCTCCAGTAATTTTTCAAGCCCGGGATAACTTTCATTGGCAGTAACAGCATAAAAAACAATGGGCATCATGCTGGTATTGAACTTAAAAATCATTGGCCTTTCCACACCTTCGGGCAAAACATCAATTATTCTATCGATTACATCCCTGATGTCATTTGTTGCTTCACTAAGATTAGCCCCCCATTCAAATTCGAGATTTATTACCGAGAGGTTATCAGACGAGGTGGAAGTAATTTCTTTCAGATTATCAACTGAATTCAGTGCATCTTCAATTGTTCTCGTAACGTTGGTTTCAATATCGCTGGCATTAGCTCCGGCATAGGTTGTCATTACCGAAATATACGGAGGGTTCATTTCAGGATATAGATCGACAGGAATCTGCACCAAAGAATATATTCCCATTACAACAACAGCGACAAAAATCATTATTGCTGAAATGGGTTTATTTACTGCAGTTTTGTAAATACTCATAATTTCTTCAGTTTATTGGTAATATATTCTGGTACTTTAGTTGTTTACTTCTACGGCCATTCCATCAAGTAAGCGCGACTGGCCGGTAACTATCACATGTGCTCCCGGTTCCAATTCATCGGAAAACACTTCAATGTCGTCATCGTATCGTTTACCAATAGTTACAGAAATTCTTTTTGCTTTCCCGTTTTCTTCCACAAAAAGATAACGGTTATTCGAACCCTGCATTTTCAGAACAGCCATCGAGGGTAAAAGTATGGCTTCTTCCTTGTCCAGATCGAAGGTAATTCGGGCAAACATTCCGGGGCGGAGCAATTCCCCGCGGTTAACAATCATCAGTTCAACATTAAATGTCCGGTTTGAGGGGTCCAGGGTGGGATGAATACGCTCAACCTTGCCGGTAAACAACTGGTCAGTATAAATATCTATTCCTACTTTAGCCTCCATTCCCTTTTTTACCCGCGGAAAATATTTCTCCGATAGCGGAACAACCACTTTTAACCGATCGATTTGCACAATGGAAAGTACTGCTGCTTTGCCTGCTTGTGTGTTCGGAGCGCCAGAGTACATTTCACCTTCTTCAAAATAACGACCAGAAATTACTCCGTTAAATGGCATAAGTAATCGGGTATTTTCACGCAGAAATTCAACATTTGTTTTTGCCACTTCAAACTGTGTTTTAAACTGATCCAACTGCTGTTGGGCCACACTTCCGTATTTTGCCAACGTATCAAGCCGGCGGAAATCGACCTCCAGATTCTTTAACTGAACCTCGGCTTGCACCAGTTGGGTGCGATCCATTTGTACAAGTGGTTTCCCCTTTAATACACGGTCTCCTATTTCAGCGTAAATTCCTTCAATTCTTCCAGGTGAAGCCGGGGCAAGATGTACTTCCTCATAGGCCTGCAATGTAGCCGGATATTCTATTGTCCTTGCTACGGTTTGAGTTTGAAGCTCCATCACTTTTACGATTTCCTTTTTCTGCTCCTGATTTTCAGAATTAAGTTTGCTTTTTTTCTGCTTGTTTGAGCAAGAATTCAAAGCAAATGCTGCAAAAACAAAAGCGATGATTACAATCCAAATCTGTTTCATTTTTACTTTTTATTTATTGTTTGCTATATTTCCGGTTAGTGTGTCGAGGGAATTCAAATCCTGCAAAACCTGGAGAACAGACATCAGGTAATCTGATTCTGCCTGCAGATAGTTTGAATCAGCAGTAATCAAATCAAGACTGGAAATCATACCTTGTTCATATTTTCGCTGCAGATTTTTGTACACATCGCGCGAAACTTCCACATTTTTTTGCTGAGTTATGTAACTTTCAACCGCACTATTCAGATTAAATGTAAGTTGTTTGAACTGAATATCGAGTTGTTCTTCCATGAGAGCTTTGTTGTTTTTCATTGTTTCAAGGTCAATTTTTGCCTGTTGCACCTTTGAACGTCGCTCACCACTTGAGAAAACCGGAATGTTCATTTGTAACCCCACCATGTGCCTGGGCGACATGTCGAAGGCAGGTTTTAATATTTTTTCGGTATAATTGTAAAACCCGGAAATAGTTGGCAGGTAACCTGCTTTCTGCATTTGAATCTGCTTTGCCGTCATTTCTTCCTGCACCGTAATTAGTTGATAATTAATGTTCTGAACCGGTTCAAAATCTGTTTGATTTTCGGAGATATTGTTTACTTCGAAAATTTCTGCAAGTGATTGTTCAAGTTCAAATTCTGTTTCGGATGAAACACCTAACTGCACCCGCAACAGGTTTTTTGCCATTTCGTACTGACGTTCCGCTGATTTCACGGCATTATCCAGTGAATTTACCTGCACCAATAACTGGTCAAGTTCAATTTTTTCAATCATTCCAACTTTTACCATTGGCTCGGTTTTACGATAAATTTCGCGTAAGTTTCCGATATTGTTTTTCAGAATTTGAAGAGATTCTTCGGAAACCAAAACCAGATAATAACTTTGGGCAACCTGGCTTAAAATTTCCTGTTCTGTTTTCTCCCTATTCTTTTCGGATAATTTTTGTGCAAGTTTTGCGGTTTGAATTCCGGTAAGATAGGTGCCATTAAAGATTAATTGTCCCAACTGCAAATTAAAGTTACTCGAAGGTTTTATTGGTATTTTTGAGGGTGGCAGACTTTCATCGAACTGGATACTGATTTCGGCCCCCATTGCATTTGAATAATCGGCTGTGCCATTAATCTGAGGCAATCCGATGGCAATTGCTGCCCAGGTTGCTTCCTGAGATTTATCAAATGCCAATCCCGCATTCTTAATGGTTTTGTTATAATTCAAGGCATATTCCTTTGCCGCATCAAGGGTGAGCGATAACTTTTCCTGTGACTGAACACCATAGAAACTGAACAGTGTTGCCAAAACTAAAGTAAATTGTTTGCGTAACATTTAAGTTAATTTTAATTATCTAATTTTCAATATTTCAACTAATTACAGATTAGGGTTTAAGTATTTGATCAATTACTTTTATGCCTTTTTCTGTAGAAATTCCCCGGACAAAATTGATCACCATATTTTCAAAAACCTCTGAATAATTATACTTATCACGTGGAAATATTTCTTCATCAATAAGCAAATTGGTTTGTGCATGAAATAGTTTTGATACTATGCCGATATTCAAATCACTTCTGAAAAATCCGTCACCAATTCCGTTTCTAATGAGATTTCCAGATAGTTCACATCTTTTTTCTACACTTTCAGTTTCTAAAATTTTCCAGGTTTTTGGATATAATTTCTCGATATCTTTAAAAAAAACCGGATTAATTTCATTCATCATTTTTATCCCTTCGCGCATGAAAACAAATATTGCTTCAATCACATTTTCAGATTCAGAAATTACATGTTCAACTTTTTGGGCATGATTTTCAGTAATTACCTCGATGCAATTCTTCACCAAATCGTTTTTATCCTTAAATGTTTCGTAAACCGTCCGCTTCGATATACCCAAATTAACAGCAATTTCGTCCATGGTAACATTCCTGATACCAAATCTGAAAAATTGGCGGTTTGCTTCTTCAATTATTCTTTGTCTGATTTCCATGATAAGAATTTACAACAAAGTTAAATGAAAACTCAACAAACTTTCAAAGTTTTCAAGTTTTTTGCAACTTTGTTTTCAACGTTTTTTCCTGAAAAACTCCTTTAACAGTTCAGCACATTCAATTTCCAAAATTCCACCAATAATTTCGGTTTTGGGATGCAGTGCTTTCGGGGCAAACTTTTTAAACCCTCTTTTTTCATCGGGCGCGCCATAAACAATCCTTCCAATTTGCGACCAACCCAGAGCGCCAGCACACATTACGCACGGTTCGAGTGTTATATACAATGTACAGTCGTTTAAATATTTACCACCTAAAAAATTGGCTGCTGCAGTAATTGCCTGCATTTCGGCATGAGCCGTAACATCATTTAGTGTCTCAGTTAAATTATGCGCCCGCGCAATTATTCTACCACCAGACACAACCACTGCCCCAACCGGAATTTCGTTTTTTTCAAATGCCTGAATTGCTTCGGCAAAGGCCCTCTTCATAAAATATTCATCGTCGAAAGGTTCTATCATCATTGTTCAAATTGGAATTGAATTGAAAGGCTTAAATTGCTAAAATCTTCTTATTTTCGCAACCAATTCAAATAAAAATAAAATGTACAGAACTCACACTTGCGGCGAACTCAGAATCGCAAATATCAATACAAATGTTACACTGGCCGGATGGGTTCAGAGAATCCGCGATTTTGGAGGAATGTCGTTCATCGATTTACGCGACCGTTACGGAATCACCCAGTTGGTCATTGATGAAACTACAAATCAATCGGTTGTTCAACAAATTAGTCAGTTAGGACGCGAATTTGTGATTCAGGTAAAAGGTGTTGTTCGCGAACGTTCGAGTAAAAATATGAATATCCCAACCGGGGAAATTGAAATTGCCGTTGACGAAATAAATATACTCAATCCCTCGCTTGTACCTCCCTTTACAATTCAGGACGAAACTGACGGCGGAGATGATTTACGGATGAAATACCGATACCTTGATTTACGCCGCAATGTTGTGAAACAAAATATCGAACTTCGTCATAAAATGGCGCAGGAAGTACGGAGATATTTTGATGAACAAGGATTTCTTGAAATTGAAACACCGGTTTTAATGAAATCGACACCCGAAGGAGCGCGCGATTTTGTTGTACCTTCAAGAACAAACCCGGGAATGTTTTATGCTTTGCCCCAATCGCCGCAAACGTTCAAACAAATATTAATGGTTGCGGGTTACGACCGTTATTTTCAGATTGTTAAGTGCTTCCGTGACGAAGACCTCCGGGCAGACCGGCAACCTGAATTCACACAAATCGATTGCGAAATGTCGTTTGTTGAGCAGGAAGATATTCTGAACACTTTTGAAGGGATGCTGAAACATCTTTTTAAAAAAATTAAAGGTGTCGAATTTGATCAACCTTTCATGAGGATGAGCTTCGAAGATGCCATGAATAACTATGGAAACGACAAACCCGACCTTCGCTTCGATATGAAAATTCAGGAACTTACTGGAAAACTGCAGGGCAAAGGTTTTGGTGTTTTTGATCAGGCTGCATTTATCGGAGGAATTTGTGCTTCGGGAGTCGCCGATTACAGCCGAAAACAAATTGATGAATTGACAGAATGGGTCAAACGGCCCCAAACAGGCGCCAAAGGTTTGATTTATATCCGTTTTGGAAACGATGGAATTAAATCATCAATCGACAAATTTTACAATACCGAAGAACTTGCGGAAATCGGCAACTATTTCGGTGCGAAAACAGGTGATATGATTTTCATTATGTCGGGCGACAAGAAGAAAACGTTGGGCCAGTTGAGTGAACTTCGGCTGGAAATGGGTAACCGACTTGGGCTTCGGGATAAAACCCGTTTCGTTCCATTGTGGGTATTCGATTTCCCTCTTTTTGAGTGGGACGAAGAAACACAACGATTTTATGCAATGCACCACCCGTTTACTTCGCCAAAACCCGAGGATATTGGATTTTTTGAGAGTGACCCCGGAAGTGTAAGGGCAAATGCTTACGATTGTGTTGTAAATGGTGTTGAATTGGGTGGCGGTTCAATTCGTATTCACGACCAGCAGTTACAACAAAGAATGTTTAAAGTGTTAGGTTTTACAAAAGAACAGGCTGAATATCAGTTTGGATTTATTATGAACGCTTTTACTTATGGCGCCCCACCACACGGTGGTATTGCTTTTGGGTTCGACAGGTTGGTTTCGATGTTTGCCGGGCTGGATTCCATACGAGATGTGATTGCTTTCCCGAAGAACAATTCAGGACGCGATGTAATGATTGATTCGCCGTCAATAATTTCGAAAAAACAACTGGAAGAATTACAAATAAAACTTGATTTAAAGGAAAACAAATAATTTAAGGCATTGTATAATAAGAAAAGGGAAACTTTCGTTTCCCTTTTCTTTATAATTTTCTACCGAACAAATTAGCTTATTTTTGTTGAGCTGGTTTCCTTGATGAATAATTAATGTGCAATGCCGCAGCTTTACGCAACTCTTGCTTTACTTCGGTAACAATACCCATTTTAGTATTCTCATCTACTTTTAAAGAAGTAATCATCATTGGCCTTTCAGCCTCGTCCCTTGCTTCTCTTTCTGCAATAATAAAATTACTGATGTCGGAAACATTAGCAAACTGGTCAGCTAACTGGATACGCGGGGCAACACCAAACTTGGCCTGATATTGTCTAAGCGGTTCTCCAATATAAATATAGCTTACCAACGATTTTTTTTCCAATTTACTCAACTCGGTAGCAGTTGGAAGTTTAACCGTAACATTTAATGTTACTTCGCGCATGGTTGTACTCACCATAAAAAAGAAAAGTAACATAAATACAATGTCAGGTAACGAAGCCGTTGAAATCGGAGGCAACTCGTTCTTACCACCCTTTTTAAATTTACTCATAGTTTTATCCTCCTAATTTCGTTTTTTCGGTTCAGCTTCAGAAATATTTGAAGGAATAACTTTGCGAACAGCATCTTGTTGTTCTTTATCCAGATCAATATATGATTTCTGAAATTTGCTTTTCGCCAATTCTTCCCTCAATTCATTAATGGCAGCAACTAACTCGTTTTGAACAGCAATGTATGTTCCATATTTGGTATCAAGATCGTTACTTAAAGAAATAACCCCTTTGGTTACCATTACCTCTCCGAAGAAAGGTATTTCTTTAGGTTCCTTTTCCGGTAAATTGACATCGTCGGCAGGATTTGCCATAAATTCCTTTGCCTTTTCACGCAGTTCCTTAATATCAGTCCATTCATTTTCTACCAACAGGTCGTTATTTCTGTTAACCAACACAACAAAAACGTTGCGTTCCTTAACATCAACTTCTTCGTCTTGTTTTTCCTCAACCCATTGCGGAAGCCTTCTTTCCAGGCCACTGTCCACATCCATCGTAGTTGTTACCAGGAAAAATATAAGCAACATAAAAGCAATATCTGCCAATGATGCTGCCGGTACTTCAGGCATTTTTTTACTCATAACTTATTTTCCTGTTTAATTCTACGATTTTACTTATTATATACCAACCGGATTACCGGCCCTAACAGAATTGTTAATACTGCTATTGCAAACAAAATATAAGTTGCAATTAAACCAGTATCAACCAATTTTATGGTTTGCGTTGTTAATCCATTAGCAATAAATTTATCCACTCCAATAAACTGAGGTATCTCAGGAGAAGCCAACAAATATGCTATCAGAGCAACTGCACCCATGAATATCAAAGAGATTAATCCTCCCTTTGCTGCTTGTTTGCTGGATAAAGTATGAAACAAAGCAAAGACTACCGCAATACCTGCACCAACAACACCAAGTATATAGACCCAAATAAGATTAATATTAATCCAGCTTAACATAACGGGATCTGCATCATTTTCGCTAATATTTGCTATCATCGAAATAACAAGAACTGCCGATACAATAATCAGGGCCCATAAAACAATAGTAACTTTTTTACCTATTTTTTCCATGGGTTTACTTATTTTTTCATGTTATGCTTAACAAGCAGGTCTAATAGAGAAATAGAAGCATCTTCCATGCTGCTGGTAATACTGTCTATTTTGGCTACACAATAGTTATAAAAAATTTGAAGAATAATCGCTACAATAAGACCAAATACAGTAGTGATCAAAGCAACTTTAATACCACCGGCAACCAATGAGGGACTGATATCTCCTGCAATTTCGATAGCATCGAAAGCACCAATCATACCAATAACTGTTCCCATAAACCCAAGCATAGGGCCTAAAGCAATAAAAAGTGCAATCCAGCTCAAACCCCTGTCGAGCAAACCAGCCTGAACACCACCATAAGAAATAATTGATTTCTCAACCACGTCAATACCATGTTCCATTCTGTCCAATCCCTGATAGAAAATACTTGCTACCGGGCCGCGTGTGTTACGACATACTTCTTTTGCCGCTTCCACACCTCCGTTTTCCAAGGCTTCTTCAACTTTTACCAATAATTTTTTAGTGTTACTGGTTGCCAGATTGAGATAAAGCACCCTTTCGATTGAAAATGCCAATCCTAAAATCAGGGTAAGTAACACGAATGTCATAAAAAACGCACCACCCTCAATAAATTTTTGTTTCAACTGACTGTGAAACGATTTTCCTTCTTCAGCGGCTGCTGCAGCCTGCTCTTCCGAATCAGCAGTTAGATCAACTTGACTTGTTGTGGCCGGTGCAGGTGCTGATGCAGGTTCATCCTGGGCAAGTGCAACGTTTGACGCCATAAAAATTAGCATCCCAAATACTGCTACTAACGCAAATAGTCTTTTCATAATTGTTTTGAATTTTTAATTAATAATTCTCTAATTTGTTTTTATTGATTTTTATCTAAAAAAATTTCCTGCTGTTAAAAATAAAGCGATTATTTTTCTAATATCCAATTTAGTAAATATTTATCAGAACGTATCTCCTTAAATCTGGCGGAGAGAGAGGGATTCGAACCCTCGGTACCGTTTCGCAGTACACACGCTTTCCAGGCGTGCCAGTTCAGCCACTCCTGCATCTCTCCTGATTGTCAACTGGCATCCCCTAAAAGAGGGGTGCAAATTAATAAAAAATTATGAATATGAAATATGATACTCACTAATTTCCCCCCGTAAACTTTTATTGAGGTACATTTTTATTTCTCCGTTACTTAATCCTTGTCCCAACAGGAACATTAATTTGGTTATTGCAGCTTCCGATGTCATATCTTTGCCCGAAACCACACCCGCATTCAGCAACTCCAAACTGGTTTCGTATTGCCCCATTATCACCCTTCCTCCCTCGCATTGGGTAATATTCAAAATCACTATTCCTATTTTAATTGCTCTTTTAATGTAACCGGTTAACCATTGCGCAGTAGGTACATTACCAGAACCAAAAGTTTCCAGAACAATGCCTTTTAACCCGGGAATGTCTAATATCGCTTTAAATACTTTTTCGCTAATTCCAGGAAACATTTTAATAATGACCACATTATCATCAAAACGGGTATTTACTTTTAATATCCCCTTATTTTCAGGATGATAAATAAATTCACTGCTAAACCGAATGTCAACGCCGGCAACTGCAAGTGCTGGATAGTTAACCGAGTGAAAGGCGCTAAATTGTTCTGAGTCTCTTTTAACAGTTCGGTTTCCACGGTAAAGTTTAAAATCAAAATAGATACAAACTTCAGGAACCTTACTTTTACCGGCTTCTTTGGCGGCTGCAATTTCAACTGAAGTTATCAGGTTTTCCTTCCCGTCAGTCCTGATTGTGCCTATTGGCAGTTGCGAACCAGTCAGAATTATAGGTTTATCCAGGTTTTCAAACATGTAACTCAGGGCCGATGCTGTGTAAGCCATGGTGTCGGTTCCGTGCAAAATCACAAATCCATCGAAATTATTGTAATTCTTTTTTATGGTCAGGGCAATTTTAACCCATACGGAAGGGTTCATATTCGATGAGTCGAGTGCAGGATTAAAAATTACGGTTTGAATGTTATAGTTGAATTTATTTAACTCGGGGACTTCTTTTAAAATTTGATCAAATTTTACCGGGGCCAAAGTTTCTGTTTCAGGCCTTTGAACCATTCCGATTGTACCTCCGGTATATATTATTAATACAGATGTATTGCCGCTTTTTTCTGATGCCATTTGAATAGTTGGATTGGGCTGCAATTTATCAAATTCCAAACAATTTACGTGCGTTAACAGTAGTTATTTCCGCGATTTCTTTAAACGGCAACTGGACTATTTCGGATAGTTTTTGTGCCACATAAACCAAATACGCGCTTTCATTTCGCCGCCCGCGTTTTGGTTCAGGCGATAAATACGGGGCATCAGTTTCCAAAACAAGGTGATTAATGGGGATGTGTTGCAATACATCTTTAAGTTGACTGTTTTTGTAAGTTACAACCCCACCTATTCCCAACAAAAAACCCAAATCAATTATTTTTTTTGCTTCGGTTATGTCGCCTGAGAAACAATGAAATATCCCGCCCAGTGTTCCATCCTGTTCTTCCTTTACAATTTCATAAACTTCATTAAACGATTCCCTGACATGGATGACAATCGGTAGTTTTAAAGATTTTGCCAATTTTATCTGGTAGCGGAATGCCTTTTTTTGTTCTTCAACATGCTTTCGTTCCCAATACAAATCGACACCAATTTCGCCAATACCATAAAATTTATGCTTGTCGAGCCAGTATTCAACAACAGTTAATTCTTCTTTATAATCGTCTGAAACTGAGGTTGGATGTAAACCCATTAAAGGGTAGCAAACATGAGGATATGAATTACTTAAATCGAGAAGCCGTTTAATTGTACCTGAATCAATGTTGGGAAGCACAATTTTTTTGACATCATTATTATAGGCG
>Ga0210024_1001659_pt1 | contig 19950 bp, 11 predicted proteins | sample CryGeymeta201525_FD_183988 | JGI IMG/M metagenome (GOLD analysis project Ga0210024, IMG submission 183988) | Groundwater microbial communities from Crystal Geyser aquifers in Utah, USA - Crystal Geyser metaG 2015-25 (SPAdes) (version 2) | ecosystem: Environmental > Aquatic > Deep subsurface >...
ATAAAGCACCGAACACAGTGCAGAACTTCATAAAGCTCGCAAATTCCGGTTTCTACAACGGAATTAAATGGCACAGGGTCGAGCCGGGCTTTGTTATCCAGGGCGGAGACCCCTTAAGCAAAGACGGTGATCCGAATAACGATGGGCAAGGTGGGCCGGGCTACACGATTAAAGCGGAGTTTAATGACTTACACCACGCGGAGGGCACCGTGGCCATGGCCCGCTCCGACGACCCCGATAGCGCCGGCAGCCAGTTCTACATTTGCCTGGGCACCCTGCCCGATCTTGACGGCAAATACACTATATTCGGCCGGGTAACAGAGGGTATGGACGTCGTGAAAAGCATCCAGGTGGGCGATATCATGAAGCGGGTTTATATCGAGGACAAGAAATAAAGGGCCGCCGGAGCCATAAGCGACAGTCCTAGTAAAGCAGCCATTAAAACTCTAACCAATATAAGGGCACTAAATGGTTAAACCTGGTAAAACCTGGGTAGATATATAATGTAGGAGGTGAAGATAATGGCAATGAAGAAGATCGCTCCGCTGTGGACCATCATCTATGCTGTGCTTGTTGTAGCAATTATCTTGGCCTTGTTTCAAATTGTAGGAGTATTCGCACTTACTCCTGTTCTTGCAAATATCATTTACCTGTTAGCGATTTTTGCTGCTATCGTAACCGTTATTCACTTGGCCAGGCTGATATAGTCTAACGCGACTAACGCGTCTACCGCGGAGAAATAGGAGAGGGGGTTACGGCCTCCTCTCCTATAGTTTTAGCGATGATAGTGTTCCCAACCTATAACCCTGTCTATAACCCTGTTTATAACCCTGTTTATGACCCTGGCTGTCCTAAGAAAAGGCTCGACGCCTAAAATCTGCGTGGTTTGGAATAAATATAAAAGAGGATATCAAGGAGGATTATGATTAAGGTTGTCATTTTTGACGTTGACGGTACGCTTAGAGCCCCGGATCAACCGGTTGAGCTGGGTGTAGTCGCGAGGATGCACGGGCTTGTCGAATACGACGTGCAGGTTTCGCTCGTATCCGGCAAGGGCGCTGTATACCTTTTTGGCCTCGCCGAGGGCTTAGGCATCCCAAATCCGCTGGTCGGAGGCGAAAACGGTGCGGTTATATTTCGTCCCCAGGAAAAGATCGAAATCGTTTATCCCGTCTCCGAGGAGGCCCGCAAAAGCCTTGATTATATTAAAAGCGGCCTCTGGCATATGTTCAGGGACAATGTCTGGTTTCCACCGAATCAAACCGGTGTTACCGCGTTTGTAAAACCGGGCTTATCGGTTGAAGATGTGTACCGGCAGGCGGTCCGGTTTGTCGAAGACCACAGGCTTTTTGACCTCTATGTGCTCCCGCACTGGGACGCGGTCGATGTTATGCCGAGAGGCCTGGATAAAGCGGTGTTCGTAAGGTACCTAAACAGCATCGGCTACACAAGCGAGGAAATCGTGGCGGTAGGGGATGCGCTTAACGATATCCCGATGTTGCAAATCGCCGGCTCCTCAATCACGTTTGAAAGCTCCCTTCAACAGGTAAAAGACTCGGCGGATATCGCCGTTAAGGACATCTACGATGCGTTTGACCTGATAGAGGGCCTTATTGGTACGAAGCGCCGGAAAGCTGCATTGTAAACCGGATGTGTCCTACGCACTCTCATTTTCTCTGGGAGAGCGGAGGGGCGCACTACGCATTATTCCTGGCTTTCTTGCGTGAGTTCTCGTCCAGTAGTTTCTTGCGAATGCGAATCGCTTTGGGAGTAATCTCGACGAGTTCGTCGTCCTCGATAAATTCCAGCGCCTGCTCAAGGGTTAGCTCCTTATGAGGCGTAAGTCTCAGCGCGTCATCGGCTCCCGATGAACGCATGTTGGTAAGCTTCTTTTCTTTGATGGCATTAACCGTCAGATCGACGCCCTTGTTATTCTCACCGATAATCATGCCCTCGTAGACATCGATGTTTGGCGGGATAAAGATTTGACCGCGGTCCTGGAGGCCGTTGAGCGCATACTTTACCGCTTTACCGCCTTCATGGCAAATCAGCACGCCCTTATCGCGCGTCGGTATTTCGCCCTTGAAGTACTCATACTCGTAGAAGTTGCTATAAAGGGTGCCGGTGCCGCGCGTCATGGTCAGAAACTCGCTTCTAAACCCAATGAGCGAGCGGGAGGGGATAACGAACTCCATCCGCACGCTGCCCGAATCGGTCTCCTCAAAGTTTTTCATCTCGGCCTTGCGTTTGCCCATCTCCTCGATGACGTACCCATGGAAGTCCTTATCGACATCGATAACCAGATATTCTATCGGCTCGAGAAGCTTGCCGTCTACTTCTTTAAAGATAACCTTAGGTTTCGATACCTCGAGTTCATGACCCTCACGGCGCATGGTCTCGACCAGGATGGAGAGGTGCAGCTCGCCGCGACCTGAGACTTTCAGCATATCCTCGTTATCGATTTCCTCAACGCGAAGCCCGACGTTTACCTTGGCTTCCCGTAAAAGACGCTCGCGTATATGGCGGCTCGTTAAGAACTTACCGCCGTCTTTTCCGATGAATGGGCTGGTATTTGGGCCGATCATAACAGATATGGTCGGTTCGTCGATATTTACAAAAGGCAACGCCTCGGGTGATTCGAACGAGGCGATGGTCTCGCCGACATTTATCTCGTCGATCCCGGCGACACAGACGATGTCGCCCGCCTTAGCCGTATCTGTGGGGGTGCGCTTCATGCCGCGATAGGTAAACAACCCGGATATTTTTTCGGCATGCTTCGTTCCGTCACGCCGCATCATGTATATCTGGTCGCCGACGCTCATCTCACCGTGAACGATACGCCCAAGCCCTAAGCTGCCGATGTAATTGTCATAATCAAGCATAGTGATAAGCATCTGCAGCGGTTTGTCCGGGTTGGCTATCGGGGGCAGAACCCGGCGGATGATCGTCTCAAACAGCGGTTTTAGACTGTCGCTCTCTTCATCGATCTCATACCAGGCCACACCATCCTTGGCCGAGCAATAAACAACGGCAAAATCAAGCTGCTCATCGGTTGCGTTCAGCTCGCAGAAGAGGTCAAATGTCTCGTCTACAACCTCATGCGACCTGGCATCGGGCCTGTCGACCTTGTTGATTACCAGGATGGGTTTAAGGTGCAGGTCAAGCGCTTTTCTCAGGACGAACTTGGTCTGCGGCATCGGGCCTTCAAAGGCATCTACCAGCAGTAATACCCCATCGACCGTTTGCAGGATGCGCTCGACTTCCGACCCAAAATCGCTATGTCCGGGCGTATCGACGATGTTGATCTTGGTGTTCTTATAGGTGACGGAGGCATTTTTTGAGAAGATGGTAATGCCGCGCTCGCGCTCGAGATCGTTCGAATCCATAACGCGATCGGCAACCTCCTCGTTTTGCCTGAAAACGCCCGTCTGCTTCAGCATTGCATCGACAAGCGTCGTCTTGCCATGGTCGACATGCGCGATGATTGCGATGTTTCTTATATCTTTTCTCCTCAACTGGTTAGGCATACGTTCAAAAACCTCTTTTTCCTGGTAACAACCGATATTTTGCAAATAATTTACAACCTTGTAACTATAACATATTTTTAGCTGCAAGATAATGGAAACCCAGGAAGACTAATTCTCTATCCGGTTATTAGTTCTTGTTATTAAGTATTCCGACCATCATCTTGGCCGCTTCCGCTCTGGTCGCGCTGTTGTTGGGCTTGAAGGTGTTATCGGCGTAGCCCGAGATGATACCCGTTTTTGCACAGGCGCCGATATAATCCTTTGCCCAGGATGATTTAATATCCTTGAGCGTACTGCTCCCGGAAGAAAGGTTGAGCGTGCGTGCTACGATTTTTGCAATCTCCGCACGGGTGATGTTTTTGCCGGGCTTGAACCCACCGTCCTCGTACCCTGCAATTACCCCATAGGTTTTTGCGGTCTCGATGTATGCGTGGGCCCAATCATCGGTGGGCACGTCCTTAAAGGATGACGCGCTCGCCGTCTCAAGCTTCCAACCCATAGCAAGGCAGATCATTTTTGAAAACTCCGCCCTTGATACGGCCTTGTTTGGTTTAAACAAGCCGCCCGGATATCCGCCGGCGATCCCCGCGCCCGCGAGCTTCGAGACAGATTCCTTGTACCAAGCGTCGGCCGGCACATCCGAGAACCCCGAGGTTCCCGGGGCTTTACTTCCTGTCAGCGTGACCTCTACTTCTGTTGAGCCCTTGCTCTCATTGCCGAGCTTATCTGCTGCGGTTACGTAATAGACGTAGGTTTTGGCGGCTTCGGCTGTTTTGTCCTGGTATTGGGTTGCGGTTAACGTAGTAGAGTTAAGCTTGGTTGGCGTAAGGCCGCCCTTTATCTTTCTGTAAACGTTATAGCCCGCGAGGTTTGTTTCTTTATTCGCGCTCCACGACAACTGGGCCGTATCCGTGGTCGACGTTGATTTTAGACCCTGCGGCACAGCCGGAGGCACGGTATCATCCTGCGTGGAGAAGCTAAACGTGTATTGCGCGACAAGGTTGTTGTTTGCCATATCCTTAACAGCTGCAGTCGGCATCGTTACTGTATAGACGCTTGAGTAGGCCAAGTCCGCCGTTGGATCAAGTGTTAGCACTTTGTCGCTTATGCTTTTGGCCAAACCGACTACCGCATTTTTAGCGTCCTTTACCGTAATGCTATTATATGCCGTGCCGGCCTGAATGGTTTCGCTGAATGTGATCGTCATGGATGCTTCCTTGGCGATACCGGTTGCGTTATTTATAGGGCCGGTGCTTGAAACCGTGGGGGGCACCAGATCCGCCAGCGAAGTAAAGCTAAAGGTATATTGGGCGGCAAGCGGGTTATTTGAAAAATCCTTCACCGCGCCCGCCGGGATAGTTACCGTGTACATGGTTCCCGAGGCGGTATCGGTCGTCGGGTCAAGCGTGAGTACGTTGCCGTTAATGCTTTTAGTAAAAGGCAGCGCGGTATTCTTGGAATCTTTTACGGTAATACTTTCATAGGCCGTGCCGCCCTGAATGTTTTTACTAAACGTAACGGTAATCATGGAATCCCGTGCCACGCCGGTTGCGCTGTTTAACGGATCGGTGGCGGTTACCGCCGGCACGGTATTATCCAATACGGTAAAGCCGAAGGTATATTGGGCTGCGAACGAGTTATTTGCGGTATCCTTCACCGCGCCCGCCGGGATAATCACCGTGTAAGAGCCCCCGTACGCAAAGTCGCTCACAGGATCGAGCGTAAGGACCCTGCCGCTGATGCTTTTGTTTAACGATATCGAGGCGTTGTTTGCATCCCTAACCGTGATAATGTTATAAGCAATACCGGCCTGTACGTTTTCGCTAAATGTAACCGAGATGGTTTTTTCCTTGGGTACCGCAGCCGCACTGTTTACCGGATCGGTAATGGTTACGATCGGTGCGACGGCATCGACCAGCGTGGGACAGCCGTATACGCCGCTTCCCCACGTCCCGGCGAACACGATGCTATCCTGTGCGAAGTTGGATGAGACCGCGAGAGATGGGATATCCGCGCTTGCGAGGTCGCTGCCGACCTGCGCCCAGTTCTGCCCGGAATCCGTTGACTTATAGACGCCATGGCTGTAGCTACCGGCAAATACCGTATGGTCTGAAGCGTATGCCGGTGACGTGGCGATGGAGAAGATGTCGATACCCACCGGCCCGATAGGGGTCCAGTTCTGCCCGGAATCCGTTGACTTAAAGCCATCGGTAAAAACGGTGTGGTCTGTAGTATAAGCGGGTGAGACCGCTACTGATTTTATATAAGGGTTCGAAAGCCCGCTATTTATCTGGGTCCAGTTCGACCCGCCGTTGGTTGACTTATAGACGCCGGTACCATCGCTTGTCCCGGCGAACACGACGGCATCCGAGCCAAAGTCGGGCGAAAGCGCGATCACGCTCACATAAGCGCTGGAAAGCCCGCTTGCATTCCAGCTTTGGCCCTCGTCAGTCGACTTATAGACACCATGACCGTAGGTGCCTGCAAAAAGCGTATGGTCTGCAGTATAACCGGGCGAGACCGCGATAGAACTTACATCGTTGCCCGTAAGCCCACTTACCGACCAGCTTTGCCCTCCGTCGGTGGACTTATAGATGCCGCCGTATGTTCCGGCATACACGATATGGTCGGTCGCATAATTAGGGGATATGGCCAGTGAGAGGATATAGGACCCGGAAAGCCCGCTCGACGACCAGCTTTGCCCTCCGTCTGTCGATTTATAGACTCCCGAGCCGTTTGTGCCCGCGAACAGGGTTTTATCTGTTGTATATCCGGGGGAAACTACGAGCGCGTTAACTATCGCGCCACTGGGGCCATTGCCGATCCACTCGTTGACCCCGGCGTTTGCAACCGGTAAGGAGGCTAAAAGGAGCCACAACAGCGCGGCAAGCACTATGGCCGTCTTAATAATACAATGTATAGCTGGTTTTCTTGTTATTGGTTCTGCTTCCACAATTGACATCTAGTTACCTCGAGCACGCATGGTTTTCTGCCTTAATAAGGCTTTTAGATGCAAAAACTGTATATAAGAGGTTATCGGACTGGAAGCAGATTCTTTAAGCCCCGGTTTTAAATGAAACTACCTTTTACAAACTACCTTTTATGTCTTGGGCGGCTATTGAGGTTATGGTAATATATTGGGTAGTCACGCCCAAAGAAGTTGCAGAAAGTTGTAGCACGTCTAATCCTAATTGTCGCAGAAAGAAAGGAAGTTCAGATGGAGCCTTACAAAAAAGCACGTCTCGTTTATTGCCTCTCCATGGGTATGGTCGAATCAAACAGCACCGACCAAGAAGCATCAAGATCCCGGCACGACCGCTTTAACGTACTGCTTGCAGAGCAAATCAAAACCCACTCCGAAGGACTTGGGCTCACCGATGTCTTGTTGAAATTCAATGGCGACGCTTGGCTGTTTATGACGGATAAGGCGGAGAAGGTACCGGCTTTTAGTTGTCTCGCGACGATTATGGCGGAGAGTTTCCAAGCTCAGACGGCGCGGGCCACCGGTATCGCTGTTGAAAATGTACCGTCGCTTCGCCTCTCGATCTGCTCGGGTCGCGATAGGTTTATCGAGCTACCCGATGGGCGTAAGGATTGGGTGGGAGATAGCGCGCGAAGGGCGCTTAACGCATCCGCATACTGCCATCCCAATGAGGTTCTCTTGGACGATCCGGCCCGCTATCAGGTGCTAAACGTTTTTGAGAGTACGCCGGTCGATATCCAGAGCCGTATCCTTGAGGAAAGGATAGGCCGACTAGAAGAAGGGTTCGCCGCTTATACGCTTGGTGCAATCAGGGCCGAACGGGCCGCCGAATCGGATGCACCGGAGAATTTCGTCTACACGTTTGGCGCCGTCGGCAAGACGGATGAGGCTACAAGAGTGGCCCAGCGTGTTGCAGAGCGCCTGGTCGATGAGGCTAGGGGTGCAAGTACGGCGGCGGATATGCCGGGCTGGAATCGCCTTATCGCAAGCCTTCTGGATTATGCGAGCGCGGTTAAAGTGTTGCCGAGTATCCAGGTTGCGGGGCTGACCCCCGATCTGGCGACCTATAATGCGCTTATAGCTAAGGCCGATTTCGGCGAAGGCAGATCCCTGCTGGATGCGGTGCAGAAAGAGGGGATCAAGCCGAATTGCGCCACCTACAACGCGCTTATCTCTAAAGCCGACTTTGATACGGCGGTGTCCCTCTTTGAGGCAATGCAAAAAGAGGGAATCAAGCCCGACCTTGCCACATACAACGGGATTATCCCGAAAGTCCCCGATTTTGATACGATTCAACCCTGGCTTGAGAAGATGCTCGCCGAGAACATCCGGCCGGGTGTTGTGATATATAACACGTTGATTACCAAATCCCCCCATCACGACACGGCGGGTTTCTGGTTCAAGAAGATGCTTGATGAGGGCATACAGCCGAATATCATTACCTACAACGCTCTTATCGCCAAGGCCCCGAATTACAGCACGGCCAGCTACTGGTTGGAGGCAATCCTTGAGGACAGCATCCAATCCAATCTTGCCACCTATAATCGCCTTATTGCAAAAGCCCCCGACTACAACACGGTCAAAGGGTTGCTTGAGGCGATGCTTAAAGAAGGTATAAAACCCAATGTGATCACCTACAACGCGCTCATCTCAAAATCGCCCGATTACGATAAAGCGCTGTTGTTGCTTGAGACCATGCGCAAGGACGGCGTTGCGCCGAACGTGGACAGCTTTAGCAGGCTGTTCAGCAAGAACCTGTCCGGCAAATCAGCTGAAGAGGTGCTTGCGCTTTATCAATCACGGGGGATTGCCTCTGAGGAGCCGATTCAGACCGCCATCTCCACGTATCGCAAAGCCGGTCGTGTCGACCAGGCGCTGCTTATCGCGCTCGAGTACCCGCACCTCCTGGTCGCCAAGAAGCTCATCAGGGAAATCATGGATGATGTGTTCGCATATCTTGAGACTATCCGCGAAGAAGGCCCGGCGGATGTTGAAAGCTACAATACACTCATCTCAAAAGCCCCAAATTACGATGCGGCCAAAAGCTGGGTGGATACGATGCGCAAGAAAGATATCCGGCCCGACCTTACTACATATAACGCGCTTATTGCTAAATCGATCGACTTCGATACGGCAAGGTCCTGGCTGCAGGCGATGCAGGCCAAAGGGATTGTGCCCGATATTGAAAGCTATAACGGCTTATTCAGCAAAGACCTCTTTGGCACAAGCGCGGATGAGCTACTGAGCTGGTATCTCGCCCAGGAATACCATCCGGATGAGCCGGTGCAGGTCGCCATTGCCTCATATCGCAGGACGGGCCACGTTAACCGGGCATTACGCCTTGCGCTGGAGTTTCCACAATTGCAATCCGCAAAATCCCTGGTAAGAGAGATTATGAACGATATGTTCGACTACCTTGCGACTATTCGCGAGGAGGGCGTACAGCCGAATATCGCCACGTACAGCGCCCTGATCTCCAAGGCCCCCTACTATAGCATCGCAGAATCATGGCTTGCGACGATGCGCAATAAAGGAATCGAGCCAAATACTGTTACCTATAACGCACTGATCTCGAAAGCCCCGGATTACGAAACCGCCAAGTCATGGCTGGACGTAATGAAAAAGGAAGACGTAAAGCCAAGTGTGGTTACCTATAGTACGCTTATCTCCAAGGCCGATTTCGGGGTGGGCGCCTCTTTGTTGGATGAGATGAAGCGCGAAGGCATTGCGCCAAACGTTATCACTTACAACGCACTTGTTCTTAAGGCGCCGGATTATCCGACGGTCCAATCGCTGCTTGCGACGATGCGGCAGGATCACATCGAGCCGGATGTCGTAACCTACAACACGCTCATGCTTGCCGCACCCGATTACGATACCGCCAAGGTGTGGTTGGATGAGATGCGCAAAGACGGTATCCAGCCTAACATCGTGACGTATAACAGGCTCTTCAGTAAGAACCTCTCGGCCAAGCCCGCAGACGAGATTGTGATCTGGTATTTATCCCAGAAGTATCACCCGGACGAACCGGTACAGGCGGCAATCGCCGCATACCAGAAGAGCGGTCATATCGACCAGGCGCTCCGTCTTGTTCTCGAGTATCCCCATCTGCAAGTTGCCCGCAAGCTGATCCGCCAGCATACCGAGCAAGCACTCGCATACCTTAAAAATGTCTCAGGCTATAATCCAAGGCATTCCAACATCGATTATGCCCTCGGTATCGCCTTTATGGAAAAAGGCAAACGCCGTGAAGCAGAACCGCACCTGAAAAAGGCCCTCGCTACTTCTAAGCCTGGGCCAAGAAGGGCTCTACTCGAAGAGTACCTGCGCCAAATCGAGCGCGAACTTACGAAGATGGCATAACAGCGCCTAACCGTTGCGCGCATGAAAATCCAAATCGTGGTAGAATAATTTAAGACACATGAATTATTCTAATGAACTAATTCAATGATTTACTTCAGGTGGGGAAACGACCCGTCGCTGGCCTTATGGCTAGAGGAAACATCCCACACCCCGTTGAAAGTTTTGCTTTCAACGTAAAAGACCGCCTTCCGTGAGGGAGGGCAGTTCCTTTTTAAGGGGCTGACGACCAGTGCCACAGAGACGAGCCGCTTTAAAGCGGGTGAAACGAGGTAAACTCCGGTCGGGTGCAACTCAAATAGGGGGGCGCTTTTGCGCAGTCCCGGGTAGAGGCAGCCGCCCACAAGCGGCACCGGCCCAAACCGGTAGATAGATGACGGGATAAAACAGAATGGGAGTTACGGTTTCCCCACCTCTTTTTGTTTGCTGCACAAATAATAAGTCTATTACCAGCAGAAATAAAAAACACTCGGCGCAAAATCCGAGTGTTTTTTCAATTTTTCTAACAAACTTCTAACAGAATCTTAAAAAAGCTTCTAACATCTGTTACCCATTTATCGCTCTTTTGTGCATATATTATCTTAAAGCAGAATGCCGTCTATGCGCTTCGTGTACGGACAACTTAAGGTTACTGGCCTATAATACAATCTAGTGCTTATAATATAAACAAGCTAAGGTAGTGTGCAGGGTAGCGTAAGAGAGGGCTGGTGATATGAGACAAGTAGTGATTGAGAACCCTATTATCAACGCCCCATTCGACGAGCCGACCCGCCACTTCAGGTTTGCCGACGAGGGGATTACCAATGAGGTGGTTGATGGCCGCCGGACCAGTTCGTACTTCGTGCCCATCGCCAAGCCAAAGAAGAAAGGGTCTAAGCAGCTTCAGTTCGACACCGAATGGACGCAAGATCGCATCGAGGAGAACAAGCTTGTCAACGATATTCGTCGCCGCATCGCCCTGTGGCGCAAGGGTGGCTATGTCGGTGTAACGCCGACAACCGCACGCTTGATTGCTTATTGGACCGATACTAACCGCGAGAAGAAACTCTTCTTTTGCCAGAACGAAGCCCTTGAAACCGCCATCTACATCACTGAGGTAGCCAAGAAGTACGGCGATACCTGGATAGAGAACGCCATTCGCGAGGCGAACGATACATCGAACCCAGGTCTGCCGCGCACGGCGTTCAAGATGGCCACTGGCTCCGGCAAGACTGTCGTCATGGCCATGCTCATAGCGTGGCACACGTTAAACAAGCGTGCTAATCCGCAGGATGCACGCTTCACCGATACCTTTTTAATTGTCACGCCCGGTATAACCATCCGCGACCGGCTGCGTGTGCTGTTACCGAACGACCCGGAGAACTATTATCGTCAGCGGGATATTATCCCCGCACACGATATGGAAAAGCTGGGCCAGGCAAAAATCGTCATCACCAACTTCCACGCATTCCAACTACGCGAAAAGGTTGCTGCCGGCAAGCTTACGAAGTCCATTTTGGCAGATGGGGAGACAAGCGCGTTCACCGAAACGCCCGACCAAATGGTACGGCGTGTTTGCCGCGAGTTGGGTACAAAAAAGAACATTGTTGTCCTCAACGACGAAGCCCACCACTGCTACCGGCGCAAGCCCGACGGCGAGCACGAAAAGCTCGCGGGAGACGATCGCGTCGAAGCTAAGAACCGCGAGGCGGAGGCACGCATCTGGATCTCCGGCATCGAGGCCGTGAAGGCCAAAATCGGTGTAAAGGCTATCTACGATCTTTCGGCCACACCATTTTTCCTACGCGGTTCAGGTTACCCCGAAGGCACGCTTTTCCCGTGGGTGGTCTCAGACTTTTCCCTGATCGATGCCATCGAAGCAGGCATCGTCAAGGTGCCTCGCGTGCCGGTTGCCGATGATTCGATGACCGGTGAGCAGCCCACCTATCGCGACCTGTGGCTGCGCATCCGCGAGCACCTTCCCAGGAAGGGGCGCAAAACCGATAAGCTGGGCGGTGAACCGAACCTCCCTGTCGAGCTGCAGGGCGCACTGCTAAGTCTTTACGGCAATTACGAGAAGTATTACCGTCTATGGGAGCAGAACGCCGAGGCCTGCGCCCGTGGTATTACGCCGCCTGTCTTTATCGTCGTTTGCAACAACACCAATGTTTCCAAGCTGGTCTTTGACTTTATCGCCGGCTGGGAAAAACAGATTGGCGAACAAACCATAGTCCAAGCTGGACAACTACAGATATTTCGAAATGATGATGGCAACGGTGCTTGGCTGCACCGCCCGAATACGATTTTGGTGGACAGCCAGCAACTCGAATCCGGCGAATCAATGAGCAATGATTTTAAGAAGATCGCCGCCCGCGAAATCGACGAATTCAAAGCCGACTACCGAACTCGATTTCCCGGCCGTGACGCCGAGAATCTCACCGACGAAGACCTGCTCCGCGAAGTAATGAACACCGTTGGCAAAGCAGGCAAGCTCGGCGAGCATGTCAAATGTGTGGTCAGTGTATCCATGCTCACCGAGGGCTGGGATGCCAACACCGTCACCCATGTTCTCGGCGTGCGCGCCTTCGGCACACAACTGCTATGCGAGCAGGTGGTCGGGCGTGCTCTGCGGCGCAAAAGTTATGCTGCCAATGAGCATGGCCATTTTAATCCCGAATATGCCGAGGTTTACGGTGTACCGTTTTCCTTTATACCGTGTAGTGGTGCAACAGTAGACCCAAAACCAGGCCCGCTGCCCACCCGCGTGCGCGCCCTTGAAAGCCGTATCGCCTGCGAAATAACATTTCCCCGATTGCTCGGCTACCGCTACGACGTGGCCGGCGAACGGCTCAACGCGACCTTCACCGACGAATCCAAACTCGTGCTTTCCACTGCCGACATTCCCACTAAAACCGAGAACGCGCCTATTGTTGGTGAGTCCAGCATCCATACCCTTGACGATCTCAAGCGTCGACGCCCTAACGAAGTCGTCTTTCTGCTGGCCAAGCTCACACTGGAGAAGTACTTTCGTGACGACGACGGCAACGACAAGCCCTGGCTTTTCCCGCAATTGCTCGACATCGCCAAACGCTGGCTCGCAGAATGCATGACGCTCAAAGACAACACCTTCCCGCAACTGCTATTGCTGATCGAGTTTGCGCACGACGCCGCCGACCGCATCTACAAGGCCATCGTTGCCTCGACCGACGGTACGGCTGCGCTTAAGCCCATCTTGCGACCATATGACACCCTTGGCTCCACCCGTTATGTGGATTTCGACACCACCCGGCCCGTCTTCGCTACCCGCGAGGACAAGTGCCACATCTCCCACGTCGTTGCGGATACCGATTCATGGGAACAGAAGATGGCTGAAGCCCTCGAAGATATGTCTGAGGTCATTCGCTACGTCAAGAATCACAACCTTGGATTTACCATCCCCTACACGCTGAATGGTGAGGAGAAAGATTATATACCTGACTTTATTGCCTGCATTGACGACGGCCACGGCCCGGATGATTTGCTCAACCTGATCATCGAAGTTACCGGCGAGAAAAGGAAAGACAAGGCTGCCAAAGTCGCTACGGCGCGCACATTGTGGGTACCGGCAATCAACAACCATGGCAGCTTCGGGCGATGGGCGTTCCTTGAGATCGATGATCCGTGGGACGCAAAAAACATCATTCATGTTTTTCTTAAAACAAAGGAGCTGTAAATGAGCGATCAACTGACGCCCGACTCGCAGGGCAAGATTATTGTCTTCGGCGCGAAGCAGATTCGACGAATTTGGCACGATGAGCAGTGGTTTTTCTCAGTCGTAGACATCATCGCCGCGCTGACCGACAGCGATAATCCACGGAATTACTGGAACATGATGAAGGCGCGCGAGCTAAAACAGAGCGAAGTTCAGTTGTCCACATTTTGTGTACAACTGAAATTAACCTCCACTGATGGAAAAAGTTACAAGACTGAGGCGGTCAACGTCGAATCCGCCTTTCGCATCATCCAGTCGATCCCCAGCCCCAAGGCCGAGCCGTTCAAACGCTGGCTTGCCCAGGTCGGCTACGAGCGCGTTCAGGAGATCGAAAACCCCGAACTCGCTCAGCAACGGATGCGGAAACTTTATCAAGACAAAGGCTACCCCGACGATTGGGTCGAAAAGCGTGTCCGTGGCATCGCCGTTCGTGACGAACTGACCGGCGAATGGCAAAAACGCGGGATTCAGGATCAAAGAGACTTCGCCATGCTCGGCGAGGCCGCCACCACGGAAATCGCACGCAACAAAGACGCCCAGGGCCTGTTGAAGAATAAACAGGCTGCCCAGGAAGGCGGCACGGTCGCGGGCGATGCACGTCTCCAGCTTGAAGCCAAGTCGGGCCGTAAGGTCATCACCCGCGACAACTACCTGACCGATAAACCCAAGCCCAAACTTCCATCCAAAACGGAGTGATCATAATTATGGCTAAGAAGAACACAACACCAACGAAAGTCGAATTGATTCGCCACAAGGACAAGCGCGCCAACATCCCAACCGAGGAGCTGCGCGACTTTGTGGCCGATGAAGAACATGCCCCTCAGACTATGCTTTACCCGCGCGACCCCTCTCTCGACCCGCAACTGGTCTGGAAGGGAAAAGACGATCAGGACCGTGAATGCCTCGCCGTCCCCGTGGTGCCGATTTACATCCAGGAGAAGATACACCCGCAGGCGATCATTGGTGACTTGTTGGCTCACGCAAAGCGTGTGGCGGGCGACCATGTCGCTGAGGAAGAGGCGGTTTATCAAGCGCAACTCTTCGGCGACTTTAATGGCGGTCCGGTTGAGTTCGACCAGAAAATCGACTTTTACCACCACGAGCAGAACTGGAGCAACCGCTTCATCCTCGGCGATTCACTGCTGGTGATGACCTCACTGGCCGAGAAGGAAGGGCTCAAGGTGCAGACCATCTACCTCGACCCCCCTTACGGCATCAAGTTCGGTTCCAACTGGCAGGTGAGCACCCGCAAGCGCGACGTGAAGGACGGCAAGGCCGAGGACACCACCCGCCAGCCCGAACAGGTGCGCGCCTTCCGCGACACCTGGAAGCTCGGCATTCATTCGTATTTAAGTTATTTGCGCGACCGGCTGGTGGTGGCCCGCGAACTGCTCACCGAGACGGGCAGTGTGTTTGTGCAGATCGGCGATGAGAATGTGCATCTGGTGCGGAGTGTGATGGATGAGGTGTTTGGGAGTGATAATTTTCTGAGCTTAATTTATTTCGCCACAACGGGCGGTTTCGCCACAAATGCTCTGAGTCGTGTTGGCGATTACCTCATCTGGTATGCAAAGACTGCCGAGCACGTGAAATACAGACAGCTATTCACGCCGAAAGGAAATGAAGAGCTTGGCGACGACGCCTACAAATACATCGAGCTTGCAGATGGCTCTTGTCGTCTGATGACCGCAGAGGAAAGACGTGGGGACAAACCGATTCCGTCTGGCGCGTCCATCTATAGGCTAGGCGACCTTTGCGGACAGGGAGTTCCAAATGCGGATACGCCCTTCGAGTTTGAAGGTAAAACCTACCGTCCCACAGCTAACAGTCATTGGAAGGCTAACTATCCAGGCGGCATGGAGCGGCTGCGAATCGCGAAGCGCATAGGACTGGCAGGTAACACTCTTAGCTACGTTCGATTTCTGAAAGACAATCCCGTGAATCCAGTATCCAACGCATGGATGGACACTGGTCATGCAGGATTCGCGAGTGATAAGGTTTACGTTGTTGAAACGAATACTAAAGTCATCGAACGCTGCCTCCTCATGACCACCGATCCCGGTGATTTAGTGCTCGACCCGACCTGCGGTAGCGGCACCACGTCATATGTTGCCGAGCGGTGGGGCCGCCGCTGGATTACATGCGATACGAGCCGCGTTGCTCTAGCGCTAGCCCGCACACGGTTGATGGCTGCCAAATATCCCTACTACCTGCTGGCCGACTCTCCCGAGGGCATCAAGAAGGAAACGGAACTGACCGGCAAGATGCCGCCTGAATATAAGACTGAAAGCGACATCCGCAAAGGTTTTGTCTACAAGCGTGTACCGCACGTTACGCTCAAGTCCATCGCCAACAACCCAGACATCAAGGAAGGCATGACACGTGAGCAGATCGATGCCGCCATCGCCCGCCATGCCGACACCGAAACGCTCTACGATCAGCCCTACCCGGATAACAAGCGGGTGCGGGTGTGCGGCCCCTTCACGGTCGAAAGCCTGTCGCCGCATCGCGTGCTCTCCACCGCCGACGAGAATCAAGACGGCACGGTGAGCGAGCAGGAAGCCCGCAAGCAGCAGGACTTTGCCACTATGATTCTGGATAACCTCAAGAAAGCGGGCGTGCAGAACACCCGCAAGGGCGAGCGACTCACCTTCGACCGGCTTGACCCCTACGCCGGGGCTTGGCTACATGCTGCGGGCGAGTACACCGACGCCGACGGCAGACCTAAGCGCGTGGCCGTCTCCATCGGCCCCGAGCACGGCACCGTCGGCCCGCAGCAGGTGAAGGAAGCCGCCAAGGAAGCTGTGCAGGGTGTGGGCTTCGATATTCTGATCGTTTGCGGTTTCGCCTTCGACCCGCACGTTGCCGAAGAGGTGAAACGCTACGGCAAGCTGACCGTGCTGCCGGCCAAGATGAACCCAGACCTGGCGATGGGCGATGAACTGCTTAAGAAGACCGGCGCGGGCAACCTCTTCATGGTCTTCGGTGAGCCCGATGTGGAAATCATTGTGCAGAAGGACGGCCAGGTCGTCGTCGAGATCAAAGGGGTGGATGTGTACGATCCAACCACCGGGCAAATTCGCAGCGACTCCACCGACGACATCGCCTGCTGGTTCATCGACACCGACTATAACGGCGAAAGCTTCTTCGTGCGCCACGCCTACTTCACCGGGGCCGACGAACCTTACAATAAACTGAAACGCGCCCTGCGCGCCGATATTGACGAAGCGGCATGGAGTAGTCTCTACCGCACGACCAGCCGCCCATTCGATAAGCCCGAATCAGGCAAAATCGCCGTGAAGGTCATCAACCACTACGGCGACGAAGTGTTGAAGGTGATTGAAGTTTGAAGATTGTGAGCGGTATCTAAACATGGCGCTCAATTCGATCCATTACGTCGGTATGTGAGCTTAACCGTTATGCCGATTCTTATAAGAAACCATGACCAGAATCAAACAGTGCTTTGGCTAGACAGCCTAGTATCTCACTGGCTATGCCTTCAGCGATATTCCGAAGGCATCTATATGGCACTCGTGGTAAATTTGGAGTATTATGCGGATCATTACAAACAGTGTTAGGGATAATGTGCGGAAGGAGATAGCCCGTGGCACCCTTTCTTCGAACCGATGAGACGGAAGAAGCCAATCGAACCGACCCCCACTCTTGAAGGTAAGGATGCAGAACGCTTCTATAAAGGTCTCAAGAATGCTAAATATAGCGAGGAAAAAGAAGCTCAGCTTAGCCATGCCCGTGAGATAGCTAAAGCGATGCGTAAAAATTGGAAAACGCCCGCTGTTGGTAGATAACCCACATATCCAAATTCAATTATGCTGAGCTGACCTATGAAACCCTCACCCGTGATAATATTCCGGCCTCTTTTGATTGTGGCGATTCCGATCTGAACGAGTTTCTCCTCGAAGACGCTTTACTACATGCCGAGCAAAGGATAGCTACAACTACTCTAGCTGTCCATAACAGCAATGTCGTCGACACCACACAAAAATTTCACCCCGGCTTGCTTAATAAATATCGATTTTGGGTACGCATTAACAAAGTAATGCTTTTCAAGGTAGGATCAACTTGCCACAGAAAATAACAGGACACGAACATGATGGGTGAAACGATGAGCCAATTTTCTTTTACAATCGAGGTCGAGGACGATCACAAATTGGTGGTCAAACCGATCGGGTCACTTGATTTTCATACGGTTGGCATTCTTAAGCAGGCCCTTTATCCCTTGGCCGTAAACGAGGATATCATGGACATTACGTTTGATTACTCGGATGTCGATTACTCCGATAGCTCTGCGTTCGGGCTCCTGCTCAAGCTCAGCAGGACGGTCGATGGCGAAGTGAGAGTGGTCAACGCGCGCCCGTCTCTTAAGAGGCTCTTCCAGATGGCGGGGTTCGATACGCTTTTTTTTAAGGATGCGGGCGGCGGTCTCGGCCCCCACGATCACGACCATATAGCATAACACCATAAATGCAAGGAACAAACCCAGCATGTCGGCAGAAAAGCGAAAAACCCCGTCCGGTTAAAGGCGGGGTTTTCTACTGGGAGGTATCTAAGGCCGCGTCCTGGCGCGGCCCTTAAGGCTATGCCTTAAGCTTGATTATTAACCGTCGTGCGGGCGATTATCTCGTGAAGGTCGCCCTCCCGCAAGAGCAACAGTCTCACTTGCTCGGCGGCACGGGCGTAGCTCGCTTCGAGATCCTTTGGGTCCTCGATCCTGTGGGTATCCAAAGCGATGATCATATCACCCTTTTCTACGCCTAGCTGATCTGCCAGGCTGTCCTTCTCAATATCGGTTACGAGCACGCCCGTAGCTGTTTGCCGGTCGGGATTCTCGCTGTTTTCAAGAGCAAACTTCTGCCGTTTACCGGATATCCCCAGCGGCACCGTTTCCTCGTCTTCCGCCAGGAAATTACCGAGTGCTTTTCTGATCGGGTCTATCTCAATCGCGAACCCTATGTTCTGAGCCCCAAGGACCATTACGGTCGTAATCCCGATAACTTCTCCCCGGGAATTTATGAGGGGTCCGCCGCTGTTTCCGGGATTGATCGAAGCATCCACCTGGATCAAATTCTTCAGGTTAAAACCCCTGTTGACCTGCAATTCCCTGTGAGTAGCGCTGATGACCCCTGCGGTTACGGTCCAGGTAAAGCCCAGAGGGTTACCGATCGCGATAACCAGCTGCCCCGGCAATAAGTTCTTCGATGTACCCAGCTTGGCGGTCGGCAGGTTCTCGGCATCTATCCTGACGAGCGCAACATCATGCGCGGGGTCTCTGCCGACAACTTGTCCCTTGAAGCTGCGGCCGTTCGGCAAGTGTACCATGACGGACGCGGTACCGTTCACCACGTGGTTGTTCGTAAGGACAAGCCCGTTCTTGTTGATGATAATGCCGGACCCCGTACCCTGGACGTATCCCTGTGAAAAGGGCCAGGTATTCTGCCGTACCCCAAAACTTATATGAACGGTTGCAGGACCGACCTTGGCGGCGGCGGTTGTCACCGTCGCGGAGTACGCGTCGAGCAGGCCGTTATCATTCGGTTTTAATTCTCTATCTATTTCAACGATATGTGTAAACTTATTCATCTCTCACTCCGCCGTTCTGTATATCTTGAATGAATCGCTCCAGGTAGGTACCGAGCAGCTCCCGGTTCAGGGAGTAGTAGACGTGCCTTCCATATTTCTTGGTCGTCACAACCCTACACTGTTTCAAAATCTTAAAGTGATGCGACATCGCGGGCTGGCTCAGGTTGAACTGCTTTCGCAACACCTGACAGCTCGCGTCGGCATCCTGCTTGCTCAGCATAATCACTATTTTTAACCTGGTATCATCCGAAAGTGCATCAAACAACTGCACTAAAACTCTACGTGTCATTTCGCATCCTATATATAAATAGTTTTAAATACATTAAAGTATATTTACCACGCTTCTGTCAATAATAAACGGCTCACAGAAAAAGCAGTAGCCAGGAGTCCGGAGCCAGAATTCAGAAGGTGCGGGTTGAGAGAGCGAGTTCTAAGAATAAGATATTAGGGTGTCATTCTGAAGGAGCGAATGCGACTGAAGAATCTTGGGTGCGGAAACCTTCTTCTTATGCAGGAGGGTCTAAGCTTAGACAAACTAAAGTGAGACAGATGGTTTATAGGCGGTTGGTATTTGTTTGATACATGCTTGATAGATATGATACACGCTTGGTAAACGCTTCTTAGGAAGGTATATCAAAGCTTAGACGCACTTAAGTGACAGAAGTGCGTGAGTGCCCGCTAGATTCTTCACTTCGTTCAGAATGACAGGCAACAGCAGTCTGTGAGTGTTCTCTAGATTCGGAGTTTATCCT
>Ga0210024_1001660_pt1 | contig 19942 bp, 10 predicted proteins | sample CryGeymeta201525_FD_183988 | JGI IMG/M metagenome (GOLD analysis project Ga0210024, IMG submission 183988) | Groundwater microbial communities from Crystal Geyser aquifers in Utah, USA - Crystal Geyser metaG 2015-25 (SPAdes) (version 2) | ecosystem: Environmental > Aquatic > Deep subsurface >...
CTTTAATGCTTATGGCACATCATCCGGCCCTTCTTCAAGAAAATGTTCTTCGCTGGCGGTTGATAAAGACGGCAATTTATGGGTTGGAACCGGAGACAGAGGACTTAATTTTATAAAATCCGAGGATGTTAATAAAAATAACATTCATTTTGAAACGATTAAAAATGAACCTTTTAATGCAAACAGTTTAAATTCTAACCTGATTTATTCATTGTATGTTTCAAATGATAATTTGTTGTGGGTGGGTACCATTGGGGCTGGTGTTAATATATTTAACCCTGAACAAAAAAAATTCACACATTATAAATTTCGCGACCCAAACCAGGATTTATCAAATTCAAATTTCATCCGTGCGGTTTATGCCGACAGCGAGAACCGGATATGGACAGGTACCCATGGCAACGGCCTTTTTATTTTCGACAGGGAGCTCGATAAATTTCGAAAATTAGGGTTCGAAACACAATCTGTTTTTTATATCTCACTATTTAACGATGACAAAAAATTTATTTGCTGTGGTTCGGGATTATATCTGGTTAAACTAATTAATAATGAATTAAAAATTCTTAGCCGGATTGAAAGCGATGCATTTTTTTATGTTGAAAAAAGCAAAGCTGATGTTTATTGGGCTGCTACACTGAATGGATTAACCCGCATAAAAATTGTCAACGATAAAATAATTTCACAAGATATATACACTGAAACCACCAATCCCCGGATTTCAACCAACAACTCCAGGGTACTTTATTATAACCAAATCAATAACACACTTTATCTGGGAACGGAAGGAGGAGGTTTAAACATTATTTCACTTGATAATAATCACTATCCGGAGAAAATACAGGTTTATCAGAAAAACAATGATTCCAACTCGTTAAGCAATAATTATGTGCGCTCTATTATTAAAGACAGCAATCAGAATATTTGGATTGGCACCTACGAAGGGTTAAACAAAATGATAACCGACTCCATTTCCGGAAATATTTCGTTTAAAACCTTCACAAAAAAAGATGGTCTGCCCAATAATATGATTCAGCTTATTACAGAAGATGAAAATAATAGTTTATGGATTGGCACAAACGGAGGATTATCTCATTTTATTGAGGGAGAAGATCGGTTTATAAACTACACGGTAAATGACGGATTGCAAAGCAATGAATTCTCAGAGCATACCGTATTTAAAAAACCGGATGGAGAAATTATTATTGGCGGAATTAACGGAATTAATGCGTTTTATCCTGATCATATCAATCTGAATTCATTAAAACCCAAAACCACCATAACCGGTTTTTATTTGTTTAACGAAAAATTAAGTGCGCTTGAAAAAATTGGCAGAAAGGTTCCGCTTGAAAAGAGCATAACATTAACCGATACTATTATATTATTGCCAAAGCAGAAAAATATTGGTTTTGAATTTTCAGCCATGATTTACCCCAATGCAGAAAAAATCCGGTATGCATACATGCTCGAAGGTTTTGATAATGACTGGCAATTTACCGATGCCACAAACAGAATCGCCAATTATACCAATTTGATGCATGGGAAATATACTTTTAAAGTAAAATCAACCAACTCCGACGGGATTTGGGAAGGTCCTGCAAGGGAGATATTTATTCATATTCAAACCCCGTTTATTTATACATGGTTTGCATATATCATTTATTTTCTGGTTTTTGTTTTACTATTTATTTACTTCTCACATTACTCCATTATTCGTTATACAACAAAAAAGAAATTGTTACTCGAAAAAACACATAATGAAAAACTACATGAACTGGATGTGCTGAGAACAAAATTTTTCATCAATATTTCCCACGACCTGCGCACCCCGCTCACACTTATCAGGGAGCCGCTTGATGTTTTACTTCAAAACAATAAATTAAGCGCTGATTTAAGAGAAAAATTACAATTAATTAAACGCAACGTAAAACGGCTGAATTATTTAATTGAACAGCTTCTGGATGTCAGAAAAGCAGAAAGCGGTAAACTAACAGCAAAATTGAATAAAGAAGATATTGTTTCGTTTACAAAGGAAGAAATTGCCCATTTTACTTTTGCAGTCAAACAAAAAGGATTAACACTGAGTTTAAAAAGTAATTTGGAAAAAATACCAGCCTGTTTCGATCAGGCCATGTTGTCAAAGGTATATTTCAATCTGATTTCGAATGCCATAAAATTTACCGATAAAGGGAAAATTGAAATTAATATTGAAAAGGTTGATAAAAACAAATCCGAAATATTAAAGAAAGACTCCGCAAATTCATTTATCAAAATTGAAGTGATGGATACCGGGAAAGGAATATCGAAGGAACAAAACGAAAAAATTTTCGACCGCTTCTACCAGGGACAGGAACAAAGAGGCAAAGGTTATGGAATTGGATTATCGCACACGAAAGAATTGATTGATGCCCACAAAGGTTATATAGAAGCAGAAAGCAAAGAAGGAGCAGGAACCACAATACGTTTCTTTATTCCTGATGTTGAAATTTCCGGTGAAGATGAAAAAATGGTTTCCAGTAGTACTGAAGACATATATGTTGATGCTGAAGCGGTTATAACTATTGATTCAGAAGAAGTGAAAGAATCTGCAAAAACCATATTAATTGTTGAAGACAACATTGATATGCGCAGTTTTATTAAAGGCGAACTTAAAAAGGAGTATCATGTATTAGAAGCCGGCGACGGATTGGAAGGGCTAAAAATGGCGAACAAAGAAATGCCCGACCTGATGATTTGCGATGTAATGATGCCCAACATGGATGGCATTGAATTATGTGAAAAAATAAAATCGGATATTGAAACCAGCCACATTCCCATTATTCTATTAACAGCCAAAGTTGACCTGGAAACGAAGTACGATGGTATAAAAACAGGCGCCGACGATTATATTCCAAAACCATTTGAGATGGAGTATCTTTCGTTAAGGATTAAAAACCTTCTTGAATCAAGGGAAAAATTGCGTAAATTATTTCAAAAAAGTCCTGTTTTAGAACCCTCTGCCGTAACTGTAACTTCGGTTGATGAGAAGTTTTTAACATCGCTGATGGATGCAATAAACGAAGGTATATCTGAGTCTGATTTTTCAATTATTACATTGGAATCGAAACTGGCCATGAGCCATGCGAAATTTTACAGAAAAATTAAAAATTTAACCGGTCAATCGGGTCAGGAGTTGTTACTGAATATGCGTATGAAAAGAGCGCACCAGATTTTGGCCGATAACAAAGGACTTCGGATAGCAGAAGTGGCTTACATGGTAGGATTTACAAATCCAAAATATTTTAGCAAATGTTTCAAGGAAACATTCGGATTTGCACCTTCAGAACTAATTAAATAAACATCAACTCATTCTTCAAACAAAACACTTTCATCGCATTTTTATACGAATGGACATTTTAATACCCCTAAATGAATAAGTTTTATACCCGCGAACAATTTATACCCCATTTGTGAAATATTAAAATGACATGCATGATTATTGGGATGTATAGATTTGTATCAAATCATTTTTCAATATCAAATAAACAACAATGAACATACGAATACTGAAAGAAAAATATAAAACAATACCTTATATCATCTCAATTTTACTTGTACTGTTTTTTGTTACAAAATTGATTTATGAATTTGTATTTTTAAAATGATAACGTTCGCTTTAATATATTCAGAAAAGTTTGTTTGTGCCTTTTGTGATTTTATTTCAAAAGGCCAAAGTTTTAATTTCATAGTCTATAATGCCGGTGGTGTTGACCATCGGCATTTATTTAAAGAACATCATTATCGAAAAATAATTTAAACAACATATTTATAGTATTAACCAATAAAAATTACAATTATGAGACTTAAAATTTTACTTTTTGTTTTTTTGTTATGGGGCAGTGTAATTCACGCCCAGGATTACATTTATAACGACACCATTAATTATTTGGTGATTACCGAATACAAAGGTAATGAAACGAACCGGTGCTATCTTGAGCTAACCAACATGGGCGATAAGCCTGTGCAATTGAACCAGTTTGAGATTGGAAATTGGGGCGGTGGTAACCATCTGGATTATAATACCGGGATAACCGATAAAAATGGTTACCGGATTCCGGTGGATAAACTATTGCAGCCTGGAGAATCTTTTGTATTTGCTGCCATTAAGGAGTTTGGCCCCAGAAAATACAAAGAAGGCAACATGGAAAAATTTCCTGAAAAAATGGTTCAGGACAACATGTGGGAAGCTGCCGACTTTTATGTTCACTTAGCCGAAGAATTTGGCGATTCAACTGACGTGGTGACTCCAGGTTTATCAGTCCCTTTTAATGAACAGTGGGGCGCCAACGGATTTTTCATAGAACAACACTTTGCCAATGGTGATTCAATGGTTATTGATCAGGTTGGTGGAATGTTCATAGGCACAGATGGGGCGAACCTCGACAGAACGTCTGCCGATGCAAAATATGCAGTTGCAGGTATTCCTGAGGCCATCAGAAATACTTATTTGATCAGAAGAAACAGCGTTAAAAAAGGGAACCTTAATTTTAATGAGGCCCGCGGTGTTGGCCTTGATGACTCGGAATGGATACCAATTCCCATTCATGGGGCAGAATGGCGTTTGGCGCCCTGGACTGTAGGAAACCATGGCAACTACAAACTTGATGAAAACACACTGGAATCGGATGTAATTGAGGTTAATTTTGCCAGTAAAACCTTAACCGTTCCGTGGGGAGTTCGCCGGGGCGACGATATTATGAGTTACTTTAAACAAAAACCGGGTATCGGTTGGGAATATGTGATGGCTGCCGATGCAGACTCACTGAGCCACGCGGCACAAACAGGCGACCAGTTGCTCATTTACGTATGTGGTGATAAGCTTGACCTTGCTACTTTTGATATTGTTGTAAAAGAACCCGCAGCAAGTGCAAACAGGGTTGTGCAGGTATCGAATGAGGATCCTGAAGGAGGATGGAGAAACGATGTTAATAGCGGTTATACCAATTGGCCAAGAATTACTCAAAAAATAACAGGAATTGATTCAATCTGGGGTGCCAAGGGGGGTATTCCTTATGCCACACGTGTTGATAGTTTGCTGGAAGTCCTTGAAAAACCATCGAATGCAACCTGGCAAATTGTGTATGCAGACGGTACTGAAAAACCAGATTTATCAAATGGCGATAAGTTGAAAGTTATTGCCCAGGATGGTTCGGTAAAAGAATACTTTATTGCTGTTTTGCCTTATCTGGAAAATAGCAGTGCTTATCTTACAGCTATCCAGTGGCCCGATATTCCTGAATTTTACAAGGGAATTTATGGATGGATTGGTGATACCATTCCCAATTTTGGTTCACAGGTTTATAATTACAATGTTCAGGTTCCGTTAATGGCTGAGGGCATTCCTGCCTTGGTTGCCACGAAAGCGGATGTGAATGCCACGGTAGAGGTGACTCGCGCCAAAAGCCTTTCCGGTTCGGAGCAAGACCGGACAATTAATTTTAAAGTTACAGCGGAAGACGATTCTACCATTCATAATTATTCAGTTGTACTAAGCAAGGAATTAGATCCCGAAAATTTGCAGCCCAATTATGCAGATCCATTTATTTCCGAAGTTTCACATAATTTGTACTGGAATGGAGACGACTTTATGGAAATATGCAATCCGGGAAATCAACCGCTTGATTTAAGCAATTATATGATTGCTATGGGGGGAACTAACCCTGCCACGCTTATTGCAGAAACACAGGAAACCAACTGGTTAATGCGATATGAAAAATACATTCCGGGCTACAAATGGGCAAATGAAGCAGACTGGATGGTAAATACTCCTTACATTCCACAATCTGATATATCCGTTAATTCAATTGTGCAACCCGGAGATGTTTTCGTAATGGGTTATGCTAATAAGGAAAACGGTGATATGTGCAATGCGGCCTGGAGTAATCCGCTGCAAACCCAGCTTGATGTACAATTTAATAATTCAGAAACACCATGTCACACCTATGTAAATCAATGGGGAGAAAATATTGCCGGGGATGGTACACCTTTTGCCAAATGGCATACAAATGTAATTTATCTGTTCAAAATCCTTAACGACTCGATTAAACAAGGATTAAAACCGGCAACCGATCCAAACGACTTTGAATTAATTGACGTATTGGGAAAAGAAGATGGCTCTCTCTGGAAGTTAGGTACAACGGGTATAGGAAATCCATTTTCACTAAGAAGAAAACCCGAAATTACCAAAGGAAACCCGGTTAATGGAATTGCATTGGGCACATCTCCTGAAGATGCTGAATATAATGCTTACAACACCAATTTTTACGCTGCACTTGGACAAGGCTGGCCATGGAGAATGTTAAATATCGTTTCTGATATTGGAAAACACTATTTTGTTACTCCAACCGATTATATGTCAACAGTTGGGTCGGTTGTTTTTAAAGTGAGCGATGGGTACACTTCTCCACAGCAAATCAGAGGGGTTAAAACAAACACTACCGTATCTGATTTTCTGGCCAATGTAATCAAACAAAACGAAAGCCAGTCGCTTAAAGTAACCAGCAATGCCAATGGCGAAGTTCTGGCAATGGATGCTATTTTGAGTTTAAACGATACTTTAACCGTGCTTTCAGCAGATAGTACCAACATAACAAAATATGTACTCGAAGTTTCGGAAAGTGGATTAAGCTCGAATGCAGTGCTTACATCAAACCGTTACAAAATAACAGTTGATGTTGAACCTAAAAGTGCAAGTGATGAACCTGCCGCAGGTTCGGGTTCGGTTACCGGCTTTGATTATGGAACAGCAATTCGTACAGTAATCAACAATATAACTGTACCTGCAGGAGCAACAATGACCGTTATTAGCAGCGACGGAGCTTATGTTCCAATGAAGATGTTAAATTTTGACACAGCCTACGTTTCAGTAACCGTAAATGCAAATACCTATCTTGATGTTCTTGCCGAAAATGGAATAACCAGTATCAGGTATCAGTTACTTCCACAGGGTAACGAATCTTCGGCATTTTTAACATCCGATTTATTTTCGGTAAAACAAAAAGAATTGCTGATTGAATTTGTGCCACGGGGAACGAATGTTCAGAGTTTCCTTTCCAATATTTTTCCATCGTTGGGAGCCTCAATGAAGTTGGTTGACAAAAAAGGATTCGAAAGGACTGATGGTGAAGTAGCCGACGATGACAAGGTGGTGGTAACATCGCCAAATGGAACAGTTACTTCTACATATCATATTTCAAAACTGGCGACGCAATATGTTCCTGAAACCACTTACCTGGCTTATATTCTGAGCAATGTTTACGCTGTCGATCAGGTGAATTATAAAATCGATGGCGCATCGGGCACTGCTGATATCAGTGAGTTTTATTCGAAAATCAGTGCAGCTCAGGGCGCCAAGGCAGTGGTTGTTGACAGCAATGGCAACGAAAAAACAACCGGTGATATCAATGGTTCCGACATGGTCAAGGTAACTTCTGCTGACCGCAGAATTGTGGTAATGTACACATTCGGGCCATTAACCAGTGCCAGTTGGGTTCAGGCAAATCAAATTGAATTATATCCGAATCCAACCAATGGAAAGCTAAACTTAACAGGTGTCGAAAAAGGACAGCGGATACAGGTTTACAATTCAGTGGGTGCAGCAATAATCGATGTTAATGTTGAAAGTAGTCAGGAAATTATTTCAATTGACAAACACCCTGCCGGATTATACATGATAGTGGTGAGCGATAAGGATAAATTGCTGGGTAAATACAAGGCAATTAAATATTAAAGAATAAAAATAAAGAAGGACAGGGCCACGTTTTAAAGTGGTCTTGTCTTTTTTTTACAGTTTTTCAAATCCTGGTTTTCAATCCAAAATTTTAATATTCAAAAAAATGAATTTAGGAATACAACTTCTTGTGCTGTTTTTTGCATTTACTCAATTGTTTAATGACACTGGCGATAAAGTGGAATTAAACATCGAGAAGGGTGAATATTGGTGGGGTGGTTTAAGTTCAAAAGGGCATGAAATGCCATACGATGCCACAACTGTTGTTTCTTACGACCTTTGGGGCGATAATCAGGGAAATCAGGCCCAGCCGTTATTACTGTCAAGCAAGGGAAGATATATTTGGTGTGAACAACCCATTAAATATTCGTTCGATAAAGGAAAATTAACCGTTACGAGCAGAGGTGCGAAAATTCAATTTGGAAAAAAAGGAGATAACCTGAGAGATGCTTACAATTTTGTTTGTAAGGAGTTTTTTCCTTCAAACGGAAAAATACCCGATGAATTGCTATTCACACATCCACAATACAATACATGGATTGAACTGATGTACGACCAGAACGAAGCGGATATTCTGAAATATGCAGCGGATATTATTAAAAAAGGTTATCCGCCGGGGGTAATCATGATTGATGACAACTGGCAGGAGGATTACGGAAAATGGGATTTTTCGCCCCGCCGGTTTAAGGATCCAAAAGGAATGATTGATAAATTACATGGCATGGGATTTAAAGTCATGGTTTGGATATGCCCGTTTATCAGCGCCGATTCAGAAGTTTTCAGGTATCTTGCAAAAGAAGGTATGTTGCTTTTGGATGGTGAGAGGACCCAGGATATATTGTGGGCAAACACTCAAAACAAAACTGCCATATTGCGATGGTGGAACGGAGCAAGTGCCTGCCTTGATTTGAGTAATCCAAAAACCCAAAAATGGTTTAAAGAACGGTTAGATTATCTTGTTGAAGAATTTGGTGTTGACGGTTTTAAATTTGATGCAGGTGATTCAGGTTTTTATACCGGCGATATTATTTCCTTTAAAGAAGGTGTACCAAACAATCACACCACCTATTTTGCTGAAATTGGCTTGAAGTATCCGTTGAATGAATACAGGGCATCCTGGAAAATGGCCGGATTGCCTTTGGTTCAACGATTAAGGGATAAAGCGCACAACTGGGAAGATTTACAAAAACTGATACCCGACCAAATGTCGCAAAGTGTGTTGGGATATACCTATACCTGCCCCGATATGATTGGCGGCGGTGAATATCAGTCATTCCTTCATGCTTCTACAATTGACCAGGAATTGGTTGTGCGTTCGGCTCAAGTACATGCTTTAATGCCCATGATGCAGTTTTCTGTTGCTCCCTGGAGAGTGCTTTCAAAAGAAAATGAAGCGATATGCCACAATATGGCCAAACTTCATTTAAAAATGGGTCCTGAAATTTTAGATTTGGCAAAACACGCATCCAAAACAGGAGAACCCATCGTAAAACCAATGTCTCTGGCATTTCCTAAAAGCGGCTTCGAAACTATCAAAGACCAGTTTATGTTGGGTGATAATATCTTAGTGGCGCCTGTAGTTGAAAAAGGTGGTCGTTCACGTACCATTGTATTTCCCGAAGGAAAATGGAAAAGCGATGAAGGTGAACTCATTATTGGAGGAAAAAAAATAGAAATAGCTGTTCCTCTGGAGCGATTACCTTATTTCACAAGACAAAATTAAATCGGATAAGATGTTACAAAAAGTCTGAACTTGAAAATAAAAAAAAGGCCGGAATTAAATCTGGCCTTTCTGAGCGGGAAACGGGGGTCGAACCCGCGACCCTCAGCTTGGGAAGCTGATGCTCTGCCACTGAGCTACTCCCGCATTTTATTTTAGTATTTTTTTGCTCCGCACCCCTCAGCTTGGGATCCCGATTGCCCGGGACTACCACTGAGCTACTCCCGCAAAATTTTTGGCAAATATAATCAATTACTTTTTTCAACGGCAACAGTAATCCTTAACAATTTTCAGAATAATTGGCTAAACCACTCTTCCTTCATTCAATTTTAAATGCAATGTAAAACATTCAGGCAGTTCTTCGGGAATGTGGGTTACAAAAATCATCGCGCAATTCGATTGTGCTGCAATCCGGTTCAGCAGGTTTTTCAGCAAACGAATATGGGTGTCATCCAGCCCCTGAAATGGTTCATCGAGTATCAGGAGTGGTGGATTTTTCACCAGTGTACGAAGCAGCAAAACCACGCGTTGTGCAGATGTGGAAAGTTCGCCAAAAAGTTTCCCGGCTATTTCTGAATAACCCAGTGTCTTTAAATATCTCAAGGCAACATCTTGCTGGTAACCGGTCGGTTTTTTAAACGAGGCTTCTGCTTCTGTAAAACCAGAGCATATCACATCAATCGCCGACTGGTTTTGGGGCAAAAACTGGTGAAACTCAGGCGAAACAAACCCAATCCGGGCTTTAATATCCCAAATCGATTCACCGGAACCTTTCTGTTTTCCAAATAACCGGATATTGCAGCCGTAAGCTTTCGGATTATCCGCAAAAATAAGGTTCAGCAAACTGGTTTTTCCTGAACCATTTGGCCCGAAAAGCGACCAGCGTTCACCTGCATTGATTTTCCAGTTAATGCAGTCCAGAATTTTCCGGTCGCCATATTCGAGCGAAACATCTTCCAAAAATACCAGTTCATCGAAATCTGAATTAGCCCGGTAAGGAAATTCACCCTGAATTTCCACTGGTTGAATATTGGTTGTTTTAATTTCGGAACGGGAGCAAGTTTTTTCGGGTTGGCCGTTCTTCAACACCAAAAAGCAGGAAACAGAAGGTGGAAAATCATTCAAATCCAAACCAGTCATTACCAGCGTTTGGCCTTGTTTAATAAGCATTTCGAGCATTTGTGTTAGCAGTACACGAGCAGCGCTGTCGAGGCCGGTAAAAGCATTGTCGAGTGCCAGCAAATCCGGTTTTTCGGCCAGTGCCCGCACCAGTTCAAGTTTTCGTTGCTCACCATTTGAAAGGTTGATGACAAAACTTTCAACCAGATTCCCAAGCCCAAATTTTTCAAGTAAACTGAGCGCCAAACTGGGATCTTCGCATTTTTGAATTTCATCGCTCACTATGGGAAGCAGGTCGGTGCTGATTTTATTCCATCGCTGCTGCCGGTAAACCGCATGGCCGTTTGATAATGAAAGCGAAGAATGAAACGGCACAAACCTCTTTTTCGTAAACGCGCCATCTTCTGCAACTTCGCCAAAAACCTGCAGTTCGCCTGAAATAGCTTTTGCGAGAACTGTTTTCCCGCTTCCGTTGGGGCCGATGATTCCCAAAACATCGCCTCTTTTAAGCTGAAGTTGAACGCCTTGTAATAATACTGAAGTTCTGATTTTAACAGAAACATGATTCCAAATCATCATTCAAAAAATTTAAAAGAATGTGCTTTAAATGCTTTTTAACATCACAATTTTAACCATAATCCTGTCAATTCCATTGAAATTCAATTTTTAGATGAAATAACTTTACAAGCGGAAATATTCAGGAAGTATGGTTAAATTATTTTTTAATCTGAATTACCAGGTTTTGCCATTTCTGAATATTTCGTTTTACGATTATTACAATCCATTGTCCGATGCTGAAAATAAATTCTGGAAATACAAAGGCGACGAAATGCGCCATTCACTGGAACTGACGGCTGATTTTGAAAAGGATGAGTTTCCGCTCACACTTCTTGCCGGTGTTTTTATATACGGCGATAAAGATTCGATTGACTCCGGCGAAAGGTTTTCGACTTACATTGAACCTAACTACAATTTCAAAATTGCTGAAAAAGAATTTCGCCTGTTTGCCGGATTTTCGCCTTTTGCGGATATTATGCCGGAAACTTCACTTTCATCAACGTTGGAGCTACTTTTTACGATTCTTTTGCCATCACCGAAAAACTCGAATTACCTTTTGAAATCACATTCTGCACCAATCCATCAACCTGCCAAACCTGGTTTATTGTTGGGACTGCAATAAGAAACAGATAAAACATTTCTCCGTTTTTTATGTTCTTGTGATGACATTAAAATCAGTACTTTTCATGCCAAAAATTTACAGGAATGAATTCAAAAATTATCTTCACTATCATTGCAATAATTGCAGTATTTACGGTTCGCGGACAACAAATCAATTCCGACTCGTTATATGTGCGCGAAAACTATGAAAAGAGTGAGCATCTGATAACGATGCGCGATGGGATTCAGTTGTTTACAATTGTTTACGTTCCGAAAGACCATTCAAAAAAATATCCGATCCTGTTAAATCGCACCTGTTACAATGTTCAGTCGTATGCCGATTATAAAACAAGGTCGCAACCTTCGAAATACCTGGTACGCGATAAATACATCCTTGTTTATCAGGATGTACGCGGACGTTACATGAGCGAAGGAACTTTCGACAATATGCGCCCCAACATTCCGGGAAACGACACAAAAAACAAAACCGACATCGACGAAAGTTCAGATACCTGGGATACCATCGACTGGCTCATTAAAAACATTCAGGACAATAATGGCAGGGTTGGTATGTACGGAATTTCATACCCCGGATTTTATGCGGCCGCCGCCATTCCCGATGCTCATCCGGCGCTTAAAGCCTCATCGCCGCAAGCCCCGATTGCTGATTTCTTTTTCGACGATTTCCACCACATGGGCACCTTTCTGCAAAGTTACACCGCTGCCTTTGCCGTGTTTGGATATCAGAAAAAAGAGCAAACAAAAAAGGATTGGTACACCGATGAAATCATGCGGTTTTACAGTCAGAATATTCCCGACGGTTATGATTGGAATTTGCGGCAGGGACCGTTGAAAAACATCACCGAAAAATATCATTACGATAATTTTTTCTGGCAGCAAATTGTCGAGCATCCAAATTACGATGATTTCTGGCAAAAAAGAAGCCTGCTGCCCCATCTGAAAAATGTAAAACATGCAGTAATGACGGTTGGCGGATGGTTTGATGCCGAAGATTTATATGGCCCGCTGAATATTTACAAAACCATTGAAGCCAGCAGCACCGAAGCACAAAACACAATAGTAATGGGTCCGTGGGCACACGGTGGCTGGGCTGGCGAAAGAGGAAAAACCACACACAATCACATTTATTTTGGCGACAGCATTTCCACTTTTTACCAGCGCGAAATTGAACGGAAGTTTTTTGCACATTACCTTAAAGATGAAGGCCAGCAAGGCTTACCGGAAGCATATATGTTTGATACTGGCGCAAAACGATGGGGGACTTTTGATACCTGGCCGCCTAAACATATCCCGCCGGTAAAACTTTATTTTGGCAAAAACGGGAAACTGCTGGTCAATCAGCCCGCCCCCACCGATGCAGTTTATGATTACATCAGCGACCCGGCCAAACCTGTCCCTTACCGCTCTGAAACGGAAAGACTTGTATTTACACCCAGCCGGTTTATGAGCGACGACCAGCGCCATGCCTCCCGCCGCCCCGATGTGCTTACTTTCGAAACCGATACTTTAACCGCAGATGTTGTGCTGGCCGGCGAAATCATGGCCAAACTGAAGGTTTCCATAACAGGCACCGATGCCGATTTTGTGGTGAAACTCATCGATGTTTATCCTGACAATCACCCGAATTACGAACACAATCCAAAAAATATTGTAATGGCCGGGTACCAGCAATTGGTTCGCGCCGAAGTTTTCAGGGGCAGGTTTCGTAACAGTTTCGAAAAACCGAAACCTTTTAAACCCAACAAAATTGCAGACGTTGAATTTCCTTTACAGGACATCCTTCACACCTTTAAAAAAGGCCACCGGATTATGATTCAGATTCACAGCACCTGGTTCCCATACATCGACCGCAATCCGCAGAAATATGTGGATAATATTTACAAGGCTAACGACGAAGACTTTATCAAATCAGGAATTAGCGTTTATGGTTCTTCAGTGGTTGAAATAGGGAAAAATCCGATTTGAACTGTAAATCATTTGAAAACAGAATTCCAAACTCTGAACTTTAAACTCCAAACTCAATGCACCAACACTGCTCTGTACCTCATCTTCCCGTCACGCAGTTTTTGAATGGCTTCGTTTACCTCGCTGAATTTAAAAGTTTCAATCATCGGAAGTATGTTGTGTCTTGCAGCAAAATTGAGCATTGTCGCAATTGCTGCAGGACTCCCGATTGATCCTGCAGAAATAACTTTTTCACCCAGGAGCATTGGAAACAAACCAAACTGAATAGGCTCCAAAACCGCACCTACCAGAATTAATTTGCCTTTTGGCCGTAAAGTTACAAGGTAAGTTGTCCAGTCGAGCGGAACATTAACAGTGGAGATAATGTAATCAAACGAATTGGCCCATTTTGCAAGATCGGCAGAATCGGAGGAGTTTACAAAATTGTGGGCGCCAAGTTGTTTTGCTTCAGCTTCTTTCCCCGCTGAATGCGAAAAAGCAGTCACTTCGCAACCCCAGGCACGCAGAAACTTAATTGCTAAATGCCCTAAACCGCCAACCCCTATCACACCAACGTGATGGGTAGGTTTTACATTGTTTTCAAGCATCGGACTGAACACCGTAATTCCACCGCAAAGCAATGGTCCTGCCGCAGTGTGGTCAAGATTTGCAGGAATTGGAATTGCAAATCCGGCACTGGCCCGGACTGTTTCAGAAAATCCGCCATAAGGCCCAAGTACGGTAGGAACACTAGAAGCACACAGGTTCTGGTGCCCGGTCATACAACTTTCGCATGTACCACAAGAGCCGGATTCCCAGCCAACACCAACCCGCTGGCCAACAGTAAGATGTTTCACATGCGAACCAATCGCTTCAATAGTGCCAATCACTTCGTGTCCCGGCACAAACGGATAGGTAGTCATTCCCCAGAGGTTGTCGAGCATACTGACATCGCTGTGACAAATACCACAGTTTTCCACTTTCACATCCACCTGGTGGTCGCCAAGCGGACCAAGGTCATATTCAAACTTTTTTAACTGTCCACCCGGTTCGGTGGCTGCATAACCTATTGTCATAAATTATATTTTTAAAATGATGTCATACAATTTACAAATAAATACTCAGTTATCCTTTATTTTTAAAATTATATTTTCAGAATTTTAAAATCAGCTTCATAACCAACTGGTATTTCGTTAATAAGTCCCGGTTACTTTTCCGTTGTAGTTGCTTGAGAAATATTTAACTTTCGGGCTGATGGTAAAGAATGAAACCCATGAATAAATATCGCGATGGAAAAGCAAAATGAGATAAAAATTTTCGAAGATAAAAAAGTAAGAACCCTGTGGGATGCTGAGAATGAGAAATGGTATTTTTCTGTGATAGATGTAATTGAAATTCTGACAGGTAGCCCAAGACCCAGAAAATACTGGAATGCTTTAAAAACAAAACTAATCGAAGAAGGGAGTGAGTTGTCCCATAAATTGGGACAACTGAAAATGCAATCGGCAGACGGCAAATTTTATCTTACCGATGTTGCCGACACCGAACAATTATTTCGCCTGATACAATCTATTCCATCGCCAAAAGCAGAGCCTTTTAAACAATGGCTGGCAAAAGTGGCTGCCGAAAGACTGGATGAAATGCAAGACCCGGAACTGAGCATTGACAGGGCTTTACAACAATATCTGAATTTAGGATATTCTGAAAACTGGATTAATCAGCGCCTGAAAAGTATCGAGATTCGAAAAGAATTAACCGATGAATGGAAGAAGAGGGGATTAAAGGAAGGTGTTCAGTTTGCAACACTTACCGACATCATCACAAAAGCATGGAGCGATAATACCACGAAAGAGTATAAAATGCTGAAAGGATTGAAAAAGGAAAACCTACGTGACAATATGACGAACACCGAATTGATTTTAAATATGTTGGCAGAAGCATCAACAAAAGACATTTCGGCAGCTACCAATCCTAAGGATTTTGATGAAAGTAAAAAAGTGGCAAAGCAAGGTTTGAAAAGATCAACATTCAACATGAAAAAAGCAATTTTAATTTTAGGATTTATTTTAATCATCATTGGTTGTATCGATAAAAAGAAGGATAAACCAGCTTTGAACGAAGCTGCAAAAGACACGGTTTTGGCTAACAGTAATGAAAGTTCATCTGTTTATAACGAATCGGAAGCAATTTGGGGTATTATAATCGACACACTCACAGGAGACGAAGAACTCAAACAATTAAAACCGGTTGAAAAAGAAGTATTAACAGGTGAGATGATGGAAAAAATCATCAATAAAACCTGGCCACGGGTTCAGATTAAATATCTTAAAACTTCGAATGATACCGCGTTTATTGCAATCCCTGACAGTGAAATTTTAACGCAGCAGATGGGATCGGCAGGCGCTGAAAGTTTTATGATTTCAACTGTTTATTCATTTACAGAAATAAAAGGAGTTAAGTACGTTTCCTTTGATTTCGAGTTTGGCGACCATGCCAGCCAGGGAGTTTATAACAGGAATTCGTGGGATGAAAATTGAAAAGTCGATGAAAGCAGCAATCCACACCCGATACGGACCGCCCGAAGTTCTTCAGTTGGCAGAAGTTCCAAAACCAACACCCAAAGAAAATGAAGTACTTATAAAAGTTTATGCCACCACTGTTAACCGCACCGACTGCGGATTTCGAAGCGCAGAGTATTTTATTTCGCGGTTTTTCAGCGGACTGTTTAAACCAAAAAATCAAATACTTGGAAACGAATTTGCCGGAGTAATTGAAGCAATTGGTAAAGACGTAACCAACTTTAAAGTTGGCGACAAAGTATTCGGCTACAACGACGTAACGTTTGGCGCGAATGCCGAATTCATGATCATGCCTGCAAACGGCGCCATGTCAACTATACCCGAAAATTTAACTTTCGAAGAAGCAGCCTGTATTACCGAAGGCGGCCATTATGCATTGTGCGATATCAGGGCAGCAAAAGTAAAAGCCGGACAGAATGTAATGATTTACGGAGCAACCGGCGCTATTGGCTCGGCAGCGGTTCAACTGGCAAAATACTTTGGGGCATCGGTCACTGCGGTTTGCAACACTAAAAATGTTGAACTTGTAAAATCATTGGGCGCTGATGTGGTTATCGATTATACCAGTGAGGATTACACAAAAGCAGGCCAGATTTATGATCTTGTTTTTGATGCCGTTGGCAAAAGTTCTTTTGGAAAGTGCAAACCTATCCTCAGTAAAAATGGAATTTACATTTCCACCGAACTCGGCAAAAACGGCGAGAATGTTTTTCTGGCACTCAGCACCCCGGTTTTTGGCGGTAAAAAAGTGTTGTTTCCCTTACCAACCATCAGCCGTAAGGATGTGGAATTTTTAAAGGAGCTGTTTATTGACGGGCAATTCAAACCTGTTATCGACAGAAGTTACCGGCTCGATGAAATTGTTGAGGCCACCAAATATGTTGAAACTGGTCAGAAAACAGGAAACGTGGTGATTGTGGTTGTTGATAAGTTTTAAAAAATGCGCCTGCTTTTTTCAATAAAGCAATAAATGCGCCTGCTTTTCTTGAATAGCGCCTATAATTTATTTAAATTGCGCCTATAATTTTTATAAAATGACTAAAAACGCTCATTTTTCACAAAAGGCACTCGTTTTTCAAGGAAAACAATTACCCGAAGAAGGATTTATTGTAGGATATGCTGCTATAATTGACAATCTTAAACTAAACATGCCGCTGTCATATCCGGTTTCAATAGTATGCTTACAAAACAAAAACTACCAAATTGAAGATTGGAAAATATTTCCGAAAAGTTATTTACCTGAAGATAATCTGGGCTTAACAGAAATTGAGGCGTTATATAAACAGTTGGTATTTGCATTAAAATATGAAGGAGTAAATCTACTGGTATTTGCTTTTCTAATCAGGCATTACTCAACCAACCAACTTACTGAACTTGTAAATGTTGAACCAACAGGTCAGTACAGTCGCAGGATATGGTTTATAATAGAGTGGATTTTGGGAAGCGAATTAGAGGGTAAAGAGAGTATTTCCAAAAAAAGTTATATTCCTGTAATTGATGTCACTCATCAATATGATATAGAAGGAGTTAAATCACGCAGACAAATGGTTGTCAATAATCTCCCGGGAACGGCATATTTTTGTCCATTGATAAGAAAAACAGAAAAACTTCAGCAATACATAAGCCTCAAACTCTCAGAACAAAAAAATAGTTATTTAAAAGGAATACGCAAAGATATTTTACAACGTGCATCCGCATTTTTGTTGCTTAAAGATTCGAAAGCGTCATTTAATATTGAAGGAGAAAGTCCTAAAAGTAAACGTGCTGCCCGCTGGGGACAGGCAATTGGTCAGGCAGGCGCCAACGATCTGTCAAAAGAGGAGTTAATTCGGTTACAACAAATAGTTATTGAAAATTCACGTTTTATCAATATGGGTTTTCGCAAAACGGAAGGATTTGTTGGGGAGCATGATCGATTAACAGGAGAACCTATTCCTGAGCACATTGCAGCAAAATGGCAGGATATTGAACAACTCACAGATGGATGGATAAAAACAAATGAGTTATTGCTAAAAAGCAGTATTGACGCGGTATTGGCAGCTACTGTAATTGCATTTGGTTTTGTTTTTATTCATCCTTTTCAAGATGGAAATGGGCGGATTCACCGTTACTTAATTCATCATTTACTTGCCAAAAAGCAATTTGCACAACAAGGCATTATATTCCCGGTTTCTTCCTCTATTTTGGATCACATCAACGATTACCGGAGAGTTTTGGAATCATACTCACATCCGCTGCTTGAATTCATTGAATGGAAAGAAACAAAAGATCATAATGTTGAAATAATTAACGACACCCTCATTTATTATCGTTTCTTCGATGCTACTGAACAAGCCGAATTTTTGTACGACTGTGTAAATGATACAATTAAAAATATTATTCCGAATGAAGTTTCATATCTGACTAAATACGATGCATTTAAAAGATTTTTAGATGATGATTTTGAAATGCCGGATAAAATGATTGCATTGTTGGTTCAGTTTTTAGAACAAAATAATGGGCATCTTTCAAAACGGGCAAGAGAAAATGAATTTATCAGTTTAACAGATGAGGAAAGTGAAATAATTGAAAGGGAATACCGAAAAATATTTGAATAACCAACCTCTGCTACTACTTCACAATCAGTAAATTAGGTGTTTTATCCAACTTCTCCGCTTCCTCAATAACAACTTTATCCCTGACCTCATCAAAACCACAAATCCGGGTCAGCACATTTCGAATTCCGGTTTTGTAAATTTCAGCAAATTCAATATCCGACCCCAACATTTTCCCATCTTCTCCGGTTGCCCGAAAACGACAACCACAAACCAGCGCTTTCAGTATTTTCTGGTAAGGTAAATCCATTTCCACTGCCAGTTTTATGGCTCCGGCCAGCCGATCGTTGGGACCCAGTTTTCGTGGCAAGTCGCAGCCCACCCTGAAAAGTGTATCTCCCAACGCTTTGTTTTGAAAACGTGCAAGCAAATCGTTGATGTGATTTTGCAGTGATTCTTCCGTAAACTCATCGGGATACTTTTTCAATAAAGCCGCAGCAGATTGTTGCATTGTTTCACGAACCTCTTTTAAAATCTCTGGGATTTCAAGTACTTCCCATAAATAAACAAACTTTGGATTGTACAAATAACCTAAGTAGGCAGTTGTCGCGTGACCAAGATTGTGAATAAAAAGTTTCCGGTCAACCCAGGCTTTCATATTTTCTTTGGGCGCTAAACCTGCAATTTCGGGAATCGGGTTTTTAAATGCTTTTTTGTCGAGAATCAGCGTGTTGTATTCTTCGGCAAAAACCTGTAAGATATCGTGTTGCATATCTTTTTGGGTCATCAACGGAACCATTTTGCCGATGCTGGTTTCCACAAGGCCAACCAATTTACTGAAAGGATAATTTTCCGGCAAATATTTTTTCAGTTCTGTTTCGAAATATGGCGCAGCGTTTCGCAGGTTTTCGGCAATGATGATATCAAGGGCCAGGTTAGGATTTTGTTCCATTCTTGTTACCAGGCCTTTTGCCAGTAGTGGAAAAACATCTGGCAATCCGTTTTGGCCAACAGCCGTGGCGACAATTCCGGCAAACCTGATTTCTTCTGTTACTAAATGCTCATCACTGGCATATACTCCCCGAACATTGTTGACTTTAAT
>Ga0210024_1001661_pt1 | contig 19932 bp, 18 predicted proteins | sample CryGeymeta201525_FD_183988 | JGI IMG/M metagenome (GOLD analysis project Ga0210024, IMG submission 183988) | Groundwater microbial communities from Crystal Geyser aquifers in Utah, USA - Crystal Geyser metaG 2015-25 (SPAdes) (version 2) | ecosystem: Environmental > Aquatic > Deep subsurface >...
CCACCAGCCTGCCACCGAGCCGCGAACTCAGCGCCACCGTGGCCTGGATGGACGACGAACCGCTGGTCGCCGGGCGTGTCTACTGGGCACTGCACGGCCACCGCTGGGTCAAGGCGCGCGTCAAACGCGTCGTACACCGGCTGGCCATCAACACCCTGGCCGAGGAAGCCGCCGACAGCCTGAGCGCCAACAGCATTGGCCATGTTGAGCTGCTGCTGCAAGAGCCCATTGCCGCCATGCCGTTCGAGGCATCGCGCGTGCTGGGATCGCTGGTGCTGGTCGATACCGCCACGCACCGGACCGCCGGTGCCGTGCTGGTGCGCGCAAGTCATTAGCGCAAGCCATTAAAATGGCGTTTTTTCCATCCAACTGAAGACCAACAAAATGACCCATGTCGTCACAGAAGCCTGCATCAAGTGCAAGTACACCGATTGCGTTGACGTATGTCCCGTGGACTGTTTCCTCGAAGGTCCCAACTTTCTGACCATTGACCCCGACGAGTGCATCGACTGCGCGGTGTGCATCCCCGAATGCCCGGTCAACGCCATCTACGCCGAAGAAGACGTGCCCAAAGACCAACGCCACATGACCAAGCTCAACGCCGAGCTGGCCAAGCTGCCTGGCTGGAAAAACATCACCAAACGCAAGGCGCCGCTGCCAGAAGCCGAAGAGTTCAAGGACAAGACCGGCAAGCTGCCCTTGCTGCAACGCTGATCGTCGGCACCGGCACCTGCCATGATTGAAACCGATGCCCTGGTCATCGGTGCCGGCCCGGTCGGGCTGTTTGCGGTGTTTGAGCTGGGCTTGCAAGGCATTGCCGCGCAGGTGGTCGATGTGCTCGACGAGCCCGGTGGCCAGTGCATCGAGCTTTATCCCGACAAACCCATTTACGACATTCCCGGCCTGCCACGCAGCACCGGGCGCGAGTTGACGCACAACCTGCTGGCGCAAGTCGCGCCGTTCAAGCCGGGTTTTCATTTCAACCAGCAGGTCGACACGCTGGAGCGTCAAGCAGATGGCCGCTGGCTGGTCGGCACACAAACCAATAACCAGCCCGCAGCGCAGTTTCTGGCGCGCAGCGTGATCGTTGCCGCCGGTGTCGGCGCTTTTGTTCCCAAAGAACTCAAGGTCGATGGCTTGTCTGCGTTTCTGGGGTCGCAACTGTTTTACCGCCTCAAGCCAGCGCAGACTTTCGCTGGCCAGGCCGTGGTCGTCGTTGGTGGTGAAGATGCCGCTGTGTCTGCGGCCCTAGCGCTGGCGCAACCCGGACCAGACCAAGCCCGCAGCGTGACATTGCTGCACCGGCGCGACGTGTTGCAGGCCAGCGATGCGGATTTAGACACCTTCAATGCGTTGCGCGCGGCCGGCCAGATCCAGTTTCTGGCCGGTCAGGTCACTGGCCTGCAGACCCAGAGCGCGCGCCTGACCGGCATCACGATCAACACCCCGGAAGATCAAACGCTGCTCCTGCCACTGGAGCGCTTGCTGGTGTGCCAGGGCATCAGCCCCAAGCTCGGCCCGGTGGCGCAATGGGGTCTGGCGATGGAGCGCAAACAGCTCACTGTGGACACAGCCACCTTTGCCACCAGCGAGCGTGGCATCTTTGCCATTGGCGACGTGGTGACCTACCCGGGCAAGAAAAAATTGATCGTCAGCGGCTTTCACGAAGCCACGCTGGCCGCCTTTGCCGTCGCGGCGCTGATCGACCCCGACGCGTCAGGCGTATTGCAGTACACCACCAGCAGTGCACTGTTGCAGCAACGCCTCGGAGTGGTCTGACCCGATTTGCGTTTTGGGTATGCTTGCCCGCAAGGAGGCGTTGTGATGAAGTTGCTCTGGCTGGCCCTGTTGGGTTTTGGGCGCACCCTGTATCTGGCCTACACCGCCTGGTGCGGGCTGTTTCCTGTCGCGTTGATTGCATTGTTCGCGGTATTGCTGGGGTTCGCAGGCGCGCCAGCATCGGCCCTGCGACTTGGTGCCCAGGTCATCAGCGTGACGCTGCTGGCCATGGCGGTATTCGCGGTTCTTTACATCCACCTCAAACGTTCGGACGACAACCCGAACCCCTGGCAAAGCGCGTTCATGGCGTGGTTTGGCACGCTCAAACTGTTTCGCAACGACGGCGGCTCGCCCGAAGTCAAACTGCACTGGCCGAGCCGGTTTCTGGTGGAAAACCCGCGCGGTTACCGTATTTCCGGCACCGACCTGCGCCAGATTTTGAGTCTGCTGCAGCCGGGTGACATCCTGTTGCGCGGCTACGAAGGCTATATCGACGGCGAGTTCATCCGCCGGTCGTCACTGAGCGCACAACGCGAATTCAAGCCCGGCTGGTTCACCCATGTTGCGCTGTACATGGGTGCCTTGACCGAAGACTGTCGCCACCACATTCCGGCCAAATTCCAGCCGCAAGCAGACTATTTCTCAACCGGCCCGCAGAGCGTGATCCACGCCATGGCCAAGGGGGTACATACCGAAGACATCCTGACTTTTTGCCGCTGCGATTACCTGTGCATCCTGCGCCTGCCGCCCACGTTGTCGCTGCACGACGGGGCGGCAACACGGTCGCTGGCACGCTGCAAGCAGTCCAGCCCGCCGTCAGCTTCTGACGCGCTGGTCACGGCTTTGCTGGACGACCTGCAGACGGGCAAACCGGTTGAACGCTCGCGCGTCATCACGGCAATGCGACTGTCGGCACTGGAGAAAATCGGCGAGGAATACGACTTTGATTGCAGTGACACCCAGGCGTTTGACCGCTTCAGTTGTGCTGAATTGCTCTACTTTTGCTTGCGCGGTGTGCTGCAAGCCCTTCGCTTGGAGCCGCTGCCGCACGCGTTGTACCCGTTGGCACCGTGGGTCAAGGGCTTCAAGGTGCTGGAACGCGCCACCCTCACTCCCGACGACTACCGCGACCTGGCGAGCAAGGGCGCGCTGCAATGCGTCTGGGAAGACCGGTTCAGCATAACGCGGGGGTGATCACGTACGACCAAAGTCAGGCTACAACTCGACTCAATCGGCCAACAGTTGCTGCTCCAACTGGTGCAGCACCCGATAGCACGGCAGCACGCTGGCCACGCTGCTGTTGGGCTGGCGGCCTTCGCGGATGGCACTGAAAAACTCGCGGTCTTGCAATTCGATGCCGTTCATGCTCACCGCCACACCTGTCACGTCCGTCTTTTCTTCTTTGCCGTTGAACAAATCGTCATAGCGGGCAACGTAGGTGGCGCTGTCGCCGATGTACCTGAAGAATGTGCCTAGTGGGCCGTCGTTGTTAAAGCTCAAACTCAGCGTACAGATCGCGCCGTTGGCGGCTTTGAGCTGGATGCTCATGTCCATGGCGATACCCAACGTCGGGTGGATCGGCCCCTGAATGGCGTTGGCTTTGACCACCGGGTAGCCGCACTGGTAAGCAAACAAATCGACGGTATGCGCTGCGTGATGCCACAGTAAGTGATCGGTCCAACTGCGCGGCTGACCCAGCGCGTTCATGTTGGAGCGGCGGAAAAAGTAGGTTTGCACATCCATCTGCTGGATGTTGAATTCGCCCGCCGTGATTTTCTTGTGCACATACTGATGGCTGGGGTTGAAGCGGCGGGTGTGGCCGCACATGGCGACCAGATCGCTCTTGGCCGCCACCCGGGCGACTTCTTCGCCGTCGGTGAGCATGTCGCACAGCGGAATTTCCACCTGCACATGCTTGCCCGCACGCAGACACGCCAATGTTTGCGAGGCGTGCATTTGCGTGGGTGTGCAAAGGATAACGGCATCGACCTCTTTCAGGGCCAGGCTCTCTGCCAAGTCTGTCGTGACGTGGCCAATGCCGTAGCTGGCGGCCACTTCGCGGGTCTTGTCCAGTTCACGGCTGATGAGTGAGACGACTTCAACGTCGTCAATGTTCTTGATGCCGTCCAGGTGTTTGATGCCGAAAGCGCCAGCACCGGCCAGCGCCACTTTGATGGGTTTCATGCGTTCTCCAAAATGACATGCCCGACCGCTGTGTTGCTTGCGGGTACATGATAAAAACGGTGCTTGACGCTTATAGCGCCTTGCTTAGGCGCTATATCCTGCATAGCACCCGGGAAGACATCGGACATTGCACCCCGCGCAATGAGCCACATCACCAGCTCAATGCCTTCACTGCCAGCTTCGCGCACGTAATCAATATGCGGCACCTTGGAACACGCCACCGGGTCGGCAATCAACTGATCCAGCCAGGCGGTGTCCCACGCACGGTTGATCAGGCCGGCGCGTGGCCCCTGCAGTTGGTGGCTCATGCCACCGGTGCCCCAAATGTGCACGTTCAAGTCGTCGTCAAAACTCTCCACGGCACGGCGAATCGCCTGCCCCAGCGCAAAACAGCGTGCCCCCGACGGCACCGGGTACTGCACCACGTTGACGTGAAACGGAATCACCGGACACGGCCAGGCATCCTTAACCGGGTCGAGCGCGCCACACATCAGACTCAGTGGCACGGTCAAGCCGTGGTCTACTGGCATCTTGTTGCAGATGGTCAAGTCAAAGTCGCTTTGAATCACGCTTTGCGCAATGTGCGCAGCCAGCTCCGGGTGGCCAACGACCTTGGGCACTGGGCGTGGCCCCCAGCCTTCGTCAGCCACCGGAAATTCTGCCGCCGTGCCTAGCGCAAAGGTGGGAATCATGTCCAGGCTGAAGGCAGTGGCATGGTCGTTGTAGACCAGAAAAATCACGTCAGGTCGCTTGTCCTTCATCCATTGTTTGGAGTACTCATAACCGTCAAAGACATTTTTCCAATAAGGTTCAGAGGTTTTGCCCTGATCCAGCGCAATGCCGATGGCTGGCACGTGAGAGGTGTAAACCGATGCGGTGATGCGAGCCATGGTCAAACCTGTGCTTTCCGGGCTGAGCCCTGGGGTTGGTGCTGCGGCTGCGCGTTGCCGTCTTCGCCCAGGTAGCGGTTGCCTTCAATGCTGCGGCCACCGGAGAGCATCATGGCGCGGTATTCGGCCTCGGTCATGCCGGTCATGCTGCCCGCCATTTGCTGGTAATTCAGGCCATCGGTGGCACCAATGCGCGCCAAAAAGTAAATGTTGCCACCCAATACCATGCAGCGGTTCAGGTCGCGGGCGATGACTGCCTGCTTTTGCTCTTCGGTCATTGGCCATTCATCGAGGTAGGCGCGCTGATCGGCCTTGAAGCGCGCGCGGTTCTCGGGCTTCATCAGCGAGACGCAAAATTGGTTCAGGTGATAGCCTTTGCGGCTTTGCTCGGCATCAAAAATCAGCGTGCCAGGAACGTCTTTGTAGGGTTTGTCGAGTGCCATGATTAGCTCCAGTAAAGGTAATTGGGGTTGTCCACCAGCAGCTTGCGCTGCAATTCAGCCGTAGTGGCAATGTGCGGGATGAAATCAACCAGCAGGCCGTCGTCGGGCATGTGGTCTTTCAGGTTGGGGTGCGGCCAGTCGGTGCCCCACAACACGCGCTCGGGAAAATCCTCGACGATTGACCTGGCAAACGGGATCACGTCGCGGTAGGCGCCAGATTCCAGGCCTTTCTCACCATTCAGGGCCTTCGGGCCAAGGACGCTCAGGCGCTCGGGGCAGCTCACCTTGCTCCACACATTCGGATGCTGGCGCATGAATTTTTTAAACAGCTCAAACTGCGGCCCGTTCACCGGTAGCGACACGTCCGGGCGACCCATGTGATCGACCACCACGGCGGTCGGCAGCGCGGTGAAAAAGTCCCACAACTCAGGCAAATCTACCGCTTCAAAATAGATCACCACATGCCAGCCGAGCTTGGCAATGCGGCCCGCAATTTCCAGCAGCTCGTCCTTGGGCGTGAAGTCCACCAGCCGCTTGACAAAATTGAAGCGCACACCGCGCACACCGGCCGTGTGCATGGCTTGCAACTCGGCGTCCGTCACGCTGCGTCTGACGGTGGCGACACCCCGCGCTTGGCCATGGCTGCTTTGTAGCGCGTCCAGCAGCGCACGGTTATCCGACCCGTGGCAAGTGGCTTGCACAATGACGTTTTTGGCAAAACCCAGGTGCTCACGCAGGGCGAACAACTGCGCCTTGGACGCATCGCACGGCGTGTATTTGCGCTCGGGCGCATAAGGAAATTCAGCCCCAGGGCCAAACACGTGGCAATGCGCGTCCACGCTGTCTGCAGGAAGTTTGAAGCGGGGTTGGCTCGGGCCAGCGTACCAGTCCAGCCAGCCGGGGGTTTTAGTGAAATCACCTGTGGTGGGTTTGCTCATTGCTTCTCTTTCTGCTTGACCTGTGCCAGCATCCGGTCCGCCTCCACGCGCCAATTGGCACTGCGGGCAAATTCGGGCGTACCTTTTGCGCCAAACCAGCCTGCATCGGCAGCGTCTGCCACCCAGGCCTGACGCTCGGCCGTGCCACTGGCACTCCACGGTGTCAAGCCCGCATCGCGCACGGTCTCGGCCACCTCGCGCACTTCTTCGCTGCGGCGGCGACCGTGTTCGATGACGCGCTGAAAGAAGTAGGCGGCCTGCTTTTCCCAATCGATGCCGGGGAAAGTTTCATACAAACTGGCCACCACGGCATCTTCAACACCATAGTAGCGGGCGGTGGTGAAGCTCTCGATGACCATCGCTTCCAGCCCTTTGATCATCACGCTGCGACACATTTTGGTGGCGCTGGCCACGCCCAGTTGGGCGCTGGCGACCTTGCTGGCAAAGCCCAGCGTGTTGATCAGTGGCGAGAGCTCGGCGGCAAACGTGCCGCCGAGCAGCAGCGGCACCTTGATACGGTACGGCGGCACACTGGTCATGACTGCGCCTTCCACATAGCGCGCCCCGGCCCTGTCAATCAGCCCGGCTGCGCGTTGCTTGGCACCGGGTGAGGCGGAATTGAAGTCCAGATAAAAAGCGCCTGTTTGAATGGTGGCGGCGCAGGCTTGTGCCACCCCCACGGTCTGACTGGCAGTGACAGCACTGATGATGAAATCTGCCCTTGCCGCCAACGCAGCCGCATTGACCGCCAGTTGCACCCCATGTTGCGCGGCGTGGGCGTGCAGTGGCGCAGCGGTAGCTGCTGCGTCCAGTTTGAGGTCATAGGCGCTGACCGCTACACCTCGCGCGCGCAGGTCTTCGGCCAGAATGCGGCCAACCTCGCCATAGCCCACCAGTCCGATGTGCCAGGTTACAGGATTATTCATAATCAAATTGGCCTCCAGCCTTTATAAAACAAGCGTAATATGCTTCAATCTATATAGCAAAGTCCGGCCTTGGCCAGGCCCTCGCGCATCTTGTAATAGTCCAAGCCCAGCACGCCCGAGGCAAAAATTTCGCGTTTACCGGCCTCATTGACTTCACGCGCTTGTGCCGCATCAGCCACTTTTTGCGCCATGGCAGCGGGTACCACCACCACCCCGTCGATATCGGCTACCACCACGTCACCCGGATTGACCTGCGCACCGGCGCAGACCACCGGGATGTTCACCGAGCCCAGCGTGGCCTTGATGGTGCCTTTGGCGTGAATGGCTTTGGAAAACACGGGGAAATTCATTACGGTGAGGTCTTTCACGTCGCGCACGCCGCCGTCAATGATCAGGCCGACGGCACCACGCGCCTTGAACGACGTGGCCAGCAGGTCGCCAAAAAAGCCGTCGGCGTTGTCGGTGGTGCAGGCCGCCACCACCACGTCCCCGGGCTGCAGTTGTTCAGCGGCCACGTGCATCATCCAGTTGTCGCCGGGTTGCAGCAGCACGGTGACGGCCGTGCCGCAGATGCGCGCTTCGTTGTAGATCGGACGCATATAGGGTTTCATCAGGCCGACGCGGCCCATGGCCTCGTGAATGGTGGCCACACCATAGCGCGCGAGTTGGTCGACCGCCGCTTTATCGGCGCGGGTGATGTTGCGTTTGACAATGCCCAAGTTGTTCATGGTGCTTCTCCGGTTCAATGACTGATTCAGGTGACGGCTCAAGTAGGCGACGGGGTTTGCGAGATGTGCCGCATGTGCAGCGTCAGCCCCAGTGCCGCCATGTGGTTGCTGTTGCGGCTGAGGATGCGTTGCGACAGTGGCAAAAACTCAGCCTCTTCAAATTCGGCATGGGCCTGGTATTGCGCGACCAACTTGCCCAGGGCAATGGCGTCGTGTTGGCAAGCCTGTCCCTTGGCCATTTTTTTCAAATCCGGCTCCAGGCTGACAAACTGAGCCTCTATCTGGCGGTGCTCTTGCGTCAATTGGTCGGTAAGCGCCTTGACCCGGGCCAGTTCTTCGCCCTCTTGGGCGCTGGCCAGCACCGCCTCAAACAAGGCGCGTTCTTCTTCCTGGTGGTGTTCATAAATCACATGGCGAAAGAAATGGCGCGTGGCTTCGGCCTGCGTACGGGCGCGCTCGGCAGCGGCAGCCAGATCGGGTAAATCGGCCATCTTCTTCAATTGGCCCAAGATGCCGTCGTGGCAGTGCGAGAAGTTGGCAATCGGTGCGCTAGTGGCATCCGTATCCAGCACGGTTTTTGGGGTAGCCATGGAGTGACCTCTGCGGTTAGTGGGCTTGCGGCCTCAGTGGCTTGAGCGGGCCAGCAGGCGCGCATCCAGGCGCGGGAAGACACGCCGGGCGTTGCTTTCATATATCTGCTGGCGATCCGTATCGCTCAAGATTTTGGAGGCATCGATGTAGCGTTTGGTGTCGTCATAGTAGTGACCGGTCTCGGGATCAATGCCGCGCACCGCGCCGATCATCTCGCTGGCAAACAGCACGTTTTTCACCGGGATGACAGTGTTGAGCAGGTCAATGCCGGGCTGGTGGTAGACACAGGTGTCAAAAAAGATGTTGCTGAGCAAATGCTCTTGCAACAGCGGTTTTTTGAGCTCTTGCGCCAGGCCGCGGAAACGGCCCCAGTGGTAAGGCACCGCGCCGCCGCCGTGCGGAATCAAAAACTTGAGCGTGGGAAAGTCCTTGAACAAGTCGCTGGTCAGGCACTGCATGAAGGCGGTGGTATCGGCGTTCAAATAATGTGCGCCGGTGGTGTGAAAGCAGGCGTTGCAACTGGTAGACACATGAATCATGGCGGGCAGGTCGTGCTCCACCATCTTCTCGTAGATCGGGTACCAGTGCCTGTCGCTCAAAGGCGGCGCTGTCCAGTGGCCGCCGCTGGGATCGGGGTTGAGGTTGATGCCCACCGCACCGTAGTCCTTCACGCACTTTTCCAGCTCGGGGATGCAAGTGGAAGGAAGAACACCGGGGCTTTGCGGCAGCATGGCCACCGGCACAAAGCTGTTTGGGAACAGTTGGCTGACCCGGTAGCAGAGTTCGTTGCAGATCGCCGCCCAGGTACTTGACACGTTGAAGTCGCCAATGTGGTGCGCCATGAAGCTGGCACGGGGTGAAAACAGCGTCAGGTCCGAGCCGCGCTCGTGCATCAGGCGTAACTGGTTGGTCTCAATCGATTCGCGCAGCTCGTCGTCGCTGATTTTGAGGTCAGCCACTTTGGGGCTAAGACTTGGGTCTTTGATGCCAGCAATCTGCTGGTTGCGCCAGATTTCCAGCGCCTTGGGGGCGGTGGTGTAGTGGCCGTGGCAGTCGATGATCATGGTGCAGTCCTTATAAGTTTTTTAGGCTTCCAGCCCTTATTAAATAAGCGCAAAAAGCTATATATTTCATTGCAATGGTTCGGCAAAATCCAGCGGCAGGCCGACGTAGTTTTCGGCAATCGACAGCGAGCCCGCGTGGGAATGCATCAGGTAATCCAGCTCGGCCTCCTGGAAGCGGCTGGTGATGGGGCTGTCGCCAGGAAAGCGGTGCATCAGCGAGGTCATCCACCAACTGAAGCGCTCGGCCTTCCAGATGCGGCGCAGACAGCGTTCGGAATAGGTGTCGATGCCGTGCTCGGTGTGGTTTTGGTAAAAGTCCACCAGCGCGTTGCACAGGTACTTCACGTCGGTGGCGGCCAGGTTCAGGCCCTTGGCGCCGGTGGGTGGCACGATATGGGCCGCATCACCGGCCAAAAACAAGCGGCCAAAACGCATCGGCTCGGTGACAAAGCTGCGCAGCGGGGCAATGCTTTTCTCAATCGACGGGCCGGTGATGAGTTTGGCGTTGGCAGCGGCATCCAGACGCAGGCGCAGTTCTTGCCAAAAGGCAGCATCGGTCCAGTCTTCCAGGCGGTCGGTCAGCGGCACTTGCAGGTAATAGCGGCTGCGGGTTTTGCTGCGCTGGCTGCACAGGGCAAAGCCGCGCGGGTGGTTGACGTAAATCAGTTCTTCATGCACCGGCGGTGTGTCAGACAGCAGGCCGAGCCAGCCAAAGGGGTAGACCTTCTCAAACTCCTGAAGCGATTGGCGCGGCACGCTGGCGCGGCACACGCCGTGAAAACCATCGCAACCGGCAATAAAGTCGCACTGTAGTTCCAACGGCTTGCCCGCGTGGCTAAAGTTAACGCGCGGGCGCGCCGTGTCAAAGTCGTGCACCTGCACGTCAGCAGCTTCATAGAAAGTTGGCAGGCCTGCAGCCGTGCGCGCATCCATCAGGTCATGGGTCACCTCGGTCTGGCCATAGACCATGACGTTTTTGCCACCCGTCAGGCCATGCATGTCGACGCGGTGACGTTTGCCCGCATACAACATGTCAAAGCCACCGTGGACCAGACCCTCATGGTGCATGCGAGCGCCCACACCGGCTTCATCGAGCAGATCGATGGCCACCTGCTCCAGCACACCGGCGCGGATGCGGCTTAGCACATGGTCGCCGCTGACGCGCTCAACCACCACCGCTTCTATGCCGCACCTGTGCAACAACTGCCCTAGCAGCAGCCCGCTGGGGCCGGCACCAATGATGGCAACTTGGGTTCTGAGTGAATTAGTCATAAGCGTCAAGCCTGTAAAGCGTGGACAAGGTAAAGAGAGATGGATGGAAAAATCAGCAACAAGGCAATGCGGATGAAGTCTGAAAAAAGGAACGGCATCACGCCCTTGAAGGTCTCCACCAGCGGCACGTCACGCGCCAGCCGGTTGATGATGAACACGTTCATGCCTACGGGCGGGTGCACCAGGCCGATCTCGACCACCATCAACGCCAGAATGCCAAACCAGATGCTTTTGTCGCTGTCGGCCATACCGTAAAAGTCCAGACCCATGATGACCGGGTAAAAAATCGGGATGGTCAGCAAAATCATCGCCAGACTGTCCATGACGCAGCCCAGAAAAATGTAGATCAGCAAAATGGCCACCATCACCAGCATCGGGCTTAAGTGGTTGCCCTGCACCCAGGCGGCCAGCTCTACCGGCATCTGTGACAGGGCCAGCGCGGTGTTGAGCATGTCGGCTCCCATCAATACCAGAAAAATCATGGCCGTGGCCTGTGCTGTACCCAAGGCGCTGTCGATCAGCCCTTTGAGACGCATGCCGCCGCTGGAGACCGCCAGCACGCCACAAGCGGCCGCGCCAATGGCCGCTGCCTCGGTCGGATTCGCCCAGCCGCCATAAATGCCCACAATCACTACCACAAACACCAACAGCACCGGCGTGACTTGCAGCAGCACCGTCAGACGCTTGGCCCAACTGACACGCGGCCCAGCGGGACCGGCTTCAGGCTTTAAGGTGACCAAAATCTTGATGACCAGCATGTAGCCCACCATGGCAATCAGGCCCGGCAGCACGGCGGCCATGAACAGCTTGCCAATCGATTCCTGCGTCAGGATGGCATAGATCACCAGCGGCACCGAGGGTGGAATCATGATGCCCAGCGTGCCACCCGCGGCCAGGCAGCCGGTGGCCAGCGAGCCTGAATAACCGTAGCGACGCAGCTCCGGCAGCGCCACCTGGCCCATGGTGGCGGCGGTGGCTAATGATGAGCCACAAATGGCACCAAAGCCGGCGCAAGCGCCAATCGAAGCCATGGCCACGCCGCCCTTGAGGTGACCCATGAAGGCCTCGACAAACCGGAACAAGGAGGCACTCAAACCGCCGTGCGTGGCGAACTGCCCCATCAGCAAAAACAGCGGGATCACCACGATGTCGTAATTGGACAAGCGTGCGTAGGCCAGGTTTTTCAGAAAATTCAGAATCGGCGCGGCCTCGCCCCCGGTCAAATAAACATAGCCCGCCGCGCCCATGGTGAACATGGCAATACCAATGGGCACGCGCAGCACCAGCAACACCATCAGACAGGCAAAAATAAGGCCTCCTACGGCAATACCGCTCATACTGTTGCCCCCGTGCGCGCCGCCAGATGGCTCAAGCGCAGGTGCCGCCCCACCATGTAAAAGCCAGCCAAGGCCAACAGTAAAAACCCCGGCACCATCAGCCCTTGTGCCACCCAGACTGGCAGCCCCAGAATCATGCTGGTTTCTCCTGCTGTGCGAATAGCCAGCGCGCCCACTGCCGCGCGCCAGGTGATGACCGCGCCAAACAGCCCCACCAGCAGGGAGCCAAAGGCATCGAGCCGGTGCACTGTGGTGGCGCTCGCTTTGGCGGTGAAGAAGTCCACTTTCACATCACCACCGTTCAGGTGGCAATAGGCAAAGAAGCTGGCCGAGGCAAAGGCGGCGGCCATCTGCAGCATTTCCACGTCTCCTGGCACCGGTGCGGCAAACAGCTTGCGCCCGACGATGCTGACAATGCTCATGAGCACAATGCCCACAAACACCAGCCCGCCCAGGATGGCCGACAGCTTGGAAGCGTTGAACAGCGCCTGCCCCACCCGCCCCATTGGCGGTGGGGCTGCACTGGGCACATCAAGGGGATTGATCTCTGGCATGGACTAGCCTCCGGCCAAACGCACCACAGTTACCGGCGCATGGAATGACTCAAAAGGGTTGAAGCGACCCGTGCAGCCATGCTGCACGGGCGTGTACTGACTGTGGTTTACTTGACCGCGTATTTGGCAATCAAAGCACGCGCGCGCTCAAACAATTGCTTGCCGTTGGCCCCCTTGGCCGTCACATCAGCGACCCAGGCATCGGTCACGCTCTGTCCGGCCTTTTTCCAATTTTGCAACTCGGAGGCGGGGATCACATTGTGCGTGTTCTTTTCGGTCAGCTTCTTGCCGATGCCATCGGCGGCCAGAAACGCTTTGCCAACCTGGCCTGAGAGCCCCTGGCCGCTGTTGGCATCCACCACTTTTTTCAGGTCGGCAGGCAGGCTGTCGTACTTGGCCTTGTTCATGGCAAAGACAAAGGTCGCGGTGTAGATCGCGGCCTCGGACGGGTCGGTTTCAGAGTGGAACTTAACCAAGTCCTGAATCTTCACCGCAGGCACCACTTCATAGGGCACCAAAGCGCCGTCAATCACGGACTTGGAAAGCGCCTCGCTCACCGCAGGCACGGGCATCGCCACCGGGGTAGCACCCAATGCGGCCAGCAGCTTGTTGGTCTGGCGTGTCGGGGCGCGCACTTTCAGGCCCTTGAGGTCGGCCATGGTTTTGATCGGTTGTTTGGTCATGTGAAACACGCCGTCGCCATGCACGTGCAGCGCAATCAGGTGCACGTCCTTGAACTCTGCCGCCACAGCCGGGGTTTGGGTCACAAAGTCCCACAAGGCTTTGCTGGTGCCTTCGGGGCTTTGCATCATGAACGGCAGCTCAAACACTTCAGACAACGGAAAACGCCCTGCCGTGTAGCCAGGCAGCACCCAAACCACATCCACCACGCCGTCTTTGACCTGGTCAAACAACTGCGGCGGTGTGCCCCCGAGTTGCATGGACGGGTAAATCTGGCACTTGAGCTTATCACCAGAGTCTTTGGCAATTTTGTCGCACCAGGGTTGGATAAACATCTTTTGCGCGGCAGAGCCGGCGGGCAAAAAGTGGTGTACCTTGAGGGTGACAGTTTGCGCCGAAGCGGCCAATGCCGCACCGGCCAGAGCGGTCAAGGCCAGAAGGGATTTGAGTTTGCTTGTCATGGATGTCTCCTGTTGTAAAAATTGAAAACCGATACATCGTGCGCGGTTCAAGCCGATGCCGCGCCGCTCCAAATGCGGCGCGGCACCATCACCTCGCCACGCATGATCAGGCGCGCCGTGCGCAACAGCGCGGCTTTGGTCACAGACTGTGGGTTGCTTGGGTCCAGCCTGAGCGCCACGCTGAATTCGCCGGTGGGGTGCTCCACCGACACGGTGGGTTCATTCCCTGTGGGCATCACCGCCACGCCATCGCACACCGAGCCTTTGAGCACGCACGCCGTGCCCACCGTCACGGCCGCCAACACACCAATGGCATCATGGCAAACGTGCGGAATGAAGCTGCGCGTGGTGATGGTTCCACCGGCGCGGGGCGGCGCAATCAGCGTCATCTTGGGGTAATTCTTTTGGCGCACATCGCCCAGACCCATCTTGAAGGAAATTTGCAGGCGCAAGGCTTCAAGGCGGCGTTTCAAATCGTCGTTGGCGTTCAAATCGGCCACGCTCTCATAACCGGTACAACCCATATCGCTGGCCTTGAACAGCACCAGTGGCATACCGTTGTCGATGCAGGTGACATCCAGCGTGAACGGTGCAAAGCCATCGCCCGTGACCGTCACCACATCACGCACCTGACCCGTGGGTAACAGACCGGAACACACCGAACCAGCGGTATCCAGAAAGTTGATCGTCACCGGGCTGGACGTGCCCGGCACGCCGTCAATACGTGCGCTGCCGCTGTAGTTGACCTGCCCACCCTGTGTGGCTACCGTCACGTCGCACTGCATATCGGTGTTAAGGGTGAGTACACGCGCCGTGGTGCTGTCGTCCTGCACCTTGACCAGGCCGCGTTCAATCGCAAACGGCAGCACGGCGGCCAGCATGTTGCCGCAGTTTGGCGTGGTGTCCACGGTGTCTTTGTCCGGCTGCAACTGGGCAAACAAAAAGTCCACCGCCACCCCGGGTGTGGTGCTGGGGCTGACGATGCCAACTTTGCTGGTAAGCGGATGCGCGCCACCCAGGCCGTCAATCTGGCGCTTGTCGGGCGAGCCCATCACTGCCAGCAACACCTTGTCGCGCGTGGCCACATCGGTCGGCAAGTCCGAGGCCAGAAAAAACGGCCCGCGTGAAGTGCCTCCACGCATAAAGTGACAAGGGATAGGTGTTTGCATGGGGCGAATTCTGGCCTGTTCCGCCTCCTTGCAAAAGCGTGCACCACCACTAGCAGTTATATCAACTTGGCATAATTGACGGTGAGCTATGGTTAACCCTTAGAAAGCCAACCGATGGATTTGAAACAATTGGAATACTTTGTGCGTGTGGCCGAGCTGGGCAGCTTTACCCGCGCCGCCGTGGCGCTGGACATTGCCCAACCCGCCTTAAGCCGCCAGGTGCGCCTGCTTGAAGTGGAACTGCACCAGACACTGCTGACACGCAATGGGCGCGGCGCACTGCCCACCGAGGCGGGCAAACTGCTGCTGGCGCATGGGCGCGGTATTCTGCACCAGGTGGAGCGCGCGCGTGAAGAGCTGGGCCGGGTTCGCGGTTCGCTGGCAGGAAGGGTTGCGGTGGGCCTGCCCACCAGCCTGGCGCGGGCATTGACCGTGCCGCTGACACGCGCTTTTAGAGCCGAGCTGCCCGATGCCACCATCTCGATCACCGAGGGGCTGTCGGCCGCGCTGCAAGATGCCTTGATTGCCGGGCGGCTGGACATTGCCCTGCTCTACAACGCCCAGCCCAGCCCCGAGTTAGAAATCAGTGTGCTGCATGAAGAAGACCTGGTGCTGGTGCAGCACTGCACCGTGGACGTCATACCAGGCGCATCTGCGGAATCCATCACCCTGGCCGAGGTGGCCCGGCTGCCGCTGGTGATCCCCAGCCGACCCAACGCGTTTCGCATGCAAGTCGAAGCTGAGGCCGCCAATATTGGCAAACGCCTGAACATTGCGTTGGAGATCGACGGGGTTTCAGCTATTTTGGATCTGGTCGCCGAAGGCGTGGGCTGCGCCGTGCTGTCGCGCAACGCGGTGCGCAATTCTCTGCGCCCCGCCAGCTACACGCTACGCACCATTACTCAACCAGAACTGCGCGCCAAGGTCGCATTGGCTACCAGTTCCCTGCGCCCGGCCACCTTGACCCAGCAAATGACGCTGAACTTGCTTAAGCGCAGCGTGCAGGAGGGGTTGGGTGAGGTGTAGTTGCTGGAGGGTGGACGATGCCCTTTGAAGTAGGATTTCAAAAATGAAAAGCATCACGGGCGAGCTCCTGCGGAAAATACCGCAACAAAGCAAGCAACGGGTTCGGTGCGGCTTGACCCAGCCCACAAATTGAAGCCTCAGACATGACTTGCGCCAAGTCATTCAGGGCGGCTAGGTCCCATTGAGGCGCTGCCATCAACGCCGCCGCCTTAGCGGTGCCGACGCGACACGGCGTGCACTGGCCGCAGCTCTCGTGGGCAAAAAACTGCATCATGGCCAGCGCCGCGTCACGCGCCTTGTCGTGCTGGCTCAACACCATGACAGCAGCCGAGCCAATAAAGCCGCCGTGCGGCTGCAAGGTGTCAAAGTCCAGCGGCACATCGGCCAGACTCGCCGGAAAAATGCCGCCCGATGCACCGCCGGGCAGGTAGGCGTAAAGCGTGTGGCCGGGCGCCATGCCGCCACAAAATTCGTCGATGAGTTCGCGCACGGTGATGCCCGCCGGGGCCAGCTTGACACCGGGCTCGCGCACCCGGCCGCTGACGCTGAATGAGCGCAAGCCGTGGCGGCCATGGCGACCAAAGCTGGCAAACCAGTCGGCTCCACGTTGCACGATGTCGCGCACCCAGAACAGGGTCTCAAAGTTGTGCTCCAGCGTGGGGCGACCAAACAGCCCGACCTCTGCAATGTAGGGCGGGCGCAGGCGGGGCTCGCCGCGCTTGCCCTCCAGGCTCTCCACCATGGCCGACTCTTCGCCGCAGATGTAGGCGCCTGCGCCACGACGCAGTTCAAGTCGCGGCAGCGGGCACGGCGGGTTGGCTTGCAGTGCCGCAATTTCCGCTTGCAAAAGTGCTCGGCAACCGTGGTATTCATCGCGCAGGTAGATGTAGCAAGCCGCCACCCCCACCACCTGCGCTGCCACCAGCAGGCCTTCCAGAAAACGGTGCGGGTCACGCTCCAGGTAGGTGCGGTCTTTGAAGGTGCCGGGCTCCCCCTCGTCAATGTTCACCGCCATCAGTCGTGGCGCAGGCTGGCTGCGCACCATGCGCCACTTGCGTCCAGCCGGAAAACCGGCACCGCCCAGGCCGCGCAAACCGGCGTTTTCCAGCGCGGTCATGACGGATTCAGCCGAGATTTCGCCCGCAGCCACCGCCGCTGCCAGTGCGTAGCCACCCCCGGCGCGGTAGCTGGCCAGGTCCATGAACTCTGGCCTGGTGGTTTGCGCCTGCGCCGCGCCGGTGATGGCACCGGGCTGATCGAGCCTTACTCCATTTTTAATAGCTGTTTGCGAAGGTGTATCAGGGGCTACAGGCTGATTTGATGTATAAAAATAGCTTGTGTTGCTGGCTGGTGTGCTTGGTGTAAGCGCGTCAACGGCCTCAGACTGAGGGTTCTTGGCAAGCTCAATTGATTCATTTTCAGGAGCTGCTTGCGCTTTATCCATCAGGGCTAGCGCCTTATTTACCTTATAAACCACAGCTTCTGGTGTGGCCTGCGCCACGGGCTGCTGGTGCACCACCGCCACCGGGGCCTGCTCGCAACGCCCCACGCACGGGGTGGCAATCAGTTTCACGTCACGCCCTCCCAGCAACGCGGACAGGCGCCGCTGCAAGTCTTTCGCGCCCGCCATCCGGCAACTCAAGCCGTCGCATACGCGCAGCGTCAAGGCTGGTGCCTGCGCATCATCAGGCAGCACCTCAAAGTGGTGGTAGAAGCTGGCCACCTCAAACACCTCGGCCACGGGCACGCGCATCTCGTGTGCCAGTGCGACCAGGTGGCGCTCAAACAGCGCCCGGTAACAGTCGTTCAGGCGATGCAAATACTCGATCAGCAAGTCGCGCGGATGCGGCCCCACGCCGATCAGGGCTCGCACTTCGGTCAGGGCTTCCGCATCAGGCTGGCGGCCTTTGAGCCGGTTGCGGCTGGGCAGGCGTGCCCGCGCCAAGGGCATGGCCACAGATGGCAATTGGGCTGCAGGGAGAGGGTTAGAAATTGGCTCTGCCATCATCCAAATCCTTTGTGGTTAGCAAGCGCGCTGCGCGCACCCTGCCCCTACTCTACTCGCGTGATCTTGTTGGGCTTGAAACCCAAGTCAGCCACCTTGCCTTTGCGCGCCCGCGCCGCCCGGGCGTTGTTGAGGCTGCGAATCTCCAGCGTTTCATCGCGCACCTTGCCACCGCGACCGATGCCGTCAATGCGCACGCTGCGGGTGTAGGCCGCCGCACCGGCCAGCGTGTCTTTGGCTTCCAGGTCAATCAGCATCAGGCCGCGGCCGCCGTTGGCTTGTGTTTTGAGTTCACTGAGCTCAAAGGTCAGAATGCGCCCGCCGCTGGAGGCGCAAGCCACATGGGTGGCTGCGGGCACACCAATGGCGGCATTGGCCACCAAAGACGGCAGACACAGCGTTTCGCCCTCGTTCACCGTCACAAACGCCTTGCCGGCTTTTTGCCTTGAGATCATGTTCGCCACCGTGGCGGTAAAGCCGTAGCCCGCAGAACCAGACAAGAGCAGGCAGGCATCAATCGGCCCGGCAAAGTAAGACAACAGCTGCGTGCCCGCCTCCAGCTCAATCAGGCTGGTGATCGGCTGACCATCACCCCGGCCACCGGGCAAGAGCGACACCGCCACCGAATAGACCCGGCCGTTGGAGCCAAACGCCAGCAGCGTGTCCACCGTGCGGCACTCAAAGGTGTCAAACAGCGCGTCGCCCGCTTTGAAAGCGTATTCCGGCGCGGCCGCGCCACTGAGGCGGTCGCGCGCCCAGCCTTTTTGCGTCCGCACCCAGCCTTTTTGACTCACCACCACGGTCACCGGCTCGTCCACCACTTTGACTTCCAGCACCACTTTTTTCTCGGCCAGGATCAGCGTGCGACGCGCGTCAGCAAAGGTTTTGGCATCGGCTTCAATTTCTTTCACCATCAGGCGGCGCAGTGCGGCCGGGCTGCCCAGAATCTCTTCCAGTTTTTTCTGCTCGTCGCGCAAGCTGGCCAACTCTTGCTCGATCTTGATGGCTTCCAGCCGGGCCAGCTGGCGCAGGCGGATTTCAAGAATGTCCTCAGCCTGCCGCTCTGAAAGGTTAAAACGGGCGATCAAGGCCGCTTTGGGCTCATCACTCTGGCGGATGATGGCAATCACCTCGTCGATGTTGAGCAGCACAATTTGCCGCCCTTCCAAAATGTGGATGCGATTCAGCACCTTGCCCAGGCGGTGGCGCGTGCGCCGCTCAATGGTGGTCTGCCTAAAGGCGATCCACTCGGTGAACATCTGGCGCAGTGACTTTTGCGTCGGGCGGCCGACCAGCCCGATCATGGTCAGGTTGATGGGGCTGGAACATTCCAGGCTGGTGTGCGCCAGCAGCGTGTTGATCAGCTCCTGCTGACCGATTTTGCTGGTCTTGGGCTCACACACCAGGCGCACCGCCGCGTCTTTGCTGGATTCGTCGCGCACCCCATCCAGCACCGACAACACCGCCGCTTTGAGCTGGTTTTGCTCCAGTGACAAGGCTTTTTTGCCGGCCTTGATTTTGGGGTTGCTGAGCTCTTCAATTTCTTCCAGCACGCGCTGGGTGCTGACCCCCGGCGGCAGCTCGGTGATGACCAGTTGCCACTGGCCGCGCGCCAGTTCTTCGATCTTCCAGCGGGCGCGGCATTTGAGCGAGCCGCGGCCGGTGCGGTAGGTGTCGGCAATCTCCGCCGCGCTGCTGATGATCTGGCCACCACCGGGGAAGTCCGGGCCGGGCACCAGCGCCAACAATTCGTCGTCTGACAGGTTGGGTGACTTGATTAGCGCGATGCAGGCATCGGCCACTTCGCGCAGGTTGTGGCTGGGAATTTCGGTGGCCAGGCCCACCGCAATGCCGCTGGCCCCGTTGAGCAGGGCAAACGGCAGA